>Ga0164315_10005339_pt1 | contig 10051 bp, 9 predicted proteins | sample GuaBasSedimGuay6_FD_113737 | JGI IMG/M metagenome (GOLD analysis project Ga0164315, IMG submission 113737) | Subseafloor sediment microbial communities from Guaymas Basin, Gulf of California, Mexico - Guay6, Core 4569-2, 0-3 cm | ecosystem: Environmental > Aquatic > Marine > Hydrothermal vents >... | reverse complement strand
GAATGTGGCATTCAACTCTGCTGTGGAGCGTATGGTTCCATTGCTCAGATTGGCAAGAAATAAACCTCTGTTCAAAGACATCCCTTCGTATTGATAATAAAGATCCTGCACTCTTATCCGTCCAGTCTCCATGGAAAGAGTTCCCCGGGCCTCAATGGGCTCACCGTCAAGAGAGCCCTCGGCTGTACTGATATCAAGATTGATAAGTGGGTTGTCCAGTGTTCCTGTCATACGTCCGTTTGCCGTCAGACGTCCTTTTACCCCTTCTTTCATTAATCGCTCAAGCCGGGCGGAATTGATATTTATCCCGATATCCCAGAAATTATCGTCCTTGAAGAGGGTAATATCGTAAGCCTCTTCACTTTCAGAACCAAGGAAAAAACGACCATTCATTCTTTTGCCGGCATCAGAAGATTCAAAATAGGCATTCCCGGTTAAATCTCCCAGATTATCAAGGATTTTAATGTCAGGAAGAATAATGCTCCTCGGATTTACCGTTCCGTTAAAGCTGATTGTCAGCTCTGAATCAGCTGGAGTCCCGGTAAATACAAGATTGGTTTTATTGATGTACAAATCCCAGTCATTCCTGGAAACACGCCCTCGGATATCCATATCCGCAGTGATAAAACCTTTTTTAAGCGGGATGGAAATATCATTGCTGAGAACCTGCAAAGAGCGCCCGTTTACAGTTCTGGAACCCAGATATGCACTGAAGCCGAAATCACTGTCAATCTGCAGTTTACCATCTGAAAACCATTTGGCGTTAAGCGGATACATCTCTTCATCAATAAGGATCCTGGCTTCGGCGATACCCCCATTTTCAGTGCTTTGGCCATATCCTCTGCCATCGACAATGTAGTCATTCCAGGACACTCTGAGACTGTCAACAGACAAAGTACCCGGTGATGCACGGCCCTTAAAGGAGACATAGTTTTTCTGATTATCCTTATCTTTCAGCTCGCCGTCGTTAACCAATAAAACCCAGGTATCTCTATTGGCTTCAAAATAGCCCTGCATATTAACAATAGAATTTTTAATTACCGGTAAACTGTCAGGGTTGTTTAAGCCTAATATTCTGGCAATATATGCTGAATCAAACCCTTGTATATCGGCAAATCCATGGAACACCGGAGATGCACTGTTGTCAAATAATCCATCGATAGTAAGACGCCTTACCGTATCATCCCCCTCCTTGCCGGGAACAACCAGCAGGGAAAGAGTATAAATATCAGGTTCACGAATGATGAGGAATCGAAAGTCTTCAAAATCCAAACCTGCAGCCTCAAATAACACCGGTTCGGCGCTGATGGCTCCGTTGTTGGTTTTAAGGTTAAAAACGGTTGCTACCGGGTATCCGAGAAGCCGCTCCTCCAGGTTGAAGGCGATTCGGCCCTCTGGAGCCAGATTGCTGATTGAGAAACTTCCGGTATATGTAAAATCTCCCCAGCCGGAACTCAGCTTTATGATATCTATGTCTGCAGATTCCTCAGATCCCCTGAACTTCAATTCAGCAGCAGCATCCCATGGAAGCTTTCCTGCCTGCAAGTAAAGATTGAGGTCTACATCGTAGTTCATTGTTTGAAAAGCATTTGAAGATGAGAATACAAAGGCTCCATCGATAACAGATGAGAACCAGGGATCCCAGGATCCTACAGTAGATCCCGGTGCGGCAATTTCCCGAAGGCTCAGTCCTACGGCCTCTCCATTGATACTCCACTCTTTATCAGAGACTCTGATTTCAAGATCCAGAGGAACCGAATCATCAAGCCTCCTGGCAGTAAGTTCATTCCCGGAATATGTAAAGTCAACGGCCAGCGGCTGTAGATCAACAAGGTTGGATTCGGCCTTTAGCAGATCCAGTCTCCCGTTTGCCGTCTTTAACGAAGGGGAATACCTTCCCCGGGACGATAGAGAGGTTTCTATTCTACCGAAATTTTCAAGTTCACCGGAACTTGAAGCAAAAAGGGTTCCCTGTAATGAGTACCGAACAGTTCCGTTATCATCTTTCAGCTGCAGAGAAACATCTTCAGCACTGAAAACAGAGCTTTCGTCCAGATTTAAATCTACAGAAAAACCGGTGATATCTACCGATTTGTCCGCAAGAAGCGGCCAGGGATCGAAAGCGATCTTCGGGGACGCTTCACTGTCTTTCTCATCAGCGGAAGACAAACTCAGATCCAAGGCACTCTCGTTTACGGCAATTCTTGAGATCAGCTTGAGAGGGTCATCTTCCTGCCCCGTCAACCGACGCAGAGGATTATAAAAAACTCTGACTCTCTCCGCTGAGAAATCACCTGTATCAAACTCCACTTTCAACCCTCTGACGGTGACGATAGAAAGTAATGCAGGCGATATACTGTCATATGAAATATCGATTCCCAGAGAATCTTCCAACTGGACGATTAAACGGTTTTTAAGGATTTCAGCCCGTCTATCGGCGGCTTCTCTCAACGGAAATATTACAAGGAAACCCAGAAGCAGACTCAATAGAAGCAATGAGAATTGATAAATCTGAATCCTGGAAAATCTGATTTTCATTGATTTCCATCCTGAAATAAAAGGCGGAGCCTACCCTCCTGTACTCCGTTTTCTTCAGGCCAGGGTTCCAACACCAGCTGCAGTGCAGCATTATGGATTCTACGGTCTATACGTATATCCCCCGATCCCGGAGGTACAACCTCAGCACTGAGAACATCCCCCTGGGGGGATACCTTAATCAGTACAAGTATATCCTGCAGCCTTTCAGTTTCCTGCGGATAATCCTCCGGGTTGATAGCCGGTTCTGACAGGATACCCCGCTGTGAACCGTTTGCCCATGCCAGAGACCAGGAATCAGAACTGTCCGTTGATGAGTTACTTAAACCGGGAAGTATGTTTTCAAAACCTGCCAGAGGATCTGCAGCTGCAAGTGATTGACTTCTGATTACATCGTCAACACCCGGCAGGGGAATAATGAGACTGTTTAGATCCATCAAAGGAGCATTTTCCTGTTTATCTCTTACATATGAAACTGATGGAACTGTATTTTGTGAATCGAATAAAACAGCGGGTTCTGATAATTGAGGGATGCTTGCTGTTTTTCGGATATTACGGCTGCTTTCTGATGGGGATGCAGCTAAAACACCCGCTGAGGAGCCGGATTTCAAACTTCGATTTCTGATTCTTATGGTTACCGTTTCAACATACCCGCTTTCTGCTTTGTCTGAGAATGACCAAATAAATATTACACCCAGAATGAGAATATGTATGGCTGTAGATAACAGAAAGGGTTTCGTCAATTTAATCCCCGATTCTTACAGTCTGCAGAGAAATTGATTCAATACCCGCCAGTCTCACCCGGTCCAGGGCGGCAACAACCCTGCCGTAAGGAACATTCTCATCCCCACGTATAATAACCTCTGTATTACCTGAAACGGAGGCTATATCTCTGATAGACACGGTAACAGTCTCCCAGCTCACCTCTTCACCGTCGATTGCCGTAGAACCGTCAGAACGCAGAGTGAGGATTATTCCCGATGCCTGTATATCCTCTGAGGTTTCAGATGCGGGCAGATCCACATCAAGATACTGCTCCTGCCTGAAACTGGTATTCAAGACAAAGAAAAGAGTGAGAAGAAAAATAATATCTATCAAGGGCGTAAGGAGTAAACCTCCACTACGCCGGCGATGTCTTCGATTCTCTCTTGCGGGCATACTGCACTCCGGATATGGACAGGCATTCATTCACAACTTCATCCATCTGCTCGGCATGCCTGTCAACAACAGCCTCAAAAAGATGGTTGGCCAGCATCGCCGGGATAGCTACTGCCAAACCGGCAGCGGTTGTTATCAGGGCCTGGGAAATGCCTCCTGCCAGAATATAGGGATCGGAGTTCCCGGTTTCATTCATCCGGGAAAATGCCCTTATCATTCCGGAGACTGTCCCGAACAAACCCATCAGGGTGGCCACATTACCGATACCGTTGAGAATAGGCAGATTTCGTTCCATTTTATCCAGCTGCCGATCCCTTAAAGCCTCCAGACGCTGCTTGTAGATTTGCGGAACTTTCCGAACCTGGGTTGTCAGAGCAAAATCAAGCAGCTTCACCGCAGGGCTTTCACTGTAATCGGATAGCTGATTCAGTAGATTCTTCGCCGGAATATTACTGATTCCGCCGATTGTCTGAGTAAAAACAGACTCGGATCCAGGACGAATACGGAGAAAGAACAGGGTTCTCTCAATTATTACACCGAGGGCAGCAACAGACAAAATAATGATGGGTGTAAGGATTATCCAATTCGCTCCAATCAATTCACTCATTAATTTCTCCAGTCTAATGAAAAACGCAAGGAAGGATTCTTCCAGGGTATCTCCGTATATGTAAAAGTATCTATCTTCCAGCTCTTACTGAGAGTCCAGACAACACCTGTACCAATTATCGGCTGTTCTCCTCTAATCCCGGGTAAATACCCTGCAAGTATTGCATCTTCTGTACCCCCAGTGATATAAAGTGCAAATTTTTGTACTGCATACTCAAATTGAACCTCCCATAGATTCGGATATCCGTTAAAAGAACCATCCCATACCCCTGATAATTCAATTCGTTTTAATCCATCTCCGTATCCGAATGAAGCGGTTCCAAATACTCTTTGGTCTTCAACCGAAGTAATATAACCATCAAGGGCGAGACCGTAGGTACCGTAGCAGTAGGATACATCCAGACCGTAAAATAGACCCTCTTCTGCACCTCGTTTCAAACCGATGCGGAATACTGAACTGATGGGAATACCGGGATGAAACCCTTTCAGCTCTTCTCTCCGGAAAACAGTATCAACGGAAGCAGGGAGCCCTGTTTGCAGATGACTGTCGGCAAAAATACTGAAATCCCGCTCAGGAAGCCACAGAAAACTTAAAAATGGTGCTCCACCGAAGCCGGAGACTTCCGAATAAGATACATCTGCTCCAGCTTTTATCGTTATTTTAACATTCGGCCAACTGAAACCCGCTGCCAGTGCAGTCTCTATGAACCCGCTGCTGTCCTCAGGGGAATACCAACCGCCTCCTGTAATTTCACTGAGCAGCATCCATTCTGAGTCTTCAAAACTGTATTGGAAACGGGATCCGGCTTCAACAGAAACACCGGGAGTCTCAGTACCATAGGCATAAAAATCCAGAGAGTAGGAATCAGGTCTGAGAATACCGCCATTCCAGTTTATATGGCCGGTAGAATAAGGTTCAACACCGCCGGCATCTTTTAATCCCAGCCGGATATCCCCGGAGAACATCCCGATGCGGGACCAGTTAATCTCACCGGAAACCGGACGCGGTGAAGAAACTGGAAATGGATAGAAGAAAATACCGCCTAGATTACCGAAATCCGGGATAACAAAAATAAGCTCTGCATCCACTCCCTCCCTGATATCGACATCCGTTCCCGCCTTTACACGTTGGTACTGTGACGGGATGGATTGATACAAACCTGAAGAGTATTCCGGTATTACAGGATGCAGATTTTCTTCACCGGCTGGATATTTCCCGGGGATAATGAGACCGGCGTCAGGGATTGCTGTTTCAGAAACGGGATATAGACGCCTGTAGGACGGTAATATGGGATTCCAGTATTGCGAAGCATCTGAATAATTACCGGGCTGAGGTATATCAGGCCGTGAGAGTTTGGAGAGAATCAGATCGGGAAGTACAAAATCCTGCCCGGACAAGGTAAAAACAATACCGCCGAAAAGTAAAAAGAGCAGCAGCTGTCGTTTTCTTTCAGGCCGGCAGGGTGGACGGTGAGCTTGCATCGGTCTTATCTTAACTGAAAACCCACTTGGACCGAAAGGAATATGGATGAATAGTAATAGGGAAATATGGCAGAGGCTGGTGGCCGTTGAAGGAATCGACGGAGCGGGAACTACAACCCTCACCCGCAACCTGGGTGAAGCATTAGCACGTACAGGGATACCCTTTGTAACTGGATGTGAGCCCACCGGGGGGCATATTGGCCGAATTATAAGAAAAACTCTCTCAGGGGTGAAGCCCGTTCAGCCGAAAACCCTGGCGATGCTTTTTGCCGCCGACAGGCGTGAACATCTTTACAGCCCCGGTGGGATTCGGGACCTTGTTGACTCAGAAAAGATTTATATTACCGACCGTTACTTCTTTTCATCCCTGGCTTATCAGTCTCTTGATGCAGAATGGGACTGGGTTAATCAACTGAACGATGAATATCCCCTCCCCGGTTATCTCATTTATCTCGGGCTTCCTGTGGAGGAGGCTCAAAAACGGATTTCAACACGGGGAGAAACAGAAATCTTTGATAGGGAGGAACTTCAACACCGAGTTTCAGCATCGTACCTGAAATCGATCAATGCATTCCGCAATCAGGGGATGAAAATACTGGAACTGGATTCCAGAGAAGAGGTTGAGGATGTATGCGATGCGGCCCTGAATTTTCTACACGAACTCATATAAAAGCCGACTGAATTGAAGCCCTTGAAATACCGATATTAAGAATGATGAAGTATTTCCCGGGGCTGGCAGCCCGACTGACAATCATAATTCTTTTCTTTTTAATCCCTTCAGGCAGCCTATTCGCCTGGAAAGTACAGTACGCCGAGCAGTTCTACAAACTTTACCACCAGCAGATGTACCGGTACCCGGAAGACAGTGCGGAAAATATTTACTATCTTTCCATGGCCCTCAAATCCCCTTTCGCCAATCCTTTAAATGCCCTGGCCACTATTGAGGATAAGAAGGAATGGGAAAAATACCGAAACCTCTTTGAAATGCATGTGTATCTGAGAATTACAGATGAATATCTGGCTATGGCTGCCAGGTATGATAAGTTTAACGCCTACTTTTATAACTACCCTTGGAAATCTGCCAATCTGGACAGTTTGAGAACCGCGGAATCCTACTACAAACTGGCCCTGGAAACCTGGGAACTGGCACAATCATACAGTCAGGTAGCTCGAGAAAACCGTTTTCGATGGATTAACCTTGAGGAAATACAGTACTGGGAAGATGAAGCTTTCCGTATCGAACAAGGGGATCTGGACTACAGAGATATCATCGAGAATCACCTCTCCCGGCTGGAACGGGTGAGAGATGAGTTTAAAAACATGGACTACGATACCTACTGAACATCCGGGTTATTCAGCGGATAAACATCGCATCCCCATAGGAAAAAAAACGGTACTTCATCTGCACGGCAGTATCATAAGCACCCATCAGTTTTTCTCTTCCGCAGAATGCGGAAACAAGCATCAGCAGACTTGAGTTCGGTGTATGGAAGTTAGTAAAAATCTGATCAACAGCTTTGAAGCTGTAGCCCGGGTATATAAAAAGGTTTGTAAAGCCCTCCCCGCTTTCAGGTTCATGTCCCTTCCAGGACGCTTCAAGAGTTCTTACCGCTGTAGTACCCACCGCCAGTATTTTCCGCCCTTCTTTCCGGGCTCTACCTACAATACGGCTTGTTTCAGCTGGAACAGAGTATTTCTCGTGATGCATAGGATGATCCTGAATATTCTCCGTACGGACCGGGGCAAAGGTTCCCAATCCCACCTCAAGAGTTACCCAGGCGGTTTGAATATCCCTGTCTTTCAAGGCTTTGAGTATCTCATCGGTGAAATGCAGTCCTGCTGTGGGAGCAGCGGCGGAGCCGGTATTCCGGGCATAGACCGTCTGGTATCGCTCAGCATCGGCCGCATTATCAGGACGTCTCATATAAGGAGGCAGAGGGATGTGTCCATAGGTTTCAAACCAGTTTTCTGATGGAACAGGTTCTAAAGATACCGTTCTTCTGTCACTGGCCGGGATACCGGTGATAGTTCCCACTACTTCTCCCGGGAAAATCCACTTCTGCCCGACTTTGCGTTTTTTTGCTTTATCGACCACACAATCCCATTCCCCATGGGCTGCAGGATGAATAAAGAGGAACTCTCCCCGGCCTCCGGTTTCGGCGTTTTCACCGAAAAACCGAGCTTTTCTTACCCTTGTATCGTTAAAAACCATAACCGTGCCGGGATCGATAAGAGAAGGCAGATCCTTCATATTCAAATGTTCGGGTTCGACATTGTTATTACGGTTCAAAACCATCAGTCTACTGCTGCCCCTCTGCCGGGGCGGCTCCTGTGCGATGAGATTGTCCGGAAGGTTAAAGGAGAAAAGGCTGGTTTTCATTACTGTGATTTTTCCGTCCCAGATGTTTATAGGCCAGATCTGTCACCATACGCCCTCTGGGGGTCCGCTGGAGAAATCCCCGCTGTATCAGATAAGGCTCATAGAAATCTTCCAGAGCATCTATACCCTCTCCCACACTGATTGCCAGAGTTTCAGCTCCCACCGGCCCGCCGGCGTAACGGTCGATTATAGCCGCCAGAATACGCCGGTCCTGTTCTTCAAGACCTTCAAGGTCTATACGAAGCCGTTTGAGTCCGTCTTTTACAATGGCTTTCGTAACCGTCGGAGAGCCGCCAACCTGGGCAAAATCCCTCATCCGGCGCAGAAGGCGGTTGGCAACTCTGGGAGTCCCCCGACTGCAGCGCGCCAGAAGTGCTGATGCATCGTTGTTAATTCCTATACCAAGTATTCCGGAGGTACGTTTGATAATCCGATCCAGTTCGTCATGATCGTAATAGCCGATGCGGACGGTAATTCCAAAACGTGTGAATAGGGGACTGGTTACCCGCCCGGGCCTGGTTGTGGCGCCTACCAGGGTAAAGGGTGGTACCGGGATTCTCACCGTTCTGGCAGCCGGTCCCTGACCGATTATCCAGTCCAGCTCGTAGTCTTCCATGGCGATGTAGAGCATTTCTTCAATGGCGGGTTTCAGGCGGTGAATCTCATCAATAAAAAAAACCGTTTTTTCAGGAATCGTGGATAAAAGCCCAGCCAGATCCTTGGGTTTATCCAGCGCGGGAGCGCTGGTAACCTTGATATCCGCACCCAGTTCGTTGGCCATTATATTGGCTAGAGTGGTTTTCCCCAGCCCGGGAGGTCCGCTGATAAAAACATGATCCAGAGGCTCATTTCTCTCCCTTGCTGCTGTAATGAATATAGAAAGGTTTTCTTTCAGTTCTTTCTGGCCCAGAAAATCCTGGAGGAATCGTGGCCGAATGCCTTTGTCGTTTTCATCCTCACCGGGAGCAGCGTGAGGAGTCAGAGGTTTCTCTTCCATTATGAACTCATGGCGATAATTGCCCGGCGGAGAACTTCTTTCTCCCTTTCATTAGAGCCCAGTTGCTGTATATCAGATTCTTCCAGGATTGAATTTACGGTTTTTAAGGCTCCCCGGGAATCAAATCCCATGGCGGTTAAGGCTTCAACAACATCTTTAGCCTCGCTGCCGGCACCGATGGTGGTTTCACTATCGTCGATAAGCCTGCCTCTAAGCTGGAGTACGATTTTCTGGGCGGTTTTTTTCCCCAGACCCGGAATACTTCCCAGTGAAGATAAGTCTTCGGCATCCAGAGCCAGCAGGAAACGTGCCGGAGTCGTTCCCGAGAGAATTTTACGGGTTAATGACGGTCCAACACCATTTACCGTCAACAATGCCAGAAAAAGAGTACGTTCCTCCCGGCTCGCAAAACCGTACATTTTCATCTGGTCCTGAGTGTGGTGAAGATGAGTGTAAATTCTCACATCTTCACCGATTCCCGGCAGGGATGAAAGTGTTGTCGCAGTGGTATCAAGGGCCCATTCGATTCCGGAGTTTTCCAGGCCGAGTTGATCGGAGGACTTGAAAGTTATAATACCGCGGATACTGTTAACCATAAGCTCCCATGGTGAATAAAAGTTATCGCTGCCGCAAGGGCATCGGCGGCATGGTCCGGTTTGGGAATATCCTGGAGGCCCAGAAGGAGTCTCACCATTTCCTGCACCTGAATCTTGGCCGCCCCTCCAGCACCGACAACCGACTGTTTAATAGTTACCGGAGAGTATTCGCCAACCGCAATCCCCTGCTCAGCTGCAGCTAATAATACCACACCACGGGCCTGGGCAACCGGCAGAGCAGAAGAAATATTTTTTTTAAAGAAAAGAGTTTCAATACCCATACCTGAAGGCTTGAAT
>Ga0164315_10005338_pt1 | contig 10052 bp, 7 predicted proteins | sample GuaBasSedimGuay6_FD_113737 | JGI IMG/M metagenome (GOLD analysis project Ga0164315, IMG submission 113737) | Subseafloor sediment microbial communities from Guaymas Basin, Gulf of California, Mexico - Guay6, Core 4569-2, 0-3 cm | ecosystem: Environmental > Aquatic > Marine > Hydrothermal vents >... | reverse complement strand
TGAGCGACGCACCGCTGAAAATTATCGTTCAATCTTGTCCGATGTTGATCTGCTGGTGATTGATGAGGCGCAGCATGTTCCTGGTATTGGATACATCGCGAAACTGATTCATGATGAGTTGCCAGATAAGCAGGTAATCCTGAGTGGATCTTCAAGTTTTGATCTTATTCAGCATACCGGGGAGCCATTAACAGGACGGAAGATCACTTTCGAGTTGCTTCCTTTTTCCGAAGCCGAACTATGGGAAACAGACGCTCCGCAAAAACGAATTGATCTGCTTCGCCGACGAATGGTTTTTGGAAACTATCCGGAAGTTTACCTCGATCAGTCGAATGCATCAAAGATGGAATACCTGAGGGAACTAAAGGATTCCTATTTACTAAAGGATGTGCTCAGGTTTGAGCAATTAAGAAATGCAGCTAAGGTGATCGACCTGTTGCGGCTTATTGCCATGCAGGTTGGCTCAGAGGTTTCTTATCTCGAGCTGGGAAAGCAGCTATCCATGAGCAAGAACACCGTTGAAAAGTACCTGGATCTGCTATCCAAAGCTTATGTATTATACAAGCTGGAAGGTTTTAGCCGGAATCTGCGAAAAGAGATCACGAAGAGTTCCCGCTGGTACTTTTATGATAATGGGATCATGAATATCGTTTTAAACAACCTGGACGATTTGTCACTACGAAGAGATATCGGACGTTTATGGGAAAATTATATCATCTCTGAACGCTTAAAGTACCTGAATACAAGTCGTCAGCTTAGCAGGGTTTATTTCTGGAGAACGTACGATCAGCAGGAGATAGACCTGGTGGAGGAGCGAGGGGAATCGCTTTCAGCCTTTGAAATGAAATGGAAACACCAGTCAAAGGCTGCCCCCAAAGCCTGGAAGAACGCCTACCCGGACTCAACTTTCAAGGTGATCAGTCCCGAATCATACCTCGCTTTTGTAGGAATTACCCGGTCATCCAATACAGCGCTTAATGAATAATTGATAAGTATTAATTAATTTTCTAAGTTTAAATATCTTTAGAAACAGAAACCAGTTCATACGCCATGAGCCCAAAAAAGCTGTTCTTCTCTCTGTCACTTATTGGTCTGCTTGCCCCTTTATTATGGGCTCAAGATCAAAAACCGGATCAGCTGATGGTTTGCCTGCTGGCCGACCCCCAATTAGTAATGGTTCCTGAAACACCACGCTATGTTGAACTTGCCATGAATGACCTTTCAGATCTTGATCATGATTTTATTGCGGTACTGGGGGATCTGGCTCAGAACAGCGCTCATTTTTACAAGGACTACAAAGAGGCTGTATTGGATAAAACAGATAAGCCCCTGTATAGCCTTGCCGGCAACGGGGATGTGGGTGCCGGGCTGGAAGCATACAAAGAAGCAACCGGACTACCCCTGTATTACTCATTGTACAGGAGGGGAATCAGGTTCATATTTCTGAGTACAGTTCAATTTACAGGCAAATTCAACCACATTTGTCATCTGGGATACAAACAAACGGAATGGCTTAGAGAGGAGTTAAAATCCGATACCCTCTCCACTACCATTATATTTTCCCATCCGCCCATCTTCGAAACCACATACCACAGTGAGGAGAGGGATCATCTCGTTGCACCCGGGTCCATGTATATGAATGAATCTCTGGAATTGCGGGAGATGTTCCGGCTTTTTCACAACGTGAGGATCTTTGCACATGGGCACCTCCACTATACATATGGGACAAAAGATGATTTTGGCCGGGGTGGATACTTTATGGAAGGTAACCTGCTACATATAAGTGTTGGGGGTACTGCGAACAACAAGGGCAGCAGCTTTCTGATTTTTGAGAAGGATCATATCACCGTACGGGTGAGGGATCATGAAGATCAACTGTGGAAGGATGAATATAAATACAGTCTGAATGTTTCAACCACGCTGACCGTTAAGGAAGGGATTGATCAGGATGGTGTTCTGGATAACTGACACTACCTGAATTTGTATAATTCAATTTATTCATTGCTATCCCTGTACACCATGATCGCCGTCGGGTAGCTTGCGCTGTGGTGGATGCGGTGCCGCTGCGCTTTGTAGGTAGAATCCGGGGCCGTCATGATGGAAGGCACAAAGGTTTGCGGGTTCAGGTCGTAGAGCGGGAACCAGGTGCTCTGGACCTGTACCATAATCCGGTGACCGGGCAAAAAGGTATGGTTCACCTGGGGAAGGGGAATCCGGTATTCCAATGGGGTGTCAGGTGTGATGGGTGCTGCTTGCTCGAAATTCTCCCGGTAACGTCCCCGCAGGATATCCCCGCTGATCATCAGCTGGAACCCCGACATCACGAAATCCTCTTCCACACCAGCATAGACATCGATGAGCTTCACCACCCAGTCCGCATCGCTTCCTGTGGTCTCGGCAAAGAGCCGTGCCATGACAGGTCCGCGTACCGTCAGTGCTTCGGTCAGCGGTTCGCTCACCCAGGTGACCACGTCTGGCCGACCGTCCACGAAGCGCTGGTCCTCCACCAGCCATCGCTGCCAGGCCTTTATGGCAGGGGGATTGGTGTAATCGAAATTCCAGATAGGTCTCGGTTTAAAGGGGACCGGGTGCTTAGGATCAGAGAGGTAAGCGGTAAATGTATCCTCCTCATCCGGTGGAGTAAAACTCAGTTTCCCGTCAGTCTGCAGGTAGAACTGCATCTCCTCAACAGGGGGTGGCCAGCTCTCGAAGGTGAGCCAATGGTTCGTTCCTGTTTCGAAAACGGTGACCGGGGCAGGTAGTTCCGATTCGCCTTCATGGAGGAAATGGCGCAGGAAGGGGGCCAGGACTTCTTCTCGGAAATGCATCGCGGTGTTCTCCCCGAACTGCAGCTGTCCCAGCACAGTGCCATCTTCGAAATGCTGTCCGTGGTACCAGGGCCCGGCCGAGAAGTAGTTTATATCGTTGTTGGTATCGAGCCTTTCCAGGGCCGCATAGGCCGCGGGCGAACCGTAAATATCTTCCTGGTCCCAGAAACCGTGCACATGCAGCGCCGGTACGAGTCGCTCAGGGGATTCGAACCACTGGTCGGCCGCCACTTCTTTCCAGTAGGGCCCGTAAGCCGGGAATTTCATCAGCCACTCCCACATCTCATGTCGCTCATCCAGATGGGCACCCAGGCTTGTTCCCAGAGCTCCCCGGGGAAGTAGCCAGCTATAGAGCTCGTTCTGGTCGTAAGGAAATTTACTGGAAGTGTCTGTCCGGGTTTCCATGTCATAGATGAAATCGAATGCATAGGCTCCCCGGAAGGCCCCCCAGTGGAACCAGTCGTCCGCTTTCCAGGCATCCACCACCGGGTTGAAGGGAACGGCAGCCGCCAGGGCCGGGTGCGGGTCACGCATGGCGGCCAGGGTGAGCCAGCCGGGGTAGGAGGTACCCCAGATCCCCACCCGGCCATTGGTGGAGAGCTTTTTTACCAACCAGGCGATGCCGTCCCAGGCATCGGTGGTCTCATCGGTATTCGTCTGGTTGAAAGGCCCTCTCGGAGCCCGGTACATAAAGTAATCGCCTTCTGAGCGGAACCGTCCCCGGATGTCCTGGAACACATAGATGTAATCCGGACCCATGAACCGGGTCCCGAGTACGGCTTCAAGACTGGGGTCGGATCGATCCCCGGCGGCCCGTTCCGCATTGTAGGGAGTCCGCAGCAGGAGCACGGGCAAGGGTATGGCCGTATCCTTTGGTGAAAGGATCAGGGTATAGAGCCGAATCCCGTCGCGCATGGGGATCATCTCCTCCCGGATGGTAAAGTTGGCTTCAGCCGGGGTTTCAGTTACCTGCCCCAGTGCCTGGGTTCCTGAAAGGAAGGGTAAAGCAAGGAGAATTATGAAAATGCGGAGGTGTTGTGATCTGGAAAGAGATGTTTTCATCCCGGTAAGTTACAACATTGCGGAAATGATTAAAAGAAGTTGACATTGCTTGTCTATTGTCGTAACTTACTTCCCATGGAACCAGATATATACAGACAACTTCAGCGCCACCTGGATCAGAGCCCGGTCCCCTTTCCGGAGACTGAATCAGGCGTTGAAATCAGCCTCCTCAAAAATTTGTTTGACGAGACTGAAGCAAGCATCGCTTTGAAGCTAAGTGCCGTTCCTGAGAGCATTGACAGGATTCTTGGCCGCTTCAAAGAAGGAGAAGTCACAAAGGAGACGCTACGGACAAAACTGGATGGCCTTATAGATAAAGGCCTCATTTATTCTAAACCAGATCAGAAAAAAGGCCGCCTGTATCAGAAAGCTCCCCTTGCAGTGGGTATGTATGAGCTCCAGGTGGATCGCATGACCAAAGAGCTGGCAGAAGATTATTTTCAATACGAAGATGAAGGTTTTGCAGAAGCAATTATCGATGTGAAGATCAAGCAAATGCGCACCATTCCGGTGAATGTGGATATCAAGCCGGAATTCCTCATCGGGAGTTATGATAATGCGCGCGCCATCATTGAAAATTCTCCGGGACCTTTCGGGGTCATGAATTGTATATGCCGGCAAACCAAGCAGAAGGTTGGGAAGCCCTGCAAGCATTCCGATATCCTGGAAACCTGTTTTACATTGGGATTTTCAGCGACATACATGATGGAAATGGGAGTTGCACGGGAGATAAGCAGGGATGAAATGAAGGATTTGATTACCCGGGCTGAAGGCTTAGGCCTGGTCCTGCAACCTGCAAATGCAAAGAGCCCGGAGTTTATTTGCTGTTGTTGTGGTTGCTGTTGCCAGGTTCTCACTGCGGCAAAGAGATATCCACACCCTGCCGAATTTGTACATTCCAACTTCTATGTCCAGATTGATCCTGAGAAGTGCGTTGCCTGCGGGGAATGCATGGAGATATGTCAGATGGAGGCCCTTGTTTCTGTCAACAATCACACAGAAGTCCTGCGAAGCCATTGCATTGGCTGTGGCAACTGCCTGAACGTCTGCACCAGTGAAGCCATCACATTGATGAAAAAAGAAAAGGTGACTATTCCTCCCAAGGACAGGGATGACTTGTACAACAAGATGACGATGGAACGTTACGGAGTATTCGGAGCCCTTAAGATTATGGGAAAAGCTGCCCTGGGGAAAAAGATCTAAAGCCACTCATAAAGGCCATCATCTCTTGCCCCAGTTTCTTGCCTCTCCAACCCGGTTTTACTGTGATGCTTTTCAGGTATCAAAAATTACTGGAAACGCAATTATAATCATCATACTTTAAGCAACTGATCCCGGTTCTCGTACACCTTGATCATAGCATTGATAATATCATCCATATCAGCTAAAGAGCCAAGCAGCGGACCCGATGCCCATAGCATCACCATCTCTTCATCGCATACCAGGTCGCAGGTAGGGCAGGACATCTCCTCCTTGAACTGCTTCAACCGGCTGTTGCCATACATCTTCTGGTATACCCTTCGTTCGATAATATTATCCACCCAAGGCTCCTTATGCAGGCCATTTCCGATGTAAGGGCTCAGCGGAATCCCTTCGGCTGCCATCGCCTTCAGGAACTTGCTGCGATCTGCTCCGTTGAACTCCTCCTTGTTATAGTTCATCGGGTAGAGGTACCAGGAACCCTCTTCCGTTCCGTCATACAGCTTCTGCTGTGTAATACCCGGGATATCTACGATCTTTGAAGTCAGATATTCGGCATTCCTGTTACGCAGGGCATGACGCTGCATCACCGTTGGTAACTGTCCCAACAGGATCGCTCCTTCAAACTCGTTCATCCGGTATTTCGGTCCTATGGTCTCTGTACGGCCGAGTTTTGAGGTGCCATGGTTCTGTACCGTGTAGCACTGTTCCATCAGCTCTTCGTTGTTGCTGATAATACTCCCGCCTTCTCCACTTGCTAAGACCTTGGAGGTTTGGTGGCTGAAACAGCCAATGTCCCCAATGCTTCCCAGTACCCGACCCCTGTGTCTGGCAAAATGGGCCTGGCAGGCATCTTCGATCAGATATAGTTGGTACTTCCTGGCTATCTCTTCAAACCGGTCCAGATCGGCCGGCTGGCCCATCATGTGCACCGGCATGATGGCTCTCGTGTTCTTCGTGATCCTGCGTTCCACATCGTCCGGATCCAGCTGGAAGGAGTAGCGGTCTATGTCCCCGCATACCGGCAGGGCACGTGCCGACAGAATCGATGAGATGGTTCCCGGATCGGTATAGGGGGAGGTGATCACCTCATCGCCCGGACCCAGGCCAAGTGCTTCCACCGAAGTATGCAAGGCCTGCGTGCCTGACCCGACTGCCACACAACGCTTTACACCCAGCATCTCCGCATACTGCCTCTCAAAATTAGCAACAGTACCATTTTTCATATCCTGGATACGGCACCAGATCCCACTCTCGGTGGTCTCTTTTATCTGATCCATCACAAGGTTATCCCTGTAGGGCCATCCGGGAAATTGCTTGCTCCTGACAGGCTCACCTCCCAATGCTGCCAGCTTACCTGTTTGTGTACTGCTTTTCGTATTAAATGCGTAGGCCGGCATCACCGAACCGGCTACTGCAGCTGCAGATGTAGTCTTGATGAAATTACGCCTTGAAAAATTACTGTTTTTTTGTTTCATGATTCTGAGTCCTTGTTGGTTTTCTTTAAAGCTATTTATGATGCAACAACGAATGCAGGGCATCCATAAGAATATTCTCCGATTCACCGGTAACAGTACTGGCATCGATTTCGTAACCTCCCTGGTCATAAGCTTCTTCTGTACCGATATAGAATGGTCCGTAATCCCCATAAGCTGCCATGGATACAAACAAATCGGGACGCATGGCCTTTGCGGCAAGCTGATATTCCACAAACAATTCTCCGGGCATAAACAGAACCCGGGCTTCTCCTACACTCAGGCAGGACAGCTTAATGGATTTGCCTTCCTGATGCCTCTTGTACCATGCCAGTTGGCCCATATGGTTGGTCCGGTACCTGTACCCTTCCTCTTTCACCCTTAACGCAATCTCATCCAGTTTCTCTTTTGCAGGGGGAAGCAGCACATCTTCGGTTTCCCAGTTTACCTGTTCTGGAGAAACGGGTACCTTTTTGCTGTTCTCCCAGGCTCGTTTCATGCCATTGGCAAGCCGATCTGCCAGGATGCCACGCATCTTTTTTGAACCGTCATTGTATTTGCCTGCTGCAATATTACCACCTGCCCCGTTAAAATGAACATGCAGGGCATCAGGCACTTCCAGTTGACGCATAAGTCGTGCCACTCCGGGGAAATCCGGATTGGCTATTTTGGTTAAATAGTAGCTTTGCGGATGTGTGGCGTAGAAGCTCAATACAGCCACCGGCATATCACCGTTCCAGAAACCGATTACCGTAACCATGGGATCTACTAAGCCTTCAGGTTCTGCCCGTAACTCAGGAATCCTGCAGGAGGAACCACGCATTATAACCACTTTACCATTTTCATCCATGATCCTCCTGTTTGATGCCACCTTGTAGACCTGTGCTTTTCCAACACTGATATGGGATACAGGCTGTGATTCATCCAGTGAATTTGCTACTGCTTTATGCAATTTTACCAGAAGCTTCCTGGCATAACTGCTTTCAAAGGCACCGGGATCCAGGCCTGCGCTGATAAGCATCTTTTCAGCGCTGAAATCACAAATGGGGGCATCATGCTGGTGCAATGTATGTACTACGACTCTTTCAGGAACTGTATGTGCAGCATTTGCCAGGGTTTCTTTAAAAACATCCTGGCTTTCGTTGGCGATTCCGATCCAGTCGATTGCACATAGCACAATTGGCTCCCCCGATCCCTGAATCACAACGCCCCTGGCCCGCAAACCTAAATCCCACCTATTTACCATGGTATCATAAGCCAGGGCTGAGCCTACCGGGGGAGTAGCATCTATATCAAAAGAAGATATCTGTAAATAGGCAAAATTATCCTGGGCTGCGCAGTTTACCTTCCCGACTGTTAAGAGCAGAAATATGATGTAGAGACTAAAAATTTGTATAGTGGTGTGTTTCATCAGCATCTTTCAAGGATGGGAGCGATGGTTTTTCGCATGAGTATTTCATCATGCCCTTCCACCAGGTAATCTTTTAATACACCGATCTGCTCATAACCGAGTTTCAGATAGAATTTCTGTGCCTCTTGATTAAATGACGAAACACATAAAAACAGGTTCGCACAGGTGGAGAAGATCTCCTTTTCAATAAATACCATCATCTTCTCTTCCAGTTTTATCCCTCTCCAACCCGATTTTACGGCGATGCTTTTAAGGTACCCTGAAAAAGCCCCTTTTGTTTGAATGACCATGGTTCCGACTATTTCATCTTTCACCCAGGCTGCAAATACTTCATTCAGGGGATCGTTGAACGTATGTATCACATGATCCCTGGACATGCCTAAGGTAATCCAGGGCTCTGAAACGGCCATGATTTCAGCGCAGTTTGCTATTTCCTTATTAGTGCTCACCCTGCGAATATTCAACTTAAGATCTTTCATCAAGCGTATAGATTTACTTAGATAGATAAAGGTAACAAATGTATCTTTGTCCTCCATGAGTCCGATATTAGTACTGGCAGTACTGGTAAGTTATTTTGCGGTTCTGTTTCTTATATCGCGCATTACCTCCCGCAAAGTAAATGTAGATACCTACTTTACCGGGAATCGTCAATCCCCCTGGTTTGTGGTTGCATTTGGCATGATTGGCGCCTCCCTATCGGGGATTACCTTCATCTCTGTCCCTGGTGAGGTGGGGAATACTAATTTCTATTATTTTCAGCTGGTACTGGGATACCTGGTGGGTTATTTTGTGATTGCGACCATCCTTCTTCCTTTGTATTACAGGCTCAAGCTGGTCTCCATCTATTCCTACCTGGAAACTCGTTTTGGAGCGGTTTCGCATAAGACCGGCTCCCTGTTTTTTCTAATAAGCCAGTCCATTGGAGCCTCTCTCCGGCTATTTGTTGTATCGGGTGTTTTGCACCTGGCCCTGTTTCAATACTACCACATCCCTTTTATGCTCACGGTGGTAATTACCATCCTGCTTATATGGGCCTATACCAACAAGGCAGGCATTAAAACCATTGTCTGGACCGATATCTTCCAGACCTCTATGATGTTACTTTCCGTAGGAGTAACTATTTACATAGTTTCCAGGGATATGAACCTCTCTTTTGGAGAGATGACGAACACCATAATCAACAGTGAACATTCCACCATTTTTAATTGGGACTGGAAATTCGAAAAGAACTTCTACAAGCAATTTATCACGGGCATTGTGGTTGCCATAGCCATGAACGGACTCGACCAGAACGCAATGCAGAAAAGTCTTACCTGCAGAAACCTGAAGGAGGCCCAGAAGAATATTTTTCTCTACAGCATTATCCTGGTGGTGACCAATTTGATTTTTCTCTCCCTGGGTGTATTGCTATTTGCATACGTCCAGATATCCGGAATTGTATTGCCGTTGGACCAGGCAGGGAAGATCCTGGATACAGACAACTTATTTCCGTCACTTGCCCTGAATCAATTTGGCACTACGGCAGGAATTATCTTTATGCTGGGAATTGCCTCTGCCGCTTTCTCCTCTGCTGATTCCGCCCTGACTTCACTAACCACAGCTTTCTATACCGACTTTCTCCTTCTGGATCATAAAACAGATAAGGAAAAAACAAGAATCCGAAAGTGGATCAATATTGCTTTCGCGCTTATCCTGATCACCATCATTATGATCTTTCGCGTGCTGAATAATGACAGCGTGATCAACACGGTATTTACAATCGCCGGATATACCTACGGTCCCCTGTTGGGACTATATTCCTTTGGCCTGTTTACCAAGTACAAGGTGAAGGACAGGTGGGTTCCGGTGGTGGCCATCCTGTCGCCCCTGATGGCCTGGTTGCTCAATCTCCTTATGATAAAACTGTTTGGATTCTATCTGGGCTATACCCTTCTGTTCTTTAACGGACTGATAACATTTGCAGGGCTCTGGTTGATCCGGATCCCCAGGCCCGGTAATCCAATTATAGAATAGGAGACTTTCCCTGATATTTGTCCGGATTTCATTGACTTTCTTTTTGAATTGGCATAAATTGTA
>Ga0164315_10005337_pt1 | contig 10053 bp, 6 predicted proteins | sample GuaBasSedimGuay6_FD_113737 | JGI IMG/M metagenome (GOLD analysis project Ga0164315, IMG submission 113737) | Subseafloor sediment microbial communities from Guaymas Basin, Gulf of California, Mexico - Guay6, Core 4569-2, 0-3 cm | ecosystem: Environmental > Aquatic > Marine > Hydrothermal vents >... | reverse complement strand
GTATGATGAAGGAACAGAATTGATATTTGAGGCCAGAGTTAAAACTCCGAATGTCTGTTGTACAGAATCTTACTGCTAGATAATTTTGTTTAAGGTCGGCTTCTGATTGATAGGGTTGATACGCTGAATGTTATCAATGTCAGTTCATTTTTAAAGCCGACATCCGATACTTGCGGTCCAATCGTCCAATCCACCACTTAACGGACCTTGGCGGGAAATCACCAAAAGTGAGAAAATTCTAATAAAGGAGACATTGGGAAATGTCACTGAAGGTGAATTTTCGGTCGTCTCTTGCCATAATCGAGGCATATCAAAGTGGTGGATATACGCTAAAACAGATAGGGGGTTACTTCAAGTTACATTACTCCACAGTGAGTGGGATTGTCAGGCATCATAAATCAAAGACCTGACCCCGTGACCTATGCGTGACCTATGATAAAAAAATTATCGACTGGTTTTCTTCTTAGTCGTTTTCAATTCATAGGTATTTATAAACATTTCTATCGCAGCAGCAATAATAGTTTTTTGTGCGCTCTTGTTCGGTACCGGCTTAAAATCATAAAGCTGTGGCCATAACGCAAATGTTTCTATCAGTGCGAGGAATTGTTTACCTGCTCTGACCGGGTCGCATACCGATAACTTTCCATCTTTTGTGGCCTGTTTTATCCAGGTGACTACGCCGAGACTGCTCTCCTGAAAGTTATCAATGGTTGCTCTGGTAAGTTCAGGTGCGACCAGTGATTCTGAGGTAATCATTTTAAAGGTGCTGATGAATTCAGCACTGGTTAACATCGCCATCTCTTGCTCTGCGATGGTATGCAACTGGGTTTTTAATGGTATGTCTGGGTCATAAGGATGTTGTGAAACTTGTGTGAGCTGGTCGCATAATGCCTGCGCGATGTTCTGAAATAAGACCTGTTTGCTAGCAAAATGGTTGTATACCGTGCGCTTGGAAACGTTGGCGGTGGCAGCGATGCGATCCATGCTGGTAGCGCTGAACCCATTAGCTCTGAATTCCGTTACTGCAGCTTCGATGATATTTTCACGCTTTCGTTCGGTCAATTTTTTTTCGGCGCACATAAGTCCTTGCTATTAATCTGTAATAATCTGTTTTTATAAAAGTACACTAATCAGTTTACTTTTTAAATGGCTAAATGTAAACTACACTGCGCAGTTTACTTTACAGCAGTTTCTGTCAATAAGTAAACCGTAGTGCTATCGGCTAAAATAGTTAACCAGGATCTGATCCATGTTTAAACGTACCTCGATTTTTATAAGCTTGCTCCTGTTAGTACTGGCAGGATTAGGTTTTATCAAATATCAGCAGATCCAGCAGGGCATGGCGATGATGGCGGCCGGTGCGCCACCGCCGACAACGGTTGAAGTAATCGATGTAAAACAGGTGCAATGGCAGCCGCGTATTTCAGCCGTAGGCACATTGACGGCTAGGGAGGGCATCGATGTTAGTAATGAAGTTGAGGGAATCATAGAAAAAATTTACTTCACCTCCGGGCAAAAAGTGAAAGCGGGTGCAAAGATCGTTGCGCTTAACGACGATGTGGAGCAGGCCGATCTAGTTAGCTTTAAGGCGCAGGAAGATCTGGCGCGTACACTGTTCAAGCGAAACAAGGACATGTGGAAGAAAAAGACTATTTCTGAAACCGAGTTTGATAACGCTCGCTCAAACATGGAAGTAGCACAGGCCAATGTTATGCAGACAAAAGCTCGCATCGCTAGAAAGTCTATACGCGCACCATTTTCCGGCGTATTGGGTATAAAGAAAATCAGTATTGGTCAGTATCTTCCAACGGGTACAATGTTGGTTAGTCTGCAGGACTACAGCTCTCTGTATATCGATTTTGCTGTAGCAGAAAAATATTTTCCAGACGTTAAAAAAGGTCTTGAGGTTCAGTTTCGTGTCAGCGCTTACGGGGATCAAGTTTTTGTCGGTAAGGTGATTGCTATCGATGCAAGAGTCAACGAAGCCACGCGTAACATCAGTGTGCGCGCACAGTTGGTGAATAAGGGTGGACTGCTGCGCCCGGGCATGTACGCCGGTATTGATCTGCTGCTGGACAAGTCAGCCGAGGTTATCGTGGTGCCGGCTACTGCCATCGTCTACAGTTCTTTTGGTAATGCCTTATTCATCGTTAAGGAAAATGACGAAGCTGTTATTACCGCCCAGCGTGTGCAGATTACTACCGGTGAACAGCGTGGTGATCAGGTTGCGATACTGACCGGTTTGAACGGTGATGAGCAGGTGGTACAGGCGGGTGTCAGTAAATTGCGTAACAACACACCGGTTAAAATCAGTGAACAGGTACGATTGAAAGGGAGCGAATAATGCGATTTACTGATTTCTTTATTCGTCGCCCCGTATTTGCCATTGTATTGAGTCTTCTGTTACTGGTGTTTGGCATACGTGCGCTGAATGATTTGCAGGTGCGTCAGTATCCAGAGATGGAAAATGGCCAGTTAACGATCACCACGGTTTATCCCGGTGCGGATGCCGAACTGGTGCAGGGTTTCATCACCACGCCGATACAGGAAACCATTACCAGTGTTGAAGGTATCGATTATATGAAGGCCAGCTCGCGCGCCGGTGTTTCCATGATCGAAGTATTTCTTGAGCTGGGTTACGACGTTAACATTGCCATGGCAGAGATGCTCAGCAAGATCAACGAAGTGCAGGGACGATTGCCAAAAGATATCAGTGATCCAGTCATCGCCAAGGCAAGTGCTGGCAACGATGCCATCATGTATATCGCTTATCAAAGTACGGAGATGAATGAAACGCAGATTACTGATTATCTGCGTCGTGTAGTGCAGCCCAAGATGGCGGAAATACCAGGGCTGTCACGCGCAGCACTTTTTGGTGGTAAAGATTATGCCATGCGTATCTTTCTCGACCCGGCGAAGATGCGTGCCTTCAATATCAGTGCAACTCAGGTGAATGATGTTTTATTGGCGAACAACTTCCAGTCTGCCGCCGGTGAATTACGCAACAGCTATACCGTAACCTCTATCCGTGCCAGTACATCATTGCAGGATGAAGAAGCGTTTGCTGCCATAACCGTCTTCAGTGATGGACAGCGCGTGGTGCACCTCGGCGATATCGCGCGCATCGAACTGTCTGCTAATACTGAGCGTCAGATTGTCAGTTATCAGAGTAAACCGGCGGTGTATCTCGGTATTCAGATTATCCCTAGCGCTAACCCCTTGGATGTTGCCGAAGGTCTTAAACAATTATTGCCGGAAATTGCCGAAAACCTGCCCACTGGCCTGTATCAGTATCTGGCCTATGACACCACCATGTTTATCGAAGAGTCCATCGAAGAAGTTGTAAAAACCCTGGTTGAAGCAACGCTGATCGTGGTGATTGTGGTGTTCCTGTTTTTAGGCTCGTTACGTTCAGTACTTATCCCGATTATCACAATCCCGTTGTCATTAATCGGCGTTGCGCTATTTATGCTGATGATGGGTTATACCATCAACCTGCTCACCTTGCTGGCGATGGTGATGGCGATATCACTGGTGGTGGATGACGCCATCGTAGTGGTGGAAAATGTACACCGTCATATAGAAGATGGACTTGAGCCCATGCGCGCTGCCGTCATCGGTGCGCGTGAGATTGCCATGCCGATTATCGCCATGACCATTACCTTGGTCGCGGTATATGCCCCCATCGGATTTATGGGTGGGCTGACCGGCACCCTGTTCAGCGAATTTGCTTTTACTCTGGCAGGTGCGGTATTGATCTCCGGTGTTATCGCGTTAACCCTGTCACCATTGATGAGTGGAAAAATACTCACTCAGCAGTCGATGGAAGGCAAGTTTGCCGTTGCTATCGATAAATTTTTTGGCCGTCTGAAAGAGTCTTACTCAGGTATTTTAGATAATACATTGACGTACTACCGTAGCGCGATTGTCATCGGTGCTGTTATATTATTGTTTGCTATCGTCGCCATGTTCAGCATGACACAGTCAGAATTAGCACCGGTAGAAGATCAGGGGTTCATCCTCACCATGGGCATCGCACCGGATAATGCCAGTGTGCAATATGTACAGACTTACGCCGAACAGGTCGAAGATATCCTCAGTACATATCCTGAATATGACCAGACATTTGTCATTGCGGGTATGCCGGTAGAAAATAACGTGATGGCAGGCATGGTGTTAAAACCATGGAGTCAACGTGAACGTAGCCAGATGGATCTGCAACCGCAATTACAGGGTGAGCTGATGAGTGTCGCAGGCATGAGTGTGTATGCCATTAACCCGCCGTCACTGCCGGGCACGCCCATGGGCATGCCGGTTAATTTTGTCATCACCACCACCAGCGATTACGAAACCTTGTTTCAAGTGTCTGAGGAGCTGAAACAAAAAGCCATGGAGAGTGGTGTATTCATGATGGTGAATAATACCCTGCGTTTGAACAAACCGCAGGCGCATGTCTGGATAGATCGGGAAAAAGCCGGGCAACTAGGAATAAGCATGCGTGATATCGGCAGTGTACTGGCGATACAGCTGGGCGATTTCCGCAGTAATTATTTTGACATGCAGGGGCGCAGTTATGAAGTCGTGCCACAGGCAGATAGAAATTTTCAGCAGACCCAGGAAGCCATCGAAGAGCTTTATGTTAATACTTTAAGTGGTGATCAAGTTCCGTTGTCTACGGTGGTAAAAATATCACAGGAAGTCGTGCCCAATACCCTGACTCAGTTTCAACAGCTCAACTCGGCGACTATCGAAGCTATACCGCAACCCGGTGTTGCCACTCTCGCCGATGCACATGAATTCTTAAGCAAAACATTGAAAGAGATTGCACCGACTGATTTTATGTATGACTTCGGTGGTCAAAGTCGTCAGTTCGAAAAAGAAGGCGCTGCTCTGATGGCAACGTTTGTGCTGGCACTGATTGTGATCTATCTGGTGTTGTCAGCCCAGTTCGAAAGTTTTCGTGATCCTTTCGTGGTGCTGATCACGCTGCCGCTGTCTATCTTCGGTGCCATGATCCCATTGTTTTTAGGATTCGCTACCATGAATATTTATACCCAGGTCGGTCTGATCACATTGATTGGTCTGATCTCCAAACACGGTATCTTGATCGTCGAATTCGCTAATCAGCTACAGCGTCAGGGGCTGGATAAAGTCAGCGCAGTAAAACAGGCGGCGGCATTAAGATTACGTCCGATCCTGATGACCACCGCAGCGATGGTGTTAGGCGTTATGCCATTGGTATTAGCTTCCGGTGCGGGCGCAGTGTCTCGTAACAATATAGGACTGGTGATTACCGTGGGCTTAAGTATTGGCACATTGTTTACCTTGTTCGTTGTGCCGGTAATGTATTCATTGATAGCTGAAGATTTTGATCAGGAAGTAGAGGATGGACGGCTTGCGGTTACGCGGGATTAGCCTGTTTGTTGCACAGAAGATTATCGTTTAACCTAAACATCAATATTTCAGCATTCCTATAATATTAAATTTCTGAATATAATGATTATTATTCAGAGTTGCAGTGTTTGTAAGTAACATCAAATACGATTTAACAATGAAAGTATTTCATCCTTCAAAAAAGAAAAACATATCAGTGAACGATGGATTCGTCTATTTTCATAAAATGGGAATAATGTCAGTTAAAAATAGTGATATTCAGCAGAATATTCGAACTGGATTCCCGATTCATGTGTTTGATGTACTCAAAGAGCAACTGAATCTATCTCAAGAGACAATTTTAGATATTATTGGGATATCCAAATCCACATTAAATCGACGTAGGAAAAATAAGAGATTCAATTCAATTGAGAGTGATCGATTCTATCGTATAGTTGCAATTTATCTGCTTGTTCTGAAATTATTTAACGGTGACAATGACGGAACAAAAGGGTGGTTTGCACGTCCAGTTATAGCTTTAGGTGATGAGGTACCAATTTCTCAACTTGATACACAGGTAGGAGCTGAGAAAGTACGAGATCTCATAGGACGGTTAGAGCATGGTGTCTTTACATGAATCCTATTATACGGCTCAAATAATCATCCGGTTAGGTAGTAATTGCTAAAACACTAATAAAAGGAGACGATGGAAGACTTTGTCTCAATGCACCAGGGCACCACATAAGAGGCATTGGCTGTATTTTGCTGAAATCGAGATAACCTCGACATAACAGACATTAAGAAAACAGTCCTGACAGTTTATTTATGGCTTTAAATGGATTCTGGTCTTGCCTGCGAAAAACATTCACAATTAAAAGTGTCTACTTTCTATGGGACTGTAAGAAAATATTTTAAAAAGTTATATATACTATTAATGTTTTTGATGTAGGTTAATAATACTTGTTTGTTATGGTATTACTATTCGAATGTAACTTTTTTTGGAGATTAATGATGGCTTACAAAGATATTTTAGTTTTTCTTGATAATGGCGAGTCAAATGAACCGAGAGTCGAGACAGCGCTGGCTCTAGCGGAGGCACATGATGCTCGTCTCGTTGGTGTTGCTTATGACATTGACGTGCCTAATCATATTGCCAACCTTATTCCCGGATTTTCAGTCGAGAAACAACGTACTGCATCCAGGCTGATATCTCAGAATCTGGTTGATCAGTTTTTAAGTCGCGCAGATCAAGTTGGGGTTACATCCGAAGCGACACTTATGAAGTGTCGAGGTTCTAAGGCAGCAGGTAAACTGGCGGCTTATGCACGAAACTTTGATATATCTATTTTACGTCAGGCTAATCGAGACAGTCAGCAGTCTGAATGGGATTCCGCTGTCAGTGAAGAGGTGCTAATTTCTTCTGGACGCCCTGTACTGTATATACCTTATGTTGGTGCGCAAGTGATCCCGCCGAAAAAAGCACTGATTGCCTGGGATTGTAGTAGAACGTCAACGCGTGCGATACATGATGCTATGCCTTTACTTGAGAAAGTAGATAGCACCATTGTTCTAATTGTTGATGCCGACCCAAAAATGGTGGAAAAAAAGACTCGGCGATGCCAGGTCATGGTGGATCACTTGAAGCGTCATGGCATTAAAGCAGAGATTAAATTTGCATCCAGTGAAGGAAGCGATGCGGCCTCAATTATTTTAAATTCGCTAGTAGACACTGGATCTGACTTTCTGGTGATGGGTGGTTATGGTTCCTCGCGACTTCGGGAACATATACTGGGTGGTGTGACCAAGACGATCTTAGAAACGATGACAGTGCCGGTTTGTATGTCGAATTAGGGGTTACATTTTTGTGCATCAAAACTCATAATCATGCTGCTAGTCGCATGATTGTGGGTCTAATTAATAACTTTTCCATCAGAGCGCATCGATAATGCTCCCCGGCAGACTCACAGTTTCTCAATAATAACTATTCAATTTTATACCTTTGTAAGTAGGTAATGCTGGCGCTATACTCAGTGCTAAAGTCGATTGCTGAATCAAATAGGTCCGTTATAGGCCGATATGATAATGAAGAATATAAAATGACTGAGTTGAATAAACCTACTATGACTGAGCTTTGGGATGGCTCAGCAGTTTATGGCGAAAGCGCTGCCTGGCTTGAATCCATGTACGAGATATACTTAGCCAACCCCGATAAGCTGGAAGTTAAATGGCGCCAATACTTCGATAACATACCAGCTGAAACGAACGGTCACGCAGACAATTCATCTGTATCTGTGGCCCCCCGTCGTGAAGTCTCCCCTCGTGATATGCACGATTACTTCGTCAATTATGCACAACAAAAACATGTACGCAGTTCTGAAACGACAACCCGCTTTGATCATGAGAAAAAGCAGGTGCAGGTGTTGCAGCTTATTAACGCCTACCGTTTCCGTGGGCACCAGATTGCCGATTTAAATCCTATCGGTGGTCGGCGCGAATCGGAAATTAGCGAACTGTCGTTAGATTATCATGGCTTATCAGGAGGTGATCTTGATACCCTGTTTGAAACAGGTTCACTTGCTGCAACAGATAATTTAACGTTAGGAGAGATACACGTCATCCTCCGGGAAACATATTGTGGCACGATTGGCACAGAGTATATGCACATCATGGAGACTACGGAAAAGCGCTGGATTCAGCAGCGTCTTGAAACAGCTCGCGGCAATGCTAATCTAAATGAAGTCGAAAAAATTAATATACTTCAGCAATTAACCAGCGCTGAAGGACTAGAGCGTTACTTACATTCAAAGTATGTCGGGCAAAAGCGTTTCTCACTTGAGGGCAGCGAGTCGTTAATTCCGTTACTCGATGAACTCGTACAATTTGTAGGTGCGCAAAAAACAAAAGAAGTCGTTATCGGGATGGCACACCGTGGTCGTCTAAATGTATTGGTAAATATACTGGGTAAAACACCCGGTGAATTATTCAGTGAATTTGAGTATACAAAAAAAGTAAGTGAACTTACTGGTGATGTGAAATACCATCTGGGATTTTCTTCTGATATGGACACACCTGGTGGTGCTGTGCATTTGGCGCTGGCATTTAACCCATCGCATCTAGAAATTGTCGCGCCGGTCGTTGAAGGCTCGGTGCGTGCAAGGCAGTGGCGTCGTGGAGACAGGGAAGGTAATGAAGTTATTCCTGTACAAATACATGGCGATGCTGCCTTTTCAGGTCAAGGTGTGGTTATGGAAACTTTGCAGATGTCCCAGTCACGCGGTTACTCTACGCACGGTACGATACACATTATCGTCAATAACCAGATTGGTTTTACCACCAGCGCGCAACATGATGCACGATCCACTTACTATTGTACTGATGTTGCAAAAATGGTTGGAGCACCAATTTTCCATGTTAACGGAGATGATCCTGAAGCGGTCATCATGGTTACTCGCATGGCTCTGGAATATCGTAAGTTATTTAAAAAAGACGTGGTTATTGATTTAGTTTGTTACCGTCGTCATGGTCATAATGAAGCGGATGAGCCTTCAGCGACTCCACCGATGATGTATAAGAAAATTCGTGCAAGCGAGAGTGTTCGGGTTATCTACGCGGACAAGATAACTCAGGGTAACGTGTTAACACAAGATCAATGCGATGTTATGGCGTTAAGCACACGTAAAATTTTAGAGTCGGGTGAATGTGTGGTGCCGCATAAACTGCAGCAAGATATGGTAGATACATCAGCCAGTGTTAACTGGGCTAAATTTCTGACAGCTTCCATATTGGATGACGTTGATACAACAATGCCATTAAACGAATTTCGCAAAATTGCCGAAAAACTGGAACGTCTTCCGCAAAATTTTCAGCTACAACCACGGGTCGGGAAAATTGTTGCCAATCGCATTAAGATGACGGCTGGTGCCTTGCCCATAGACTGGGGTTATGCAGAGCTAATGGCTTACGGAACACTGTTAAAAGATGGTTTTTCGGTAAGATTATCGGGCCAGGACAGCGGTCGCGGTACATTTTTTCACCGCCACGCAGTGTTACATAATCAGCAGGATGGATCTTCGTATACGCCATTAAGAGAACTCGGCGATGAGCATAGCAATTTTCGCGTATTTGATTCACTGTTGTCAGAATTAGCGGTATTAGGATTTGAGTATGGTTTTTCTACGACAGAGCCTGAAACACTGGTGTTGTGGGAGGCGCAATTTGGTGATTTTGTTAATGGCGCGCAGATAGTGATTGATCAGTTTATCTCTGCCGGCGAACACAAGTGGGGTCGTGCATGCGGTTTGGTCATGTTGCTACCACATGGTTATGAAGGTCAGGGTGCAGAACATTCATCTGCCAGACTGGAGAGATTTTTGCAGTTATGTTCAGAGCATAATATGCAAGTGTGCGTGCCCTCGACTCCCGCACAAATGTATCATCTCTTAAGACGACAGATGGTTCGACAATGTCGCAAACCGTTAATCATAATAACGCCAAAAAGTTTACTCAGGCATAAACTATGCGTTAGTACACTGGAAGATTTAACACAGGGCTCATTTAAATGGGTACTGCCAGAAGTTGATGAGATGGATGCACAGCAGGTAAAACGTGTTGTAATCTGTAGTGGAAAGATATTCTACGAATTATTAGAAGCGCGACAGTTGAACCAGATTCACGATATTG
>Ga0164315_10005334_pt1 | contig 10057 bp, 10 predicted proteins | sample GuaBasSedimGuay6_FD_113737 | JGI IMG/M metagenome (GOLD analysis project Ga0164315, IMG submission 113737) | Subseafloor sediment microbial communities from Guaymas Basin, Gulf of California, Mexico - Guay6, Core 4569-2, 0-3 cm | ecosystem: Environmental > Aquatic > Marine > Hydrothermal vents... | reverse complement strand
TTATGGCAGCTGATTTGGATGTTGATGCGACTTCGCTGGGCCAAATTGTAAAATCATTTATCAGCGGGCAGACCTCCGGGTCACTTACAACTCCAGATGGAGAAATCCCAATTCGATTTGCAACGACAGATAAGAAACTTGACTCCGCTCACGACCTGGAAAAGATTCTCATACCGTTGAAAGATGGAACTATGTTATCTCTTACTCAAGTTGCCGCCCTGGCGGAAACCAGAGGTTTCGGAACGATTCGTCACAATGGAGGGGATAGAACGGTTACCATCTATGCCCAGCTTATGCCTGATGCGAATATCAGGAACGCCGTAGCGGATATCGATCTACTGATAGCGGAAATCGGTCTGCCGGATGGAGTTCAATATCAATGGGCAGGAGATGCCGCCGATCTTGATTCTTCGTTCAGTGCCATGGGGTTGAATCTGGTTCTTGCCCTCCTGGTAGTTTTTCTGATACTCGCAGTACAGTTCAACTCCCTGACACAACCTTTGGTAATCTTACTATCTGTTCCCATGGCATCGATTGGAGTCTTTGCCGGACTTCTACTTACAGGGAATAATTTCGGTCTTTATGCCTTTTTAGGTGTTATTGCACTGGTAGGTATCGCAGTCAATGATGCAATTGTTCTTATCGATACAGTCAACAGAAACAGAACCAATGGGATGCCCCTTGATGCATCTCTGATCGATGCGGGAAAAAGCCGATTCGGACCGGTTTTAGCCACAACACTGACAACCATCGGCGGGATACTCCCGCTGGCCTTCAAGGACGCGAATTTCGCACAATTGAGCATATCCCTCATCTTCGGCCTCTTGGCTTCTACGATACTGACTCTTATCGTACTCCCGATTATTTATCGGATTGTTGAGGATTTTAAGCTCGGGTTTAAAAGAAAAATACCAATATTCATTGATGAGGAGACCGAATAATGAAACATAATCGTATATTTTTCGCAGTAATATTTATTCTGATATTATCGATTACCGCGTGTACAGAGTTATCCGACCAGAATGTTACAGATTCCAGCACTACTGTTCCTGTAAATGAAAGTAAAGACGCTTCCGCTACAGTTGAAAAGCTTGTTGTTGATCTTGCTTCTCCCCCTCCTGGATCAAATGCAACACAGGAGAAGTGGGATACTTTTACCGAAGAAAAAAAGCAGGAGTCCTGGGATAAGTTCCTGGCTGAATCAGCGGAAGCTCCCGAAGATACGGCAGTGGAGCCTGAAGTAAAAAGACCGGGAAGCGGTGGCGGCGGGGGATCTTCTATTGTCCCTGTTGTTGTTGGAAGCCTGACATCAGTTGAAATCGATTTATATTACTACGGCTTGGGAGAACTCGTCGCCGGTAATGAGATACGGGTGAATCCCGAATCTTCTGGAACTATAGCATCTCTGTATGTCTCTGAAGGTGATTTTGTAGAAATGGGAGACCTCTTATTCTCTCTTGATAACAATACACTTTCAAAAAATATTGAAAGAACCAGTGAAAAGTGGGACAACGATCTGGAACTTGCAGCAATCAAGCTCAATGAAGCCCGGGAGTATTATGAAATTGCAAGCAATCTTTACCCCAAGGGTTTGATATCAAAATCTGAAAGTGATAAAGCTCAGCAAACCTGGGAAGAAGCCAAATTGAACTATGAAAGAATCCAATTAGGGAAAACAACAGAAATTGAAAACCTGCAGGAGAACCTTCGAGCCACACTGGCTATCAGCCCGGCCAGAGGCTACATATCCGGAATATCCTTTGGTATGAATGAACAAGTTGGAGCTGGTGATTATGTTGAAATCATCGATATTGAGGATATTGCCATTAAAGTTCAGGTTCCTGAAAATGTTATTACCCGAATAAAAAACGGGAGCCGAGTTGTAGCCAAGCAGGCTTCAGCACCTGCTTACATACTGGATGGTTTTGTTACAGGTGTCGGATTAAAAGCCGATGCCAACAGAACATATGGTGTAACAGCTGAATTTGATAATCCGAATCAGAGGCTCCTGCCCGGTATGTTAATGGAAGCACAGATACAAATGGTGCGGTACAGCTCGAACTTTGTTGTTCCGAAAGAAAGTATCATAACCGAAGGAGATAATTCGTTTCTTTTTAGAATTAATGCTGATAAAGCGGAAAGAATTCCCGTGGAGACAGGTCAGTCACGAGGACCTATGATTCAGGTAATCGGTCCTGTGAAGTCTGGGGATCTGATAGTTTTGACTGGTCAATCGTATCTCCGGGACGGCAGCGCTGTAAATGTTATTGAAACGAAAGAATACCTGCCGGAAAGAACTGAATTTTAAAGCGTTATAAACAGATTCGGAGTACACCCTTTAAGGAAATTATCCCGGGGGGTACTCCGAATGCAGGGCTTTTTAAAGGCCTGGTAATTCGCTTCTGGTCCATCAGCTCCCGAAACGGTCCAGCTGACGCTGGAATGCTGATAGGTGATTGTAGGATCCCTTGAGCAGATTATCATAAACCATAAGGATCGCTTCTTCGTCCGTATTGGCAATCAGGCCTTCCAGATCGTCAATATCAAGAACCTCAATTGCCACACCAACGGCCATGGCTTCTTCAAGGGATATTTCCCCCTGAGCTATCAAGTCACTGTACAGACCGGCCAGAACGGTGTTGTTAAACACCCCGAATTCAGGGTCAGTCACCATGGGATCGTCCAGTTCATAAGCTTCAAGAAGAAGGGCTACCTGGTCCATGTGTGCCTGTTCACTCCTGGCGATATTTGAAAATACCCGATGATTCCAGTAATCAGCCAGGTATAGATAAACATCCCGTGCCAATTTTTCCTCTTCCCGCATCAATAGAAGACCGGAAATTTCCGCATCGTTTAAATTTCCGGGTTCGACTGATTCCAGGACAGCTTCGCAGTCATCGCACATACCATTGTTGTTATTTCCAGGGCCGTTTCCCCATACGCTGACTCCAAAGGCCATCGCAACAATCATGATAATCAAGGTAAAAGCAATTTTTCTGTTCATATTAAACTCCAATGTTTTTTGTCGGACTTGTTGTCCGCTTGGTGAGTATAGTATTAAGAATATATATGAATACAATGTGAACGGCGTATATTCAATGCAAGAATTTTCAAGTTATTATCATTATTACTGTCAATAAATCACAACATGATGCTCAACTGGACATTTCAAAACTCTACAGATGTTTTCAAGCCCCGGGGAGTTGCAAAAAATCTAATACAGCCGGGATTTCAAATTATACTAATAGCAGGAGGCACAATTTATATAAATGGATTTCGCAAATGGCAGAAAACTTGAACCCCTGGGAAACAGCAACGATTTCGCCATTCTTACCGCAGAAGATTCATTCATTCAGACCAGCTTCAACGGCACAGGGGAAACTGTCTCGGAAAATTATTACCCCGGCGAAAACACCGGCCGCTCTTAAAGCCTGAAAGACGAATTGATCAACACAGTCAACCACCCACTTGCAAAGCAGGTGGCTTGGGGGTTGCGCCCCCGTAGGGGGCTTACGGTGCTGCAAAAGCCGCTGAACTTCACAGGAAGGGATAAAGGCAAAGCCTTTCCTTTACCGCCAACAGAGGAAGCGGCTTCCGCTTTAGTGAAGCGCTCGATTGTCAACTGGATTAAACGTAATATTCTCTGAATCTGATTTTCATCGGGAATGAATCAGTTCCGGCTATTTAACTCTCTTTTTCAAACTGCTAACCTCTATTCCCAACGAAGCACTCTGAGCCTCAACAATAGCCGTAATCCCATCATCAGCAGCTGAAAGAAGTTCATCAAGCTGAGAGCGGCTGAATGTTCCATTCTCCCCGGTTCCCTGAATCTCCACGTAGTTTCCATCCAGGCTCACCACGTTCATATCCACCTCGGCATTACGGTCGGCCTGATAATCAAGATCGCAAACCACATTGCCGTCCACGATACCGACACTCACCGCCGACACCTGACCGAGAAGCCACCCTTCAGGCAGCCCGACAACTCCCGGGGAGTCTGCAGCCAGCACACCCAAGGCATCAACCAGCGCTACCCAACCGCCGCTGATGGCCGCAGTTCTGGTGCCGCCGTCGGCCTGAATCACATCACAGTCCACCGTCAGGGTAACCTCCGGCAGAGCCTTCAGATTCACCGCTGCCCGCAATGAACGGCCGATGAGCCGCTGAATCTCCACCGAGCGTCCGTCTCTTTTTACTCCATCCCGCTTCTTCCGGCCCACTGAAACACTTCCGGGGAGCATGGCATACTCTGCTGTCAGCCAGGCTCCGGATTTAACATAGGGCGGGGTTCCATCTTCGATGGTGCAGGTACAAAGCACTCTGGTGTTACCAAAAGAGGCCAAACAGGACCCGGCGGGGCTCATAATGTAATTTCGCTCAAATCGAATCGGTCGGACTGCGGCCATCACAGAAACTTAACTGCGGTACCGTAAACGATAACTTCCGCCGCACCCTGCATTACCGCACTGGAAGCATAGCGAATGTTTACCACCCCTTCGGCACCCAGCTCTTCAGCTTCAGCCACCATGCGTTTGGTTGCCAGCGCCCGGGCCGAATTGAGCATTTCCGCATAAGCGGTAATCTCTCCGCCAACAAGGGTTTTTAAGCTGCTCATTAAATCTTTACCCACATGCCGGGACTGCACCGTACTGCCTTTCACTATCCCCAGCATTTCCAGTTTTTTTCCGCTGATATTTTCAGTATTCACCAAGATCATCATCTTCCCCCTTATCAATTTCTTTCTTTCGTCTTAACGCCGTTATCACCATCATAACCATGATGGGAATCAGGACCAGAATAACAACCCCAAGAAAACCCCAACGGATAATTCCCGGAACATCCCTGTCATGTCTAATTCCCCAGAGCAGCATGACACCATACCATCCTGTAACAAGCAGAAATAAAGCGGTAATCACCCAGGTAATGATTGTTTTTTTCCTCTTCATACTTTGAATTATAACCGAAATACTCTTCTCCTTCAGAAAAACACAGAAAAAACGATGCCGGTAACAATAATTCACACTGTAATCCATTATCGTTCTATCAGTTTCAACTTGCCCGCAAACCACAGGAGGGTTATTCTAAAATCATGATTACAAAAAAAATGACTTTAAGAGACATACTGTTCAATTCCGTTGATCGCTGGCCGGATAATCCTGCTACCGGACCCGTCGGCGGTAAATCCAGAACATTCACCGGTCTGCTGGAAGATGCCGCAGCCTGGAGTTCCTGGCTCCTCACCCTGGGCCTTGAGAAGGGCGACCGGGTAACCATTCTCGCCGAGAGCCTCCCCGAATGGGGTGCGGCTTATTTCGGCATCAGCGCCGCAGGCTATGTTGCTGTTCCTATTCTGCCGGACTTTGCTGAAAAACAAATCTCCAATATCATAAGCCACGCTGAAATCAAGGCTGCCATTGTGTCCGAAAAGCTGGCTGAAACAATCCAAAGCGCGATAAAAGACTCGGAAACACTACCCGGCAACTTGCCCCTGGCCCGCATTGAATCAAAAGAAATCCTCTCCGGTCCTGGAAAAAACAGCACCATCGCCCTGCCCGAAAATCCGAAGGCCCTCTTTGATTCACCCCTGCAGCCCGACGACATCGCCGTAATACTCTACACCTCGGGCACCACCGGCACCTCCAAAGGTGTTACCCTCACACACAACGCCATTGCATGGAATGCCGTTGCCGCCATACGGGAAGGCCTGGGCGAAAACCCTCAGGGAGTCTGTCACTTATCAGTCCTCCCCCTGGCCCATACCTACGAATGCACCCTCGGCCTGGTAGGCGTCCTTTCCACCGGCGGCGAAATCAAATACCTCGACGGCCCGCCCACTGCATCCCGGCTGATGAAGGCCCTGGGCGAGGTGAAACCCACTATGATGCTCACCGTTCCCCTCCTCATGGAAAAAATCTACCGTTCCAAGGTGGCCGGCCCGCTGAAAGCCAAACCCGTGGGTAAAGTCCTATACGCCTTCCCCCCGGTGCGCAAGCTTATCCATAAAATTGCAGGAAAGAAGATCCTTGAACTCTTCGGTGGAAATATTGTCTTCTACGGCATCGGAGGTGCCCCCCTTCCCAAAGATGTGGAGCAGTTCCTCGTCGAGGGGAAGTTTCCCTATTCGGTGGGTTACGGCCTCACGGAAACCGCACCCCTTCTGGCCGGCGGCTACCCTGCAGAGATGAAGTTCCGTTCCACAGGAAACGTCCTTCCGGGAGTCTCCCTCCGTATAGCCGGCCCCGATGCCGAAACAGGTATCGGTGAAATACAGGCCAAAGGCCCCAGCATTATGAACGGCTACTGGAAAGATGAGGAAAAAACCGCCGAAGTATTCACCGAAGACGGCTGGTTCCGCACCGGCGACCTGGGTTCTCTGGATGGTAAGATACTTTACATCAAAGGACGGCTGAAAGATGTTCTCCTGGGATCCAACGGGGAGAACATCTATCCCGACGAAGTGGAATCGGTGATAAACGGTCATAATTACGTCTCCGAATCCCTGGCTTATATCAAGGATGGTCAGCTGGTGGCCCGCATCCTGCTGGATACCGAGAAAATCACGGCTGAAATAAAACGCCTGGGAATTGCCGGAGGAGAGAAAGCCTCTGCGTGGAAAAATGAACTGATAGATCACATCCGCCGGGAAACCAACAAACATCTGGGCCGTAATTCTAAAATCCAGTCTTTCATCGAGCAGATAAAACCTTTTGAAAAAACACCATCACTGAAGATAAAGCGTTTTCTTTACACGGCGAAAAACAATTAGCTGAATCTGCCATGTCAGGTCGGAGCAAAACCGGTAAGTTACTCGATCATCTTACCGGATCAGCCAGCACAAAATTCCTCCTCAATCAACTCATCAGGGAATACGGCCGCCTCTCCGAGTTCCGTATCGACCGTATAAATAAAACCATCTCCGCATCCCTGCAGCTGAATGGGGAAAACCAGATGATCGATCTGTACATCAAAGAATACGCCGTTGTAATAACAGACAGTTCAACAAGTCTGCTCATTAAGGATGCCGAATCCGGCAGGCCCTGGTTGAACGCCGTTCTCAGAAACTTCGTTATCAACCGTCACTGGGTTGTACCGGAAGACAAGGCTGCTTTTTTCAGCGATCTCCTGGGATAATTCAACGAAATATACACTTCTTAACCAAGATGTAATGTTCCGGAAAGCTCTATGTAATGTTCAAGGTTTATGTTAGTTCCAGAAGGAGAACAACATGAACACAAACATTCATAAAATCATCAAATACTCAGTCATCGCAGTTCTGATATTCGGCCTGTCTATCGGTGGCGGAATCCTCGGATCCCGAATAGCACAGACCGGCACCCGGACCGAAACTGTTTTTCAGGACAGCGTTCAGCCAGCCGCAGTAACAACCCTGCCTACAGGGGACAGCGACGCCGTGGCCCGGGCTTTTCAGGACAAATTTCGTGAAATTGCCGCCACAACCTTGCCTGAAGTGGTGGAAGTCAATGTTACCAGCACTGTTACACAGCCGGCCTTCAGCTCTCCTTTTGACTTCTTTTTCGGTAAGCCCGGGGGCAAGCCCCGGGAAAGAGAGTACCAGCAGCAGGGACTCGGCTCGGGGGTTGTGGTCGCAAAGAAGGGCGATACTGTATACGTGCTCACCAACAATCACGTTGCCGGAGAAGCAGACGAAATAGAAGTTGTGCTCAGTGATAATCGTACCTACACTGCAGAACTGGTGGGAGCCGATTCCATGATGGACCTGGCTCTGATATCCTTCACCGCAAAAGAAGATATTCCCGTTGCCGTTCTGGGGGATTCAGATTCCCTGGCCGCCGGAGACTGGGTGTTCGCCGTGGGTAATCCCCTGGGGTTTCAATCCACCATCACCGCCGGTATTGTCAGTGCCACCTACCGGGATGCTCAGCCGGGGTCCGGCATGTCCGGAATCACCTCATATATTCAGACCGATGCCGCCATCAACCAGGGCAATTCCGGCGGTGCCCTGGTAAACCTGGACGGGGAAGTAATCGGAATCAACACCTGGATCGCCTCTCAGAACGGCGGCAATATCGGGCTGGGCTTTGCCATACCCATCAACGATGCCAAACGGGCCATTATGGACTTCATCGATACCGGCTCAATCTCCTACTCCTGGCTGGGTGTTCAAACCGGTGAACCGGATACCAGCCTGGCCGCCGACCTGGAAATCGAGGATAAAGACGGTGCCTTCATTTACAGCGTTTACAGTAATTCCCCGGCGGCAAAAGCGGGGCTTCTGCCGGGAGACGTGGTTACAAAAATCGGGGATAGCGAAATTACCGACAGCAGCGATCTTGTACGCAATGTCGCATCTCTCCCTGTGGGGAAATCAACGGATTTCACCGTTCTCCGGAATGGAAACAGCGTTGAACTCAGTGTAAAAACAGAAAAACGGGAAGAAAGCAGTGGAAGCGATGTCTCTGCTCTATGGCCGGGAATAAACATAGCCCCGCTTACCGACGACATCCGCAACCAGCTCTCCCTGAAGAAAAAGGATGAGGGTATTGTGATTGCAGCCATTGCCCCGGACAGCATTGCCGGGGGAAGCGGCCTGCAGCAGGGCGATCTTGTTATCTCCATCAACTCTGAGAAAGTGGAAAATGCCCGGGATTTCTACCGGAACCTGAACGCCCCCCCGGATGAAATCCAATTCCGCATCCTCCGCAGCGGCCGGGAACTGACTATAGGGTTTCAAAAACCCGGAAATTGAAGAAAGAACAGCTTCCCGGCTGAAATAATCCGCCGGGGGGCTACGAAAGACCCCCCGCTCCATCGATAATCTAGTTATGAATTACTTCAAAACTTCTGCAGCCGTTGTTCTTTCGGCTGCCTTAATCGTTTTTTTTCTTTTCGCCCTCTCCGGCTGCAGGACAGTGAAAGAACCTGTCCCTCCGGCGGTTGTCGAAACTCCCGATCCGATCCCGGAACCCGCGGCCGAAGCGATAGAAGAACCCGACCCCCTTGATATCGACTGGCCCGGGACAGCCTGGATAATCCCGGATAACCCGGATCAGTCTCCGAAACAATTCCCCGGCTACAAAGGATTCTTCCTGGGAAAAGACGGAAAACTCCTCCTTGTTAATCAGGACAGCGCAGCAGGAAACCTCTGGTCTGTGGAGGGAAACCGCATCACCTTCTCCCTGTTGAAAGCTCCGGCAGAACTTCCCATGGAAGGAACCTTTGCTGTTTTCCCGGGAGACAATGTCGATGCTGATATCACAAGCATCCGTCTGGTCCCTGAAGCCGATCTTTCCGCTGAAGGAATCACTTTGATTCGAGCTGAGGTGAATATTGATATTGTTGAAAACCACTGGATCCCCAGGCGCCTGGAAGGGGGAGATAAGGTGATATGGCCTGTAAACCGGGAAATCCATCTGATGCTTCTTCCCGACAATTCGGGAATGGGTGTTCTGGGCTTCGGCGGAGAAAACCGTTTTCACGGCGGCATACAGCTGGGTGAAGAATCTTTTATTCTCGGACCCCTGGCTATTACCCGGCGTTACGGCCCGGCTTCAAATTTTGAAAATCTCTACGTTCAGCGTTTATCCGAAGCCAGCCGATTTGTTCAGGTTGGAGACGATCTATACCTCTATTCCGAGACTTTCCCGGTGGTGATGTTCAGAGTGCGCCTCTTTGATTAGTAACCCTCAGGCGGACGGTTTTCCCTGATCCCTGTTTCACCATCCGGAGCATCCGGTCCGTACCAGGTATTAAAAGCCATTCTCCCGAAAACCGGGAAGTAGAAAAAATTGCCTTTATACGCCCGGCTCAGAGCTACCAGAGAAGTAATCAGATAAGACGCATTCAGAACCACAGCAAAGCTGAGATAAATCCAGAAAGACCCGGTAAATCCGGCACTCTTTACAAGGTTACGGATAAGCCAGAACAGCAGCCCGGCATTCACAACCGTGACAGGAATCTGGGATGTGAGGGACTGAAGGGCATGAAAAGCCACAAATTTTGATTTTTTCCGATTGATACCGTAGTAAATCCCCGCCGCCACAAGATTCAGAAAGGGAAGAGGCAGACCGATGCCCCA
>Ga0164315_10005333_pt1 | contig 10058 bp, 10 predicted proteins | sample GuaBasSedimGuay6_FD_113737 | JGI IMG/M metagenome (GOLD analysis project Ga0164315, IMG submission 113737) | Subseafloor sediment microbial communities from Guaymas Basin, Gulf of California, Mexico - Guay6, Core 4569-2, 0-3 cm | ecosystem: Environmental > Aquatic > Marine > Hydrothermal vents... | reverse complement strand
TTTAGGCCTATCAGGGAACTTATGCACCCACTCTCTGCCCTTGGGGTTAGTGAAGTCGGACCAATCCATAGGTCTTTTGCAGTGAGGGCACAAGATATAGGCATTATCTACGCCTGGGTGGAACCTATCCTCTTTAGTGTACTCAGACATAGGTTCATCAAAGCCTGGAATTACAACGTCGCTATAAAACTCAGGAGCCACTAGCCTGCCGCATTTACTGTGTCTGACTCTATATCGTGCCTGAGAGCTAATATCGAATAAGGCAGAGATACCGAAGTCTGGGACGGTGGGGGTGGAGAAATCTTTTGTTATTTTAAGGTCACTGTGTTGAAGTCTGGAGGCAAATGACCCTAGGACTATCTGGTCGCAGAACGAATGCTCGTCTACTATGATAGCGTCCAGATCTACTGAGATAGCAGAAGTGGTTCCGCTTGTCCCTCTCATAATAAGGAAAGAGGAACCGATTTTCTTTACACCTGTATTATCAACATCTTTAGATATGACAGATTTTATGTAAGGGCTTGACTCTATGGCTGGGTCGAACCTTGTGGATGAAAACTCTGAAGAGAATTTTGCAGTTGGCAGCACATAAGCCATTTTGCGGAAATCATGCATAGCACAGAAGGCTAGGCTTGCGCGGATATTTAGCTCCGAAAGTCCTACCTGTGCGCTCTTCATTACCACACAGTCGTTGGAAGTTTCATCTATAATCCCTATCTGATATTCGTGGTCTAAAAAGCTCCAAGGTAGCCTATCATTTCGAGGGTGTTTAAAGTTCTCAAGCACCCATTCCGAAACTTTCAAAGAGTGGCGGTTTACGGAAGTCTGTAGACCTTGAGAAAAGGTTTTAACCCTACTTTTTAGAATGGCCATCGTATATCTCCTGCATAGTTAGTTTCTTCCTTAGTCGGCTGAATTGGCTTGAAGTTAATCCCCACCGCTCTCTCCATACGGACGGATAAAGTCGTTTACCTTGAAATTCTATAGGCTCCCTTATAGTACCTTTAGTTACACCCAAAGGAGCCCAATCTTTTTTAAGCACGTAGAAGTCGTATATCTCCTGCATAGTGTACTTCTGTTTCACAAGGTATCTGCTGAGGTCTTTTCTATCAAGGTCCCACTCCGTAGCCCAATTAATAAGGGTTTGTGACTTCCCATTGAAGGCTATATCAGAGCGTATGGACTTAGAGTCTAAAGATTTGCCAGCTAGTAACCACTTTCTAGCGGTAGGCTCATTGATACCATATTGTGTTGCCCACTCCTTAACAGACTTAGTAACCCCATCTACGGTGAACAAGCCTGCTTCATTTACAGGTGCAACCAAGTCTTCATCTGTTAAACCTTTATTTTTACGGGTACGAACAACGCCCTCTGCTAGATTATATTTATCGCAAATATCTTTAACAGAGAGCATTTCACCTTTAACGTAAACCTCGGCAACTGTCTCTCCTGGCACAGTGAATGCTTTTTCTGGAGACCACCCGTACTGGAACATGCGGCAGTAAATAGAGTGAGAGCTTAGCCCTAAAATTTCTACAAGGTCTAACTCTTCACACCACACTAAAAAGGCTTTAGTAACTCCGTGGTATGTGACCTTTAGTGAGTTTCTCCTGTTCATGTTTTGGGTGTGCCTATCTGCCCAAATACAGTTTTCTGGGCTATATCCTTTGTCGTTATCCACTCTCTCTATAGATAACCCAGGCTGGCAAAGCCCCATGTCACTTATAAAGGTAAAGAAATCGTCCCACTGGCTACAGACGGTTATGCCTCGCTCACCGTAGTTTTTGTAGGCAGGATTTTTTGGGTTAGTACACCGTTGGCGCATAGCTACCCACACAGCATACTCTTTGTACTTAGACTTCGCTTTCATTTTGTATACCTATAAATGTTAACAGGTCTAAGTATAACACACAATCAACTCAACGCATCTAACCTGTCGAAGAAAATCTTCTGAGATTTAGGCGGCAAAGTTTTAAGAGCCTCAAGCACAGCTTGTTTCAGGTCAGCTTCTGCTTTAATAGAATCTATTTGCGCCTTAGCTTTTAAGAACAAGCTGAACACGTTACCCATGCTGGTAATAACGGTAGCTATATCTCTGATAGAGGCGGTAGCTTTTAAGTTTCCACCCATATCAACCACCTGCTCTTGTATACGTAAGAACAGGTGGTACTGTTTATCAACCTCGTTGGAATCGAAGGACGGTTTACCCTCAGCGGTTGTGACCAAGGAATGCAGCCTGGCTGTCTGACTATCAGACAGGACAGACGTGTGCATCTCCAAGTCAGCAATAGAGTCATCTAACTCTGCTGACAGCTGATGGTATTCGTGCGTAGTCTCCGGGTTTTTCTTATAAATCTCTTGCGTTGCGGTACTCATGTAAAATCTCCTTAGCTAGTTTTTCCACACTCATTTTTGTAAAAGCCTCGTATTCGTATATTTTCTGCCAATGCGATCTATCCACGTCGATGATCACTTTCTTATCGCGCAGACTTAAAGTTATAGTAAAAACATTAGGATATGCTTTACATAGAATCTTTAACAAATCGTGTTGTTTCATAGTAGTGTTTTGCGTGTAATAGTAAACCAGCTTTTATCCTAGCATCTTTCTGTTGGGTAGCTGTTTTAATTATAAGTGCAGCTTTGAATTTCCTGTAGACTAAAGAGGCTTTAGCTTCTGTGTCGAAACACCCCAACCGTACAGTCTTACCTTTAACACTGCACTCGGCTATGAACTTTTTGTCTTTTTTATGCCAGCAGACACCCTGAGCATACTTCCCTCGTGCGTAGTCATGAGAGGTCAATAAACAATTCAAAGCGTTTGTTACGAAGACGCATGTATCTGGAGAGTAGAGTTTGTTTCCAGGAGTCATAATATCTTTGTCTAAATGCCTACCTTTCCAACGCTGTGTACCCATCCATTTCTCGAAATTTGAAAACAACAACCACTCGTCACATACGGAGCAATCTGCGTAGTGAGGGTATTTCTCATGGACGGATGGGTTATAACACCTCTGCAGCAAATTAACCCAACACCTGTAGTAAGGGCACTTGACACCTTTATACTCTGTCATGTAATCTGCATCGTTAATACCAATGCCAGCAACTCTCCTCCTTTGAGCTAGAGACTGTTTACCGGCTTTTATTCTTCTGAATCGAACCATATAAATACCTAAGGGGTTAAACCATGGCAACAAGCGCCAACCCAGTTACTCTACCACGGAAGGTGATAGCGAGCAAGGCAAGAATCTCAGACCCGGGGTACAGTAAAGAAAAAGGGGCGGATATTAGAGACACGGAGCAGAGCTACCTAAACACTAGCATAAGAGCTCTTAGAAATATCGATCCAATCCAAGCGATACGGTCGCTGTCGAGATACAACGGTGTGTTCTCTACAGCGGTACACAGTTACGTCCAACTAGCGATGTCTGGTTATACCTTGACAGGTTACGTTGCGGGTACGCACCAGTACGATGAACAACTGACTATGGCGGCAAGGACTATGGCGGTATCTCTTGATACGCTATATGACTATACCGTAGGATACTCCGACAAAGCAGGCCTTAATTCCACACTGGAGACACTTCTTAAAGAAGTTGTTCAAACAGGCTCCTGCTCAGCTGAGTTGGTGCTTAATAGGTTTAGGTTTCCAGATAAGATTATCCCTGTACCGACAACCTCCTTAAATTGGAAAAGTAAGTCAGATGGCAGCAGATACCCAGAACAAGTACCTACTGGGAGCGGGGGTGACCCTATATCTCTTGATATTCCTACTTTCTTTTACTCTGCAAGTCACCAGCAAAGTAACAGTATATTCGCTAGGAGCCCTATGGAGGCTGCTCTACAAACTGTATTTGTCTACGCAGAGTTTATCGAAGACATTTATAAAATTCTTAGGAAGTCAGGGCACTCAAGAACAGTTATTACAATTATGCTTGAGCAGGCTCAGAAAACAGCGCCCTCCGATATACAAGCGGACCCTGTTAAGCTTAAGAATTATTTGGAAGACATACGAACAGATATTGAAACGTTAGTTTCGGGGTTAGAACCAGATGAGGCGATTGTTACATACGACACAGCTAAAGTTGAGATACTTAAAACACAAGGAGAAAAAAGTGATTACAAAGCACTCCTTGATAGTTTTAGCGGTATGTTCGCTACTTCTCTCAAATCTATGCCGTCTACTCTTGGGATGAGGATTACAGGCAGTCAGTCACTCAGTAACACAGAGTCTTTGATCTACCTGAAAATGGTTTCATCTATCCAAACCCCTGTAGAAGTAGTAATGTCGAGGGTTTTTACTCTTGCTACTAGACTACTTACAGGCACCGATGGTTATGTGAAATTCAAATTCAACCCTATTGATATTCGTCCAGAGTCAGAGCTGTCAGCGCATAGAAGTGTAGACATGCAGAATATTATGCGTAAACTATCTACAGGGTTCTTAACAGATGAGGAAGCTGCACACTTATTAGGTACGGGGCCAAGAGCTCCAGGTGCTCCTCCTTTATCAGGGACTATGTTTATGGATGCAAACGGTAACGACGGTGATTCGCCTAAAGATGCTACTGGCGACGGCGCTCAAGAAAGAACTTTAAGCGAAGGCACTTCAAATGGTAGTGCTACATCATCAGGAGGTGGTGCAGATGGGAAGTAAGTTTACAGAACAAACGGGTGTAACGTGGGTAGGGTCGGAGGCGTCTTATCACGAAGTAATAGGCGCATACCAAAAAATGGAGGCAGCCAGTGAAGAGTTTCGTAAAGAAGTATTCTCCAGAGAAGAAGAGGATGAAGAGGATAACCGTCATTTCCTTTTGGACATTGTTGATAATGTTGGCGTTGTTACTATTAGAGGGAGCATGGTCTCCGGCTCAGAGGGTTCCTGGGGTCAATACTGGGGCATCGTCGGATATGACGATATCAGAAACGCTATTGTTACTGGACTCAATTCAGGAGTAAAGGAGTTTTTATTCGACTACGACACTCCAGGCGGCGCAGTTAAAGGCATAATGGAGTTGTCTGATTTCATCAAAAGTCTTGATGTGAAAACAACTTCTTTTACTGGTGGTACGGCAGCCTCAGGTGGGTTATGGTTGGCTACAGCTGCAGAAAATTTCTACGCTGCAAGGATGGCAGAGGTCGGGAGTTTAGGGGTTATAGCAATAACCTCTGAAGTTACAGAGATGTATAAGGAAATGGGTGTCAGTCTGAGGGTGTTTAAATCTACACCTTTAAAAGCGGCTGGAAATCCTTACGAAAAACTTAGCAAGGAAGCGGCGGACCAGATTCAGAAAAATATAGATGACACCCATATGTTCTTTGTTAGAGAGATAGCTGAGAACCGTGGGTTAACAGAAGAGTACGTAGCTGAGAACATCGCTAACGGTAAAGTATGGTTTGCAGCCGAAGCTAACGAGCTCAATCTCATTGACGGTATAAAGACTTTCGACGAGATACTACTTGTGTTGATGCGGGAAACTGCTGATAATACTAATGATTTTCAACATGTTCAGGATAATGATATGGCTAGACGTAAAGTTATTACAGAACAGCAATCTGCAGCAATCGCCTCTGGCGCTGACGTAGACGCTGTTTTGGAAGACTCAAATTTGGAATCAGCTGTCGAAGACGAGGAAAACACATCTAACGATGCTTCTGACGAGTCTAGCGATGATGCTGAATCAACTGAAGAAGCTGCAGATGAAGCGGCAAGTGAAGACAACGATGACACAGAAGCCAGCAGTGGTGGTGTTAATAAAGTTGTAGAACTTCTTCAAAATCAGGTTGCATCTTTACAGGATGCTTCAGTTGACTTAAAAGTAGAGCTAAAACAAGCACAGGCTAATGCCGTCGCTTTAGAAGCAACACATGAAGGTCTTAAAAAAGTAACCGCCGTTGCAATCCAACGTGGTTTCGTAGGCATCGGTTCTCCAGCTCCAGCTCTCGAAGGCCTTTTGGCTTTAGATGCTTCAGCACTACTACAGCAGCATGCACAAATTGATGCACAACTAACCGCTAGGTATCCAGCGGGTGGCCGAGTGTCACAAACTGTAGAAGACGTAGAAGACGATGATGTTGCGGCAGCTGCGAAAGTTACCAACGACATTCTTTTAAAACAAGCGAGAATATAACATGACTCAATTTGTATTTACTTCCCTTGTCAATGACCCTCATGCTGACGTAGTAACGGCAGCTCTAGGTGTTGACGCAGGTAACAAACTAAACGACAACGACATCGGCAAGCCAGTTATTCTGGCAGCTAATAACAACTACGTGTTGTGTGCCGATGGCGACGATATTCACGGAATCTTGGTCTCTACGGAAGCCCCGACAGTTAATGAAGGCTTTGCTATCGGCTCTGTACAACGTAACAAACGTATCGAAGTACAGGTAGAAGCTGGCGAAGTAGGCACTGCTGCCGTAGGTACATTCGTGTGTGCCGGTATCCCAGCTGTTGCTATTAATGTTAAGCAGACATACGCACAGGTTATCCTGAAAACTCTTGCTGCTGACTCAGAGCGCTGGAGAGTTATCCGCGTAGTTACAGGTACTGGTGTCGCTGGCGACCGTGTATTGATCGAAAAGGTATAAGGAGAACCCATGCCAAAGTTAAATTTTACAGACCACACAGGTAAACTTGCAGAAGCAGATGTTGCTTTAGAAGATTACCAAGCAGCCGGTGATAACAACGTATCGTTATCCCAGTATTACGCGAAAAAATTCCCGACGGTTCAAGGTCAGGCGACTGCTTTTGAGCAGTTTTGTGCAGCATCAGGTATCCGCGTAAGAGCAGATAAAGATACTGGCGTTCCTGCAACATCTATGAAAGAAATTTTACAAGGTGGAGCAGACAAATACGCAGGGACTATTGTTCGTCCAGACGGTTCAGACCGTGGTGGTACAGCAGGGCGCTTGTTATACCCAGAAGTAATGCTTCAATTGATTCAAGCTAACTTGAATGAAAGTAAAGAAGATTACTTATCGCCTTGGGAAAGTGCAATTGCGTTAAGAACGACTGTATCTAGCCCTCGTGTGGATCAGCCAACTATCGATGTTTCTGCCCCTGAAGACTCAGCGGCACAAGTAATCGGCCAGTTAGCAGAGCCTGCGGTAATGGTAAGCATCACTTTAGGTGAACGTGCTTACACTATCCCTACTAAATCAATCGGTTTACAAATTGCAGACCAAGCTTTAGAAGCAACAACAATCGACTTAGTGGGTTTAACGTTAGCGTCTCAAGCTCGTGGCGAACGTATCCGACGTATCGAAGAGGATATGTCGAATATCATTAATGGTGATACTGATTTCGGAATTAACCCGGTGTCATTCGCTCTTGCCTCGTCTTTCACAAGTGAAACAATTGATGCGACGACACCTATCACCCAACGTGTTTGGGTTAAGTGGTTACGCGAGAACTACCAAAAAATGACCATTACTCATGTCTTAACTGACATCGATTCTGTTCTTGACGTGGAAGCTCGTGCAGGTAGACCAACTGTATTCAACGATACATCTTCACAAAGCAATTTGATGGATGCTAACTACACTGTTGAAAACATGGGTCTTCCAACACCTAAAGTATTATTGTTGCCGACAGCGATCATCGGTGCAAACTCTTTGGTTGGGTTTGACTCGCAATACGGTTTACATGAGATCACTAACGTGACTGCAAGCTACCAAGCTATCGAGCAATTTGTTCTTCGTAGAGCTACTGCAATGCGTTTTGACTTCGGTGTTGCTTTGTTCAAGCTATATGATGAAGCCTTTACAGGTTTAACTATAGGCTCGTAGTGAACAAGTAGTTGGTCAAAAAAGCCCATAACCTTAAAGGTTATGGGCTTTTTTTTGCTTAAAGGTTAAACTCAAAAAGCAAATTACCGCAGTCATAAATCTTAAGGAACTTGGCTGCCAACATATTTTCCGTCTCCGTTAACGCCTCATCGAAGTCAGGGAGAAGCCTTTTAAGTTTATGTTTTTTGGCGACATGCCGAGAGTACCTCACCTGTTTATTAGTGTAGAAATAGCTGGGAGGGCCTTCGTTTAGCAAGGTAAAACCAGCCTTTTTATACCCTTCACCATTAAACCACCTCAAGCAGCAGTAAGAGATCAAGCGAGTTACCCCCTCCGCTTTAAGAAAATGCTTTACCAGCTTAGGTAACCCACCAACTACATTAGTGCCTAGAGCGGAGCAGTACCTCACCAACTCCCATGATCCATCCTTTTTTAACCTATTATAAGAAAAGGTTGCTACAGCTCGTATCTCCCCTGATTTATCAACTAGAGAAAGATACCTCTGAGCAGGGACAAACCCTTGTATGTGGTTGGCATTTAAAAACTCGCGGGCTACCTTAAAGTCGCAAGGAATAACAGACAGTTTTCGCCCATAAAAAGTAGAACTATTTACGCCCAGCCTATTAGAAATAATACTTTTGCATATCTCTTTTTTGTTAACCCACTCATCCTCGAATATTTGGATAAGGTCAATCCCTCTATCTCGACACAAACTATTCTTATCTTTGTGGTAGTTTTTATCTATCTTAGCCTCACTATGCCAGTACAAGCCGTTAAACTCTACCGCTAGGTTTTTAGAAGGTACGAAACAGTCCAGCTCTTTAGGAGAAATCTGTTTTCTGTCGCCCTGCACACAAGGTGCAAAGGCTCTCATAAACTCTACCACCTCATTTTCTAGCGTACTAACTCCACTCTTTTTACAGTAAGGACAAGGTGTGCCTAACTTACCGTTGTTCACTGTATCTCTGTTCCTTAGAAACTCCCCATGTTCTGCACAACGAAGCTTAATAAGCTTCGTCCCCACGCCTTTACTATAAGCCTCCTCATCTAAGGTTATTTTAGAAAGGGGGTTTGGAAAAAGTTTCTTCAGAAAAGAACAATAAGCTTTGTAAGGGGTTCTAGCTACACCCCTCCAGTGGTCCTTAGCGCACTCGTTACACATATACTCCATCCCTGCAGACCTGTCTAACTCCGACTTAAACACGCCGTGGTACTTGCAAGAAAACTCCTCAGGCCGACTCCACGAAGGGCTTTTCGACAAACAAGAGATGTGCTCCGGTAGGTTAGCTAAAGCCTCTTCTACCCTTTTTTTATTGCGTGCTTTTCTCACCTTGTTCTGGTTTTCTATGTCGCATTTAGGGCATGTGTGCTTGTAGGTAAGTAACCGTGTCGGAGTGCAAGGGAACTGCAGCTCGTGAAGACTACATTCCAGAGTAACCCTGGCTACTGCGGAAGTAAAGGCGGAAACAAGAGAATACAGAGGCCGCTCTTTTAACCTTTGCTTGAAATCAGTTAAGGACATACGTAATGACGCACCTCTGCGAGCCTCGTAGCAAAAAGGGCACCCCGTGCTTTTGTGCCCACCGGCGGTAGGGCAGAACTCCCCATGTTGCTTACATATAACAATTATTTTTCCTGACATTTTAGTGAATAAGGTTTTACTGTAATCGTATTTACCTTCGTGAATTTCATTAACCAAACTTATATAGCTTTCTGTTGTGTGATACACCCTCATTGTCTTACCCCTCCCATAAACAAAGTACTATATAACCACGGCTGCGATAATAAAGCAAGATTGTGATAAACTAATTGCTCATTAATTGGAGACAACAATGGCTAGAAAACCTCAAAACACAGCAGCAGCTAAAACTGACGAAGTAGCAGTAGCAGTAGCGGAAGCCCCTAAAACTGACGAAGAAGAAGTAGCAGTAGCAGTAGCGGAAGCCCCTAAAGCTGAGGCAGTAACATCCGTAAAAGTCAGAGCAATGTTTAACCGCATGCGTAACCCATACACTGGCGCTGTATTCAGTAAAGCAAAAGTCACAGACGTTATTGATTTGGACAGCCCTGATAACGCGTGGACTAGAGACCAAATCAAAGCAAAAGTCCTTGAAGTGGTAGGGTAGTAAAATGGCAGACAAAGTATTGATAACACCTAAAGCAGCCCCGGTTGATTACCAGATATATTCTGGAGACACGCTGGAAGCAGTTATAAACTGGAAAGACGCAGCAGGCGACCCTTTACCTTTGTCTGCCTACACTGCGTTGCT
>Ga0164315_10005332_pt1 | contig 10058 bp, 9 predicted proteins | sample GuaBasSedimGuay6_FD_113737 | JGI IMG/M metagenome (GOLD analysis project Ga0164315, IMG submission 113737) | Subseafloor sediment microbial communities from Guaymas Basin, Gulf of California, Mexico - Guay6, Core 4569-2, 0-3 cm | ecosystem: Environmental > Aquatic > Marine > Hydrothermal vents >... | reverse complement strand
TACTTGGAGGGTTTCTAGTGTTTCTTAATACTGTAGTGACCACAAATAGTATTAACTGTTTTCCCTGTATGCATTTATCTTTTTATATGGTGAAGTTGGGTTATGGTAGCTGCAGGAATATCGTTTGTCATCAGCGGTATCTTTCTGCACGGATCCCGGGGATTCTGGATTCCGATATCCGTTTTACTTGGAGGAGCAGTATTTGATATTATTTATTCTGCCGTTCTGTGGAAGAAACTCCATAGTTCTAGTTTCCCCAGAGAATAATTCTGCGGTTTTCAGCTTCAATTATGGAAACCTTAACCCCGTAAAGTTCCGAGAGTTTATCCGGTACAAGCATATCATCCGATCTCCCCATCAGGGGTTGACGTCCCTGATGCAGCAGAACAACAAAGTCCGCCAGACGAGTAACAATATCCGGTTCATGTGAGCTGATAATCAGCGTGATTCCTGATGACTTCAACCTGCTCAGTATCTCCATCACCCGCTCCCTGTTAGCAGGATCCAGATGATTAGCCGGCTCATCCAGCAGCATAATCCCCGGTTGCTGTACCAGGGCCCGGGCAATAAGTACCATACGGGTTTCACCACCACTCAGTCTGGGAACAGGACGATGGGCAAGAGAAGCGATGCCTACTTGTTCCAGTACCTGAAACGCCAAATCACGATCCTGCTTACCGGGAGGAGAAAGAGGGTGCAGATAAGGAGCACGCCCGAGTAATACATAATCAAGAACACTGTATGAAAAAGCCGGGCGTTCATCCTGGGGTACCAAAGCCATTTTCCGTCCCCGCTCTCTGGCAGGAATTAATGAGAGAGGAACCCCTTCCAGAGCGATGCTCCCGGAATCAGACTTACGCCAGCCGAGTATCAACTCCATCAACGTAGTTTTCCCGGATCCATTCGGGCCGATAAGGCATACGGTATCCCCCGAAGGAAAAGAAAGATTCACATTCCGGAATAATGGAGTACCGGTAGAAGGCCATGAGAAAGTAAGATTATTCAAATTAACTGCGTTGTTAGCGGATTCTATCATCTTTTCAGAGGTTTCTCTTCCCGGGTCATCAATAAAGCAAACAGGATTGCCCCTCCAAGAGATGTGAGTAATCCCAATGGTATCTCACCGCTGAGCAGCCCCCGGGCCAGATTATCACAAATCAGAACAAAGATTGCACCCAGCATGATAGCCAAAGGTAAGGAACGTGCTGTATCGGCCCCCCCCAGCTTTCTGGCAGCGTGGGGAACAAGCAGGCCCACCCAGGATATAATTCCAGCAGTTGCAGTTACCGCGGCAACTGCAACAACAGAGAGGACTACCAGCATCAGTCGTTCCCTTCCGGGGTTACTCCCGAGAGCAAAGGCAGAGCGATCGTCCAGAGCAAGCAGGTTAATTCGCCAACGGACCAGAACAGTAACAGCCAGAGTAAGTATTACAGGAGGAACCGTTCTGCCAACCGAAGACCAGTCAGAAGAAGTTAAACCTCCCATGAGCCAGAAAGTTATTTCTGGAAGCTCACTTCTGGGATCAGCCATGTACTTAAGGATGCCTAAGCCGGCTGAAAAAAAAGCTGAAACAACAACTCCGGCTAATACCAGACGAAGGATAGATCCTCCGTATCGTATTTTTCTGGCTAAAAACCAGCTGAGAGCCAAACCGGCCAACCCGAAGAATGTTGCTGAAACAGATATGGACCAGAACCTCCCGCCAGCTGAAAGTATAGCCAGAGCTGCTCCGAATGCTGCTCCCTGACTGACTCCCAGCAACCCCGGTTCAACTAGAGGATTCCCTAGAACTGTTTGCAAGACCATACCGGCAGCAGCCAATGCGGCACCCACCATCACAGCATTAATTGCCCGGGGAAGCCTGATATTCAATATTAGGGACTGTGCCAGAGCATCGCTCCTCAGAACAGATATTTGTGTAAAACCGGGCTGTGGATACCGCCCCCAGAGTAAAGAGAGTAAAAACACCAGAAGAAGGACTGCAGCCAATACGGTATTCAATAGTAAATAAGGTTTCCCTTCACCTGACAATTCAGTTCAGCCCCGTCAGCCGCGGCTTGATATACTCATTGAAAGCTGAATCATTAATAAAGAACATCTCATTAAAAAAGTCTCTGGCTTCAGATTCCATGTCCAGTTCAGGAAATAATTCAGGGTGAAGCGTTACAGCCATCCACTGAAGCCCCAGAAGCCAACGGACATCCGGCTGATCCCAGCTGTGATAATCAGCTGGAAAGGCATGAATATTACCGTTTCTAACAGCTCTTAATGAAGACCAGGCGGAATCATGAATCAATTCATCCACAGCGTCCACAGCATCCATATGATATGCGGCAACAAGGATTACATCCGGATCCCAAGCTGCTATCTGCTCAATCCCCGTCCGGGTCCAGCGTTCACCGAAATCGGCATCTCCCCAGACCGGATCTCCGCCAGCCATCTCAACCATACGGGTTTGAATCCAGGACAGAGGTGGTACATTAACGGCCTTAACACCGTCTTTAACAGATCTGTAGAGTACAAGTGTTCTGGGTTTTTCGTTTTCACGAAGACTCTTCATCGGCCCTTCCACTGCGGTTATTCTCGCCTGAAATATCTTCTGCAGCTCTTCTGCACGTTCAGCATTATCAAATAATTCTCCAAGGACTACCAAATCTTCCATCCATGCTTCAGGAGTCTCAAGGTCCAGATAAATCGTTTTTACACCTACCCGCTCCAGGGGTTCCCCCATGCTCTTTCTCAAGAAGTTTTTCAACACAACTATATCCGGTTGTAAAGCAAGAATAGCTTCTGTATTAGCCCTTCGGGGCAGAACTGTCTTTCCACCGCTTTCAGCGTCGATATCCCCAACAAAGAAGCCCCTCCCCTGATTCCCATCGGCCATTGCGATAACCTGATTAACAGCTTCCGGAAATAAATACAATGCATTTTCAGTCAAAAAAGCAGAAGAGCCTGCCTGAACAATTCTTTGTGTTCCACCTGAAGATTCAATATCAACACTTCCCCTGGCAGACACAGAGAAAATTGATAAAAAAGAAACTATAATAAGCAGTATGAATGGTCTCAATACAAACATGCAGAACTCCAGAGCAACAGTCTCGAGCCAGCATATATCAGGAAAGGTTAGTTAACAAGCTGTAATTAGTTTTGTTAATTCAACGTAATTTTTCCAGAAGAGCCAGTGATGTTCGATGAACAATATTCCAGACGGCTTCAAAACCATCCTGCTCCCCGTACCAGGGATCGGGGACATCACCCTTCCCCTCGGGGTCGTAATCTCTGAACATCCTGACTTTATCCCGTTCAGCGTCCGAACGGCAAAGAGCCAGGGTATCTCTATAATTATAGCTGTCCATAGTCAGAAGGAAGTCAAAGTCAGTCAAATTCCGATAAACAAGCTTCTGAGAATGGTGATTAAGACGAACACCATGCTCTTCTGCGGTCCGCCGCATTCTGGAATCAGCCTGTTCTCCGACATGCCATGCCCCGGTTCCGCTTGAATCAACCATTATAGAACTTTCCATACCATGTTCATGGACATGATACTCGAAAACAGCATGAGCCAGAGGACTACGGCATATATTCCCGGTACAGATAAACATTACCCTGTAATTTTGCATAATTTTGATTATACCGGTTATACGAGAGTTGAGAAATAATGGAGGAAAACTCAGTCCTTAAAATCCCGGCAACTGATTCGGAACATTGTTCCACCACCTTTGTGACTGAAGCACTCAATCTTACCTTTTAAAACATCTGTTACAAGATTATAGATAATGCTGAGTCCAAGACCAGTATTTCCATTGCCCCGGCCGGTAGTAAAAAACGGTTCAAATATTCTATCCTGCATCTCCTCCGGGATACCGCATCCATCATCCCTGAACACTAATACTCTTTCACCGTTCTTCTGAAAATATTCAATATGAATCCGGCCTGAATCCTCCGGCCCATAAGCATGTACGAGAGCATTGATACTCAAATTAATCAGAATCTGGTTTATCACTCCAACATGAAGACTCATCTCTTCTTCCGGAGCACTCACAGACCATGTAACAAAACTTTGTTTAAACCTGGGGCTGAGACTGTGCATTACAGCTTCAATGTATTTTTTAACCGGAACCACACGCATTTCATGACTCGACTGGTCTGCCGATGTCATTTTAAAATCTCTTATAAGTTTAATCGCTCGATCCAGATTTTGTTCAAGTATGTCTGAGAGTTCTGCAAGTGAAGTTAAAACTGTACTTAACTCTTCTTTGGTAAGAGATTCTTCCTTAAACTTCTTCAGGGTTTCCTCTACCTGCTCCTGAAGAAAAGATACTCCTGTTTTTGCCACTCCCACAGGAGTATTTATCTCATGTGCAATACCGGCAACCAAACGACCCAGTGATGCCATCTTTTCCGCTTCAATCAATTTCTGATGAGCGCTCACTATATCCCTGGTTCGTTCTTCCACCTGTTGTTCCAGAGTATCCGTGAGTTTCAGCAAATCTGAAATATCATGGGCTTCTGAGATACAATAACGGATAGCCCCGCTTTCAGTAGTAATCGGTTTTACAGTAACGTCAACAGCGAATTCACCGGAAGTTTCTTCGAATCCGATAACATGCCTGATTATCTGCCCTGTAGATAAACAATCATCAACCATTTCCTGTACACGCAACGATCCGACAACCCCGAACATCTCAATCTCTGAGGGTGTTAAACCCTCAAAACCTTTTAAAGAATCATCAATTCTGACAACTTTTTTCATGGTCTCATTGATATCAAGTATTCTCCCGAACTCGTCATAGATAGCTGTCATCTGATATGAGTTATCAAATATTCCATGATATCTATTCTGCAGATCTTTAATCATATTTTCAGCTGTTTTACGAGCTGTAATATCTTCAGAGATTCCAACCAGATAGCGAAGTTCTCCATTAGAGCTCCTCACAGCCGTCAGATTAAGATGCCCCCAGAGTATTTCCTTTTTTTTTGAAAGATATCTCAATTCAGTTCGATAAGAATTGTGCCTGTTATCTACAATATCCTCAAAAAGCTTTTCATCTCTAATTACATCATCAGATAATAGGACATCGGCAAAATTCATCTTTAACAAAGCCTGCTCTGTATACCCCAGATTAATACAGAATCCCGGGTTCACCCGGAGAAACATTCCCTCAGAGTTCACATGAAAGATTCCAACATCCGCTTCTGTAAAGGTACTTCTGTAATCCTCCTGAGCATTCAGAAGTGCAGCTGTTCGCTGATGAACCTGTCGTTTCAAAAGCCACGACCAGAAAAGGATATAGAAAATCAACACAATCAGGCTGAAGAAAACTATTTTAAGCCAACGGGGAATACTGCCAGTAGTTTCTCCGGTTATTAATTTTACAACCTTTTTATAATAAATCGAATTTTCATCCGCTTTCCAATTATTCAAACTCTGATCAATAAGTCCCAGAATCTGTTTGTCAGCCCCTTCAGGAATTGCAAAATAGGCATGAGTCGGTTGATAAATAATACTCGTTGGAATCAACTCCGGTTGAGATAAGCTGTATAGATTATAAAATACTCCTGCATCAATTTCACCGCTTTCAAGGCTCTCATAAATCTGATTGAAGGAGTCAAACATAACAGCCTGATAATGAATATTAAAGCTTTCGGCCAGATCGACAAAACCACGGGCATTCTGATCGCCTAGAACCATTCCGATACGCTTACCTTCTGTATCCAGTATACTCTCTATCAGACCTTCTTCTGTCTGGAAAAGCTGGCTCCATGTTGAAAGAACATACTCATGTCCATAATCAAGAAAGGTGTCACGCTCCTGTGTGAACACCAGTGCGATCATCAGATCAATATCCCCTTCTTTAACCTTTTCCATATTCTCAGCCCAGCTGCCGACAGACCATTCAATACTGAAATCATTAAGCCTGGCCACTTCATCAATTATCAGGGGAAAAGCACCGTCCGGCTTTCCCTCTTCATTAAGAAAGGATACCGGATATAGATTCGGGATACATGCTACACGTAAGGGATCAGGTAAATCGGCAAAAAGAGGTATCGTTAATAACATGAAAAGAAGAACAGGACTGATTTTTTGACAGAATTGATTCACATTTCCTCTTTTTGAGATTTATTTCTCATAAGTTTCCCTCAAATACGAGTGGACATCCAATCAGCGTACAGTTTATATACATCATCCCTGATAGTATCATTATGTATCTCATGGTACCCACCTTCAAATATCTTCATCTCTTTATCATCAGAACCAGAGTGATTAAAGAAAGATTCAATCGGTTCATGAGGTGCGATCCGGTCTTCACTGCCATAGCAGAGAAGTAGTGGGCAATTCATGCTACCAGATCTGCTGAATATTGTTTCCTGTACTGCAGTCAGTTCCGATGACATCTTCACTGAAGCCTTATCATGTATAAGGGGATCGTCTTTATACTTCCGGCACTCTTCAGGGTCCCGGCTGATTGAATCACTATCAAGGGCTGTACTGATGGTTAATCGAGGGGCAAAAGCGGAAAGAATTTTTGCAATACCCAGAAGAAAAGGGGAGATTCCCGGGGTTCCTAATGCCGGAGCAGAGATTATCACACCCCGGGGAGAATGCTCAGAAGAAAGGACATAATCCAAAGTCATAGTACCTCCCAGACTGTGTCCCAGAATAAAAAGCGGCAGCGTAGGATATAGACGAACAGCCTCATTATCAACTGCTCTTAAATCCTCTCGAAACTCCTTCCATGAGAGAAGAAGGCCCCTTTTGCCATCTGAAAGGCCATGCCCTCTAAAATCATAACTGATTACAGCAATCCCCCGGGAATTAAAATATTCAGCCATACCCGAATAGCGACCACTATGCTCGCCGAAACCATGAACAATCACCAGTACCGCTTTGGGAGATTCCAGACTCCAATGCCTGACAAATAGCTGAAGAGATTCGTAACCGTTTATCTTATATTGTTCCACATCCATTACCTCTGAATATTAATTTAAGTATGTTTTATTATTGTATTACGGCTGACAAAAAGCAGCAAACCCGTTGTGAAAACAGTCAACATCAAATATCCGGCGGTTAAAAGCATTATTCCATCCAATCCGATCTTCGGCTCAAGTCTGGAGACAATGGAAACAGCAAAGGAACCTACCCCGAAAACAAGGGTAAATTTAACTCCGAATCCGGAAGACCTCCAGCGGGGAGGAACCAGCATCGAGTACAGACTATTCTCAATTGGCTGCATACCCAGGGCAAAAAAGACAAAGAAACCCAGAAAGGGAAGAACAAACCATCCCGATGCAAAACGTGATGCTATTAAAAACGGCAAAGCCAGAGAAAAGAATAAAAGATATGCCTTTCTCAAGTCCATTTTGTCTGCAACCCGGCCGCCGACAAGCTGACCGGCCATACCGACAACCATCGAAGAACTTGTAACTAAAGCTGCTATCAGACTGTTATTCAAATGAGCTGATGAAAACAATTCACTTATCCGGTCAAACTCGACACTGAGGTGCTGCTCCAGCCAGCTGGGTAATACAAGTGTAAAGGTTCGATACATCAATCCTGAACCGATAACTGCCAGACAGAGAATAAGAAATATTGTTACAGCTTCGGATCCTCCAACACTCTGCCCCTGTTGCCTGTCCTTAAGTCTGGATACAGAAAATGGAATTAAAGTGATAACAATTCCACCGATAACTCCCAACACGCCAAAGACAATAAACGCAGTTCGCCAGCCTGAGTACCATCCCAGTAAGCCAGCTGTCAGTGGTGCCAATGCAATACCAACATTACCAAATACACCATTCACCCCCATACCTTTACCACGGGATCTCAAACCTTTAGATAAGAGCGATAAACCTGAAGGGTGATATGCGGCATTTCCCAGGCCGACAAAAGCAAGAGAATATGGAAGTAAAGCTGAATTATGAAGTAACCCGGCACCAATCAAACCAATACCGGCAAGAACAATTCCAAAAGCCATAACCAATCGGGGATTCCACTGATCTGCCAGGAAGCCCCAGGGTACGGCCCCCAGTCCATAAAGCAGATACATCAGGAAACTGATAGAAAAAACCTGATTCAGTTCCAATCCCAGGTCTAAGGCTATTGTTGTTGCCAGAGGAGGAAACAACAGCATTGAAAAATGTGTAAAAAAGTGACCAATACTGGTAAATACAAGAATCCGGCGTTCAGAAATATCCATTAAGAAGTTTAACTGCCCAACGACAAAAAGGTCAACGCAGTTCAGTCTTTGAATCTGCGTTAACTTTTTATTCCGGAATGATTCTACAGACCCAACTGACGATTAAAAGCAGCCAGATGATATTCTGAACCACTTCTCAGGTTTTCTAATACAACTCTGTAATCATCCGGCGGATTTCCCTGAAGAATTCTGTCCAGATCCTCTATATCGTTAATTTCCACCAAACGACCAACCTCCATGGCATCTTTAATACTGAGAGAACCTTTCTCCAATGAAAGGTATACCACCCCAGGGCAAGCCCTGGACCCGGAGCCTCTCATGCGGCTCTGCTCGCAAGTTCGCTCTTGTCGCAACGTTCCTCGGCTTTGCCTACGGTACGCTGCTGGTACGAACCAGCTGTATCCGTTCCGCGGCAAGCCGCAGGGTATTAAACCTTGCTTTCCCTGCGTTTATTCGAATCAAGGATCGTACCGGAGGCGAGAGCCGATGAACGATCCCGACACCATGCATTCTGAGGCAAAGACCTTCGGAAACCGCCACCAGAGGAAGCGGCTTTCGCTTAAGTAAAACGGACCCAAGCACTTGATTCCGGGTAATTATTACTCAATGCCATAGGTATTATTTTCCTGTTCCATTACCCTGATAAAAGTGGTCCGGCGGCTTAATTCTTTAAGCCGTGCTGCCCCGACATAGGTACAAGCCGACCTGACACCACCGAGTATGTCCTTAAGCGTATCTTCAACACTGCCCCGGTAACGTATTCTTACTGATTTTCCTTCAGAAGCCCGGTATTCAGCTACACCGCCTGTGTATTTATCCATTGCAGTTGATGAGCTCATCCCGTAAAAGAGTATGTATGATTCGCCATTTTCTTCGATTATTTTGCCCTCACATTCATCATGACCCGCCAGCATTCCACCAAGCATCACATAATCGGCACCGGCTCCAAAGGCCTTTGCCACATCTCCCGGTCTTGAGCATCCGCCATCACTGATAATATGCCCTCCAAGGCCATGGGCAGCATCTGCACATTCAATCACGGCTGATAATTGTGGGTAACCCACTCCTGTTTTTACCCTGGTTGTGCATACAGACCCGGGGCCTATTCCGACTTTAACAATATCAGCACCGGAGAGTATCAACTCTTCAACCATTTCACCGGTAACAACGTTTCCCGCTGTTATTACTTTGTCAGGCCAATCATCTCTGACACGCTTAACAAAATCTGTAAAATGCTCAGAGTAACCATTGGCCACATCAATACAAAGATATTTCAATCCGGGATTATTATTTAAGATAATATTGATTTTTTCTCGGTCGGAGTCACCGGTACCTGTACTCACCATTACATTCTCTAATATCTGAGGATCTGAAGCGGCAGCGAAGGAGTTCCACTGCTCAGGGGTGTAGTGTTTATGCACAGCGGTGACAAGCCCCTCTACACCGAGTACCCTGGCCATTGAGAATGTCCCGACTGTGTCCATATTTGCAGCCATTACAGGAATTCCGGTCCATTCACGTTCTGAATTCCTGAATCGAAAGGTCCTTCGAAGGTCGACTTGGCTTCGACTTTTTAAGGTTGACCTCTTGGGACGTATCATCACATCTTTAAAGCCAAGTTTTATTTCATAATCAATTCTCATAAAAAACTCCAACTAAGTTTTTAGCACTTATCAATTACATTATAAAAAAAATCCCCAAGCTTCAGCTGATTATGAAAAGCAAAGATGCTCAACAGCTAAGGCTTAGGGATAAAAAAACCTGGCGACGACCTACTCTCCCACATCAAGTGCAGTACCATCGGCGCTGGCGGGCTTAACGACCGTGTTCGGGATGGGAACGGGTGTGGCCCCGCCG
>Ga0164315_10005330_pt1 | contig 10060 bp, 4 predicted proteins | sample GuaBasSedimGuay6_FD_113737 | JGI IMG/M metagenome (GOLD analysis project Ga0164315, IMG submission 113737) | Subseafloor sediment microbial communities from Guaymas Basin, Gulf of California, Mexico - Guay6, Core 4569-2, 0-3 cm | ecosystem: Environmental > Aquatic > Marine > Hydrothermal vents >... | reverse complement strand
CAAGGACACGTCGTCACCTTTGCCAGGCTCAAAGATATATGTCGTATCAGGAAAAACTGCGGCATCGTCAATAATGGAATTGCTGTCATCATCGACCCCCGCGAACCCCCACTCACCATCCGGCCCTTTCGACCAGTGATTCGAGGCTATTCCCCAGCCCCAAGACCAGCCGTAGCGAAATGAATCGTTGCCAGACGATGGCACCAACAGATCGGCGAGAGCTATCTGATCGATATGCTTCAACTCGTGAATAATTGCGCCAATATAGTTGTCTATTCCTGTAAAGTACTCTCCGGTAGTATATTGTCTCCCGAAGGCGCCAAGTGGATAAGTTGTACCCACAGTAACAAGGTCCTTTGGATACTGCGTAGCGTAATGCCATTCGTGCATGGCAACCGAAATCGCGGTGCCGGTATACAAAGGTTCGTAAACCGTATTAGGTGTGGGTGCCGCTTGGTTCCAGTAGTCGAACCAATTTGGGTCGGATCCTCCGGGATTGTTGGTGGCGTCACGATCGAAGAATACTTCGTAGTTCTCCTCGGCCGCTTTGATGTTGTTCAGAAAAATTGTCGCCTTTTTCAAACCAAAATCCGAGTTGTTCGCAGGAAGGCCCGAAAAGGTAACCGTCGCCAACAGGGTGTCGTCACTCGCCGTTGGCAGTCCACCGGGATTATTGGAATCCCAGACCAGGGCTGATGAGCCAACTCCATCAACCGTGAAATGGCACAAACTGCCAATCTGACCCGCAACCCCACTTGGCGAAACTTTGGCTTTCAGGTTCATTGTCAATACACCTGGACTGGCAGCCGAGAAGGTGAACTCGTTCTGACCGTCCCCCGAATTGACCGGGGAGTTCACCGGGTCGCCTGCCGGGGTCACCATTTCAATCTTGACGATCGTTAAGGAATCCTGAGCAATCTCAGTTCCGGAAAGGCTTGAAACCTTCACCACACCCTGCACACCAACTGTCCCCGCTTGAACCCTGAACTCTGCCACACCCGTATCAACCACGACCTGAATCCCACTAATGCCCATATCTTCATCGGGCGTAACGATGGTTCCAACCGTGGTTTCAACTGTAACCAGCCCATCAAAGATAATGTTCCCATACATGTCCGTGATCAAAACTTCAGGGTTGCCAGGGTCAGAAGGATCTCCAACCCGTATAAGGGCTTCGCTACTTCCATCAGCGGGCAGGTACTCCGGCATCACAAAAATTGGCGGGCAATTTCTTACAAAAATTACTCCACTCTTGCTCGCGGTCGTCCCCCTACTCGCTACTGTACTCCTGTCCCCTACCGAACTTTTGCTCGCTGTAGCACTCCTATGGTAAATCGGATCATCGGGATTCGGTGTTGGATCGACCACTTTTGTCTTAACGCAGTGGGGTTCTAGTGGTTCAACGATCAAACCTCCAGTCGTTGATGCATTGTCATCGCTGACTTTTATACTGAGTGGCCCCGCCGTATAGGTCGTGATATCAAAGGTGTGTGAGCCATTGTCATCGTCGTCGAATTGGTAGCCGACAGGGAAGATTGCTCCCGTTTTCGGCGCACCGGGATCGTAAGGCTCCCCTAGGGTCACCTCAAAGGTGACGTACCCCAAATAATTGGTCACAACTTGGTTACTATTCACATCCCTTGCCGTCACTGTCATCTGCCATTCTTCTGCCGCAAAGACGGTGTCAGGGACATCGACCTCAAAATATAAACCTTCGAATTGTGTCGAAACACAAGAGTATATGTGGTGGTGGGAATTTGCGCATTCGGAAGCAGTTATTGCATACGCATGAGCAAAATATGGTTCCGTTCGAGTTGGCAAAATTAGACCGGTCTCTGGTGGCACGGAAGTTGGGCAATTACCGTTAAAGAAGAAGGAATACCTACATCGCGATGCGTTGTAGTCCTCAAAGCCCGAACCACATTTCACTTCACTGAAAGGCTGGCAAGGTTTTCCACAAACCGAGTTGGTGCCATCGCAAGACACCCACAAAGACAGGCTTATTACATACCCAGGTAGCGATGACAAATCAAACGTGGCGGTCCATGTATCAGTAGCCGGGATATATTCCGTGCCGATACCAAGGGAACCGAGTCCTTTCACATGCTCGGGCGGTGGAGGATCGGATTTCGAACCACCAGGAAGCGAGCTTAAACCATCAGTTTCAACTTCATGGCAGTTAGAGCAGGCAAAGCCCTCTAGCAATGGAGCGGTCTCAATAGTATCCACTTCCCAGATTGGTTTTATCACATGGCACAAGGTACAATCCAAATCGTCATGAAGCGCCCCTATCACCCCGGTGGCGCTTGCAGTACCAACCTGGCCCTGGGCCAATAATAAGATTTGAATGGTCAAAATCTTGGTCTTCATATGGATACCCTTCGACTATTGCAAAATCAGAATCTTTGTCGTAACCGCCTTGCCGCCGGTGACTGCCCGCACAAAATAAACCCCTGAGGAAACCGGGTTTTTCGGTCGCCAAGGCAGAACATGTTCACCCGGCCCGAGCGATCCGGCAAATACCTCAGAGATTCGTCTGCCACGAAGGTCAAAAACTGAAATAGTCGTCGCCACTCCTTCGGCCCCCATTTTTCCTGGTATGCTTAGATGCACTGCGTGGCCACCCTGTGAGGCGACCAAGGGATTGGCATTCATGCGGAGAGAAAAAACCGTTGGCGAGGAGTCGGTTTCTTCAGGAGCTTCTTTAGTGGAGGAGGTGTTCTTTTGATTGGAGGAGGATGTGGCCAGCACATATTGCAACCCATCCGCACCGGGAAGAGCAATGCGCCTCATGCCTCCAGGGGCCTTGTCTTGAATGGTTGGTGGCACACGGGCCGCCAATCCCAAGTATCGCGGCCAGGAAGGCAAGGACTCACCGGTTCCATTCCAGGCATGACCCCAACCACCTGCGGATGCAACAAGGACCTCCTCCCCGGCAAAACCGTCAAGTTCAACAACTATTGGGGCACTCATGACCTTTCCGCGGGCTTTTTGGGGCCAGCCCTCCAAAGGAGTACCATCAATGCGAAAGGCATGGACCAATCCATTTCGTGATGCTACTACAACATCGTCCTGGCCGTCCCCATCGATATCACCAAATGCAGGCGTTGTGCCGACTGCAGATGATACCTCTACCGGCCAACCAGATAACGCCCGACCGGATGAATCGAGCAACCATATGTTGCCATCCAATGATCCGATGCAAAACACGGGCTTGCCGTTTCCCGTCAAGTCACCCACAGCGGGTGTGGCAACAAATTGGGCATCAAACTTGACAGGAAAGCCGTCAAGGGGTTGTCCAGATTTCCCAAAGGCCCACAATTCTCCATTTTCAGTTGAGGCCAGAATTGCGGGTATTTCATCAATGGTTGCAGCACAAACTGCCGAAAGAACACGTCCTCCCGTTTGGGCGGGCCAGCCCGGTAGGCTGTCACCATTTTGGTCGAGAACATGGACCAATCCATTGTGGGCCGGAACTGCTACCGCGCCCCCAGCCCAATCGACCCATGCGGGGGAGGCAGTTACTACAGCGTCAAGTTTGCGCGGCCAGCCTGCCAGCAATTGTCCCGAACGGTCCCAGGCATATACACCGCCCCGAACATCCGTCGCAAACACTTCGCCACCCTTGGGGGTTTGGTGGGTTGCCAAACCCGCCACTGATGCATTCAATCGGATTTCCCAAAAAACGGTCGACCCAACATCCTGCAGCAGGCAAGACACCATGTCTGACTTTGCAACCAAGAGGAAGTCGTCCGGGGAACCATTTAATACTTGAATAGATCGGGGCGAGGAAAAATCGGTGGAGGAGTTGGCAGCAATGGAATCAACAACCGGACCGCACATGCCCCAATAAACTAAACCAGACATGAGGATGGTTTGCCAAGAAAGCCAATTTCGGGCCGTGGAAATGATGGGACTGAAGGGAACGCCCCAACGCATTTTTGCGGAGACCATGGTGGCTCCTTCTGTTAAAATTTTTTGAGCGACACATTTATGAAAATCAACGGAAATATCCTATCTAATTGATAGGCAATTTATCACAATCGCGAATGACAGGTCAACTTCATTTTGTATGCGGCCCCCCCCTGTCGCCAAGCGGTCTTCTGAAAAGGACCGGACCGGATACAGCAACGCCCCAAACAATCCGCAGGTACGAGGACGTTTGGGGCGTTGCTGTATCCGGTCCGGTCCTTTTCAGAAGATCACTTGACGAGAGCCATCCGACCTACGGATCGATCGCCACCATTGGTAACCATGTAGAAGTAGACCCCGGCCGCCACCCCGCGGCCGCCATCGTCATCACCGGTCCAGACAACCTGATGCGTCTGGGCGGGGAGTTCTTCATCCAACAGGGTTTTTATATGATGCCCGGCCACATCGAAAATGGCCACCCGGGTACGACCCGAAGCGGGCAAGGCAAACCGGATCGTGGTGCTGGGGTTGAAGGGGTTGGGGTAGTTCTGGTCCACGATGAAGGCCATGGGGACTCCGATTTCACCCTCTCCCACCGGCGAAACGCCGCAGCCGTCGGTCAGCGCGCCGATCAATCCGCAGCCGCCGCTGTTGGCCGAAGCACAGGGAGACTCGGTGGTCAGGCTGAAGTTGCCGCTGCCGGAATTGCAGAACAGGGGATCCAACGAGATGTTGCCGTTGGTTCCCGTCGGATCGGCGATGCCGGTATAATCAGCGTTGGCATTGCCGAACACATCATTGCAGCTGATGCTCGACGGAGCCGTCACAAAGGCCATTCCGTTACCGTTGGTCGCCCCACCGGTATTGAAGGCGGATATGTTGTGGGTGACCACGGGTGAGGCGAGGTTCACGTAGATGCCGCCGCCGCCCGTGGCGGTAGCGTCATTTCCGGAGAAGGTATTATGCGTGATCGACCCGGTGGAGATGTCCTGAAAGTTCAGGCCCCCGCCCCAGAACTGGGCGATATTTCCTGTCATCACCGAATTCATGACGACGGCGTCCGGGCACGAGGTCAAATCGATTCCGGCCCCGACATGGGCCTCGTTGCCGGTGACTATCAGGCTGTCCAGGGTCACCGAAGCCGCGGTGGCATATATGCCGCCACCGTGCATGAAAGCGGCCATCGGAGACTTGATGTTGGCGTCGATGGCGACTCCGGTCATGTCCAGCGTTCCGCCGTTCATGTAAAGTCCCGCACCGTTCGCGGTCACCGAGTTTCCTGAAATTTCCCCGCCGTTCATGACCAGGTTGGAGCTGCTGTTGTAGCCACCGAGGTACATTCCGCCGCCGTCCTGGAGCTCGAGGTGGCCGGAGACGACACAGTCGGTCATGGTCAGGTCGGAATCCAGGGCCTGGATGCCGCCGCCCAAGGGAGGATTGGAAAGATTGGTCGTGACGATGATGTTGTCGGAGATGTCGCAGCCGATCAGCGTGGGGGAACTGTTGTAGACAAAAACGCCTGCTCCCAGAATTCCGGAATTGCCGTGAACCGAGACGTTTTCCAGCAGGGGGCTGCAGCCATTCATCGAGATACCGCCGCCGCAACCGAGGTTGGAATCGTCACCCACCGTGTTCCCGGTCAAATCCAGGTTGCGCAGGGTGGGGGAGTGGCCGTTCAAATGGATGCCGCCGCCGTAGCGGGCGAAGTAGGGAATTCCACCCACGAGGACGCCGCCGCCGCCGGTAATCCGGAAGCCGTCGACCTCGGTATCCAGGCCGACATCGCCACTGAAACGCAGCGCGGAGATGCCCAGGTTCCCGGTGATGACCGTAGGTGAAGCCTCAACATCCCTCGTTATATAACCGGCATCGTATCCACCGAAAAACTTGATGCCCCTGCCGTCGATGGTGACGCCGTTGCTCAAAGCGGCCGTCCCTTCGACCTTGACCGTGTCTTCGGCCGAAGCGCAGTTGATGGCGTCGAACAGGGTGGGATACTCGGCGGGGTACTGCTGGACGTTGTCCCCGAGAGCCTTTTGCAGGTTGATGCGGCCGGCGCCCAGCAGTCCTATGTAGCTCGGGTTCTGGGCATCGATGTTGTCGCAGCTGGATACCAGGACCGAGTGTATGATCGTCCATCCCCAGCCGGGGTGGGCCGACCAGATCAGGGCCGCCGCGCCACAGGCGATGGGGGAGGAGAAACTGGTTCCCTGTACGGACGCATAAGTGTGGGAGTCCGTATCGGGAAGGTAGGCCGTGGTGTAAATGGCCACGCCGGGGGCGGCCAGATCGACCCAGGACCCGTAATCGGAGAAGCTGGCCTTGGCATCACTGTCGTCGGTGGCGGCCACCGAAAGAACGCCAGACATGGTGGACATGTAGTCGGGAATGTCATCGTCGTCGTTGCCAGCCGAAGTGACAACCAGGGCACCGGCGTTCTGGGCGGCGTTCACGGCGGAGATCATTCCTGAAGTATTTCCCCAGCTGCAATTGATGATATTGGCGCCGTTGACCGCGGCGTAGACCATTCCGGCGGAGGCGAAATCCATCCGGACCACGCCCTGGCCCGTATTCGTCAGCCAGCCGCAGCGTACGGCCATGATCTTGCAACCGGGTGCCGCGCCGGCGATGCCGGTGCCATTATTCGTGATTCCCGCGGCCATTCCGGCACAATAGGTACCGTGACTCCCGAAATCCATGGGGTCATTGTCGGCGGTCAGGGCGTCCTCGCCGGGCCAGGCCTGGCTGGGGCTGACGCTCACGAAGTCCCAGCCCCTGATGTCGTCGGTCTTGCCGTTACCATCGTCGTCCACACCGGGGGTTCCATAATATTCATCCCAGTTGGCCCAGATGGCTCCGTTCACCTTGTCGGGATGGTCTCCGCCCAGATCAGGGTGGTGCCAGTCCACACCCGAGTCCAGAATACAGATGATGATGTTGGAATCGCCCAGGGTTTCATTCCAGCCGCCCACGGCGCGGATATCGCCGCCGCCGAGATTCATGTTGCGCAGGTACCACTGCTGGCCGCTGATGCCCGGATCGTCGGGCAGGTAGGCGCTGTCCATCTTGCAAATGTCGACAGCCTGAACCTTTTCCACCTCGGGCAGGGCCTTGTAGGCGGCCAGGACCTGCTGCAGGCCCATTTCCGCGGGAAAATCGATGGCCCAAACCCGGTCCAGGACATCCACCGAGGACTTGTCCCGAGACATTTCCCTCAGCTTGGCGGTCATGTCGCCGTAGAGGGGTTCCATGTTGTGAACGGAAAATCTGGCGGCCACGGCATCGAGGGAGGCGATACCCACGCGCGGGGTTCCGGAGGCCTTGTCCAGGGACATGGTGGTGCCGGCTTTGACCGTGACGAGCACGCGATCGGGCACCTGGCCTACGACGGAACTGTTTTCATAGACGCTGGCCTGGGCAGTTACCGTCCCCAGGATCAGGGCGATCAGGACGGGAAACAGGATCTTCTTCATGACCGGGTTCCTTTTTCAGGTTCACTCATCCAGGGACAGGTACCAGGGGCGCAACTCGGAGACCAATCCATGGTCTGGCAAACGCATGGCGAGTCGCGTCGGTATTCAGTGTTTCTGCCGGCCCAGGGATGAATCTTGGGCGAAATTCAGCTAGATCTTGCAGCAGAATGAATTATAAAGGAAACGAAAGACCGATTCAATACGGTTGGTTTTTTGATCAATCCCGCCAATAATTTGACAGGCGTGGTTCCTTTATAAGAGGTTGTGGCATTTGAAAATATGCAAAGTGCTTTTCATCGAACCCTATGATGGAGGTTCTCATCGGGCTTTCCGCAAGGGGCTCGTGGAAAGCTCCCGCCACGGCTTTTCGAGCCTCGTTCTGCCGGGACGCTTCTGGAAGTGGCGCATGAGGGGGGCGGCCGCCTGGTTCGCCGATATCATCAACCAGGGGCTTCCCGAGGTCCCGGATCTCATTTTTTTGACCGGATTCATCAATGTGGCCGACTTGCGGGGGCTGTTGGATCCACCCCTGGACCGGGCTCCCATCCTGCTTTATATGCACGAGAACCAGCTGACCTATCCTTTGAGTCCGGAAGAGGAATTCGATTACCACTTCGGGTTCACCAACATCATCAGTTCCATGGCCGCTGATCGGGTGGTTTTCAACTCCGCCTGGCACCGTGAACTGTATCTGGATGCCCTGCCGGGATACCTGAACAAGATGCCCGAGGCGGTGCCCCAAAAGGTCGCCGACCGTTTGCGGAACCGATCCGCCGTTCTGGGTGTGGGGCTTGAGCGGTCACCGCTGCCCGCGGACCACTTTCCCTTGTACCGGGGCGGTCGGTGTGATCCCGAGGCAGGTCCTTCCTGGCCCCTTGGCCAACGGCCTCTCATCCTCTGGAACCATCGCTGGGAGTTCGATAAACGGCCCGATCTGTTTGCCGCGGCCCTGAACCGGCTGCTCGACATGGGACTGGATTTCGATGCCGCCCTGTTGGGGGAGCCTCGCGGACAGGAAAAATCCTTTGCCGAACTGCGAGACCGGTTGGGGTCACGCTGTCTTGCCTATGGCCATCTTCCCGAGCGGTCCGATTACGACGCCATCCTGGACCGCGCGGATATCGTGGTAAGTTGCGCGGAACAGGAGTACTTTGGGATCTCAGTGGCCGAAGCGGTTCACGCGGGGTGTTATCCCGTTCTGCCTCGGGCACAGGTCTATCCATCGCTTTATGGAACGCGTTGCAAGGGGCGGCATTTCTACGAATCCGAAGACGAACTGGTGGCCCTTCTGGCCGATCTTGTATCCGGGAGCAGCTGCGGCCATGTGTGTTCCCTCGACCGGGACATGGATGCCTTTTGCTGGGAAAACCTCGCCCCTTGTTTCGACACGATGATCGCGGAAGTTGCCTCGGCGGGCCGCCTGACATCCAGGGGGCATCCCGGAGGCCGTGAGGAATAATGAAAAGACCCAAGGTGGTGAAGGCCTATCTGATCGATATCGAGGGGGTGCTGGTGCGGGATAAACGCTACCAGCCCGTGCCCGGCGCCGTGGAGTGGATGACCACCCTGGCCGCCGCCGGCCGGCCCTTCTGTCTGGTCAGCAACAACACCACCCATCGTCCCGCCGAATTGATTGATGAACTTTTCCGGGCGGGTTTTCCGGTGGATGAGGACCATCTGGTGGGGGCCTTGGGTCTGGGGATGAAATGGCTTCGCGAGAGGAACAGGCAAAAGATCCATTGGCTGGGAACCGCTCGTTTGGGGGATTATTGGCGTGAGGAAGGATTCGAATTGGTGACCGATGGGCCCTGCGACGCGGTGGTTATGGGGGTGAACCCCGACCTTACGATATCCGCCCTGGACCGGGTATTGGGCCCGGTGCTGGATGATGGTGTGGATATTTTATGCCTTCACCGCAACCAGTTCTACCTCGATGACACGGGCCGCCGCCGCCTTGGTCCGGGCGCCTGGGCGGCCTCTCTGGAGGGTGTCGGAGGTTCCGGCCAAGTGGTTACGGTGGGCAAACCTTCGGTTGCCATCTACCATGAAGGTCTGAAAAGGGTTGGCGTTGCCCCGGAAGAGGTCCTATTTATTTCGGATGATCCGGTGGCCGATCTCGTCACCGCCGGACGGCTGGGAATGCGCACCGCCTTTGTCATGTCGGGAAAATATTCCGACCACGGTGTTCTGGCCCGGCTCGAGGAAAACGATTGGCCCGACATCGTCTGCTCACGTATGAGTGATATCGATATACAGGAAGAGGACACAGTTTGAAACCAGATGGACGTGACAGCAACAGAAGGCGGGGCGGCAGCCAACGAGGAGACGGCGGACCGAGCCAGGGAAGCTCACCGCAGAAACAATCCTCCGGTCAACAGTCGTCCGGTTCACGATCTTCAGGTAAGCGCTCCGACAATCAGCGCTCCGACAATCAGCGTAACGCGGGACGGCGATCCCCAGGGGCAAGGCCGACAGGGTCCAGGTCTTCCGGGCACAGATCGTCCGGACCAAGGTCGTCGGGACAAAACAGCTCTTCCCGCGGGCGTCCGGCCCGTGGTGGTGATTCCAGGCAATCTTCGCCGCCGAACCGGCCCGCGCCGCAGGCTTCAGCCAGCCCGGTATCAACCAATACGCAGACTTTGACTCTTTCCGCCTGGGATATGACCAGGACGCGT
>Ga0164315_10005329_pt1 | contig 10062 bp, 10 predicted proteins | sample GuaBasSedimGuay6_FD_113737 | JGI IMG/M metagenome (GOLD analysis project Ga0164315, IMG submission 113737) | Subseafloor sediment microbial communities from Guaymas Basin, Gulf of California, Mexico - Guay6, Core 4569-2, 0-3 cm | ecosystem: Environmental > Aquatic > Marine > Hydrothermal vents... | reverse complement strand
TGGCCTTCAAAAGTCGCATATATTGCGTCGAATCTATCATCGGCTCTTTGCTCCTGTTCCTGCCACTGACCACTCGAAGTCCAGCCAAGAAGACCTGGAAAATTACCCAGACCCGGATAAAGCACAACATAAACTGCCGAAAATATCACCGAGCCAACAAACATGTTGAACCACCAGCCGGGTAGAGGGTTATCGTACTCCTCGATACCGTCGTAAACGTGCCCGGTCTTTGGGACTTCCCCATCTTTTGGCTGCTCTTTGACCTCGATTTTACGATTGGCAAATAGCACCCAACACACGCCGGCAACTGTACCCACAAATATTACTATGACCCACACACTCCAAAACGTGCTCATAAGTCCTGTACCTTGTCAGTTCCTTCCAGCTTAGCGTTGTCATCTATCCTGTCGTTGCTTAATGTGCCTGTGGCTACTGCATTTGTCTGCTTACCCGTCGTCGATAATTCGTCGGCAAATGGTAACTGAGCGGCTTCATCAAATTTGGCCTTGTTGCGCCCACTGTAAGCCCACAGACAAATGCCAATAAAAGCCACTAACGCCAGCAGCGTGCCTATCCCGGCCCATGTGCCCTGGTCGAAAAGTGCTGCCTGGTCTAGCAATGTACCTTGATCCACAAATCCCCCGGAGCGAGCTAACGCTTCTGTTTGATCAACGTGCCCAGTTGCTGAAGGTAGGCAACTAAAGCATCAATCTCTTTCACATCACCCCCGGCAAATGGGGCGGCAGCATTGGCTATGTCAGTATCGGCGTAGGGCACACCCACGATGCGCAGAGCTGTCATTTTTGCCGCAGTATCTTCTCCACTGACTATATTTTCGAACAGCCAGGGAAACCCTGGCATATTCGAGAGGGGCACAACATCTCTTGGATTGTATAGGTGCGCACGATGCCACTCGTCGCTATAACGAGCGCCTACGCGCGCCAAATCGGGGCCGGTGCGTTTTGAACCCCACAGGAAGGGGTGTTCATACACCTGTTCACCGGCAACCGTATAGTGTCCATAGCGCTCCGTTTCCGAGCGAAACGGACGGATCATCTGGGTATGACAAACATGGCAGCCCTCGCGGATATAGATATCCCGGCCTTCCAGAACCAGTGCTGGTAATGGTTTGAGACCCTCGATCGGTGTCGTGGTCGACTGAAGAAAAAACAACGGCACAACCTGCGCCAAACCCCCAAAGCTCATCGCCACCAGAGTTAGTACAATCATCAACCCGATGTTTTTTTCGACGAAATCGTGTCTCATGATTTGCCCTCCGCCATTGCCGATGAAGGTGCTTTGCCTGAACCCGCCGGTGGCACTTCTCCGCAGCATGTGCGCCACACATTAAATGCCATCACCAGCATACCGAGAAAAAACATGGATCCACCCAGCAGTCGCACGTAATAACCCGGCATACTGGCCTCGATAGATTCAGCAAAGGTATAGGTCAACGTACCGTCGGCATTAAAAGCGCGCCACATAAGGCCCTGAGCAATTCCGTTGACCCACATCGAGGCGAGATAAAGCACGGTACCCATAGTCGCCAGCCAAAAATGCATATTGATCAGTTTGATGCTGTACATCTTTGGTTTGTTGAACAACACCGGAATCAGGTGGTACATGCAACCAATAGAAATCATTCCCACCCAGCCGAGGGCGCCAGAATGGACATGGCCAATGGTCCAGTCGGTGTTGTGAGAAAGCGCATTGACCGTTTTGATCGACATCATCGGACCTTCGAAGGTCGACATGCCGTAGAAAGACAGAGACACCACCAGGAAGCGCAACGTTGGATCGGTGCGTAATTTATCCCATGCCCCAGACAGCGTCATAATGCCATTGATCATGCCACCCCAGGAGGGCGCCAGTAGTATCAACGACATCACCATACCCAGGCTCTGCACCCAGTCCGGCAGAGCTGAATAATGCAAATGATGAGGCCCCGCCCAGATATAGACTGCCACCAGTGCCCAGAAATGCACAATAGAAAGCCGGTATGAGTACACCGGTCGGCCCGCCTGCTTGGGCACGAAGTAATACATCATGCCGAGAAAGCCTGCGGTTAGAAAAAAGCCCACCGCGTTATGGCCATACCACCACTGCACCATGGCGTCGATGGTGCCTGCATAAACTGAATAGGATTTAAACAGGGTGACCGGGATCGCCGCACTATTCACCACATGCAGCATCGCCACGGCAAGAATAAACGCACCATAGAACCAGTTAGCGACATATATATGTTCGGTTTTGCGCTTTACGATGGTGCCGAAAAAAACCACGGCATAGGACACCCACACCAGCGTTATCAAAATATCGATGGGCCATTCCAGTTCGGCGTATTCCTTGCTGGTGGTCAGACCCATAGGCAGCGTAATCGCCGCTGCGACAATCACTAGCTGCCAACCCCAAAAGGTAAAGGCCGCAAGCCTCGGCAAAATCAATGTTGCCTGACAGGTTCTTTGTACAACGTAATAGGATGTCGAAAATAGTGCGCAACCGCCAAAGGCGAAAATCACTGCATTGGTATGCAATGGGCGCAAGCGACCAAAATGCAACCAGGGCAAACCCATATTCAAATTGGGCCAGATCATTTCCGCGGCCAGGATCACCCCGACCAGCATTCCGACAACACCCCAGACAACGGTCATGATGGCAAACTGCTTCACCACCTTCATATTGTATGTGGGTGGCACACTTGCAGTGGTGACATCATTCATCTATTTGATTCCTTGCCGAAAAGGACTATCGCCAGGTTTTGCCCATAGGAACTACTTCATGAACTATTCATGAAGTATCCACAAACATATCAAAAAACACCCAAAAAATTATCGGAACAGATCTCTATTCGATCGTATTGTTAAGCATCATGCTCCCATCGCGAATGATATATATCAACCGACAGCCGACATAGCATTTTTAGTTATAAATATTTTCTAATGTTAACGATTTTTATCCGCTGCAATCCGCAAACGTAGTGCATTTAAGCGTATGAAACCCTCAGCATCTTTGTGGTTATAGGCGCCGGCATCATCGTCAAAAGTAGCGATTCGCTCATCGAAAAGGCTATCTTCTGATTTCCGGCCCACCACGATGACATTACCTTTATAAAGTTTCAGTCTCACCTCACCGTTAACGTATTGCTGGGAGGCGTCAATCATCGTTTGCAGCATCTCCCGCTCCGGCGACCACCAGTAACCGTTATAAATAAGGCTCGCGTAACGCGGCATTAACTCGTCTTTGAGATGCGCCACTTCACGATCAAGGGTAATGGATTCTATAGCTCGGTGTGCCTTCAACATAATCGTGCCACCAGGGGTTTCGTAACAACCCCGAGCCTTCATACCGACATAGCGATTCTCGACAATATCTGCTCGCCCGATACCATTAGCACCACCAACTTCATTGAGTTGGGTGAGCACTTCAGCGGGCGTAAGTTGCTGGTCATCGATAGCAACAATATCCCCACCTTTAAAGGTCAGCTCAATATAGACAGGTTTGTCGGGGGCCCGCTCTGGAGATACCGACCAGCGCCACATGTCTTCCTCGGCTTCCGCCCAGGGGTCTTCCAGGATGTCACCTTCGTAGGATATATGCAGCAAATTCGCATCCATCGAATAGGGCGACTTTTTCTTCTGACTGGCAAAATCTACGGGGATGTTGTGCTGTTGACAATAGGCCATCAGCGTTTCCCGTGAGGTAAGATCCCATTCTCGCCACGGCGCGATTATTTTCACTCCAGGCTTCAGTGCATAGGCACCGAGCTCGAAACGAACCTGATCGTTACCCTTGCCCGTTGCACCATGGGAAATAGCATCAGCGCCGGTTTCATTAGCAATTTCCACCAGACGCCTGGCAATCAGCGGACGCGCTATCGACGTGCCCAGGAGGTACTCACCCTCATAAAGCGTATTCGCGCGGAACATAGGGAATACAAAATCACGTACAAATTCCTCGCGCAGATCATCGATATAAATCTCTTTAATACCCATGGCCTGAGCCTTGGCCCGCGCCGGTTCCACCTCCTCACCCTGGCCGATATCAGCGGTGAAAGTCACCACCTCGCAGTGGTAGGTCTCCTGCAACCAACGTACAATTACTGATGTATCGAGACCGCCGGAATAGGCCAGAACAACTTTATTAATATCGGACACAGAGCGCTCCACAGACTGCAGGAAAAGGGGTGCTAAACGTTGAATTTTAAACTTGTTGCACCGTGATTAACAGGGCAATCACGCTGTTGTGGCGAATCAGTTTGAGGTACGATGCATGCCTTCAAAATTACCATGAATTTATGCAAACTCTCACCATTACACGACCCGACGACTGGCATTTGCACCTGCGCGATGGCGCTGCATTAGCCAGTACCGTCAGCGACGTCTCAGTGAATTTTGCTCGCGGCATGGTAATGCCAAACCTCTCGCCTCCCATTGTCAACACAGCCCAGGCCCAGGTCTACCGTGAAAAAATTCTTGCCGCCCGACCACCAGACAGTGACTGGCAACCGCTGATGACCCTGTATTTAACAGACAATACCGCCGCTGAAGAAATCACCCGCGCCCAGGCCAGCGGTTTCATTCATGGCGTAAAATATTATCCGGCAGGCGCAACCACCAACTCAGACGCCGGAGTAAGCCATATCGGCAAGGCCTCAAAGGTTCTCGAACGCATGCAGGAAATTGGCATGCCTTTACAGATCCATGGCGAGGTTACCGACCCAGATATCGACATCTTTGATCGTGAAACCGTGTTTATAGACCGCATCCTGATGCGCCTGGTAAAACGTTTCCCGGAACTAAAAATCATTGTCGAGCACATTACTACCTCTAACGCCGTGGAGTTTGTTACCAACAGCGACAAAAATATTTCAGCGACCATTACTCCACAGCATTTATTATTTAATCGCAATCATTTATTAGCTGGCGGGATACGTCCTCATTTCTACTGCCTGCCCGTGTTGAAACGAAGTACCCACCAGCAAGCATTGATAGACGCAGCCACCAGCGGTGACAGCCGATTCTTTCTGGGTACAGATTCCGCACCCCATACCCGCGCCAGTAAAGAATCCGCCTGCGGCTGTGCTGGTTGCTATTCCCATCACGCCGCCATTCAACTCTACGCTGAAGTCTTTGCCCGTGCTGATGCACTGGACAAACTGGAAGGATTTGCCAGCCACTTCGGCGCCGACTTTTATAATCTGCCCAGAAATAGCAGCAAAATCACTTTGCGCAGGCAGGCGTGGCAACTGCCCCAGGCTTCCCGCCTGGGCAATGAAGAAATGACGCCGCTCTATGCGGGCGAAACACTGCAATGGCAAGCAGAAAACGACGCGGATTAGATGACGAGTAGTAAATGACTAAAATAGAGAATTTTTTAAGCGAAGACAGTGAACCGCTACTAGCAAACCGCTTTCGTGGGTTTCTGCCGGTAATAATAGATGTCGAAACAGGCGGTTTTGATGCCCAGAACAATGCTTTACTGGAAATAGCCGCTGTTATTCCGGCCATGAACGAAGATGGTCAACTGGTTATCGCAGAAACACTGGCACACAACGTAATTCCTCACCCTGACACCACCTGTGAACAGGCAGCGTTAGAGTTTACCGGCATAGACCCCGATGATCCCACTCGCGAAGCACTACCTGAAAAAGACGCTCTGCAGGCAATTTTTCAACTGGTACGTCATCACATCAGAGCAAATGATTGCAATAGAGCTGTGGTAGTGGCCCACAATGCCCATTTTGATCTCGGCTTCATCAACGCTGCCGTTACTCGCAGTGATGTAAAACGCAACCCCTTCCATCCTTTTTCCTGCTTTGACACGGCCACACTGGCTGGTCTGGCCTTTGGTCAAACTGTGTTAGCCAAAGCCTGTCAGGCCGCAGATATCCCGTTTAACAATAACAAGGCACACAATGCCGTCTATGACGCCAAACGCACAGCCCTGTTGTTTTGTAACATAGTGAATCGTTGGCAGGAGTTAGGTGGCTGGGAACCCCCTGAGCCAGACTAACTTTCTTCAGACACTGCCGCTTCTTTAACCAGCTTTTCCAGCTCTCCGCTTTCCTGCATTTCAGTGATGATGTCACAACCGCCCATCAGCTCACCGCTTATCCACAGTTGCGGAAAAGTGGGCCAGTTGGCATATTCCGGTAATTTAGCGCGAATTTCCGGATTAGTCAGTATATCCACATAGGCAAATCGTTCACCGCAGGCCATAAGCGCCTGAACCGAACGAGCAGAAAAACCACATTGCGGCTGATTTGGCGAACCCTTCATATAGAGAATAATAGGGTTACTCTCAATTTGTTCACGAATGGTATCGACAATATCCATAGTACAGCACCTTAATAATAGTTGATCAGAACGGTTGGTTATTCTACTCCTTAAGTTGTGCCAGGCAAAGCAAAAAATGATTCCGGGAAAGAATTATGACCGTCTTGATAACGTCAATTTAAGCCATTGTAAAAGTGCTATTTTGGCTATAGAATCTCGCTTTTTTCGGGCAGCGCATAGCTGCCTGTTTTGTTTTAAGGGCCAGCACAATTAGCCACTCGTGTTACAGGCTAAAGCCAGCTGAGAGAGATCAATGACTAGCGATGCACTAATGAACAACTACGGAAAAAGACCTTTGAGTCTCGTCAAGGGCGAAGGTGCGTGGGTTTGGGATGATAATGGCAAACGTTATCTCGATGCCCTTGCTGGCATCGCTGTATGCGGTCTCGGCCACGCCCATCCCGCCGTAACAGAGGCTATTCACAGACAGTCAGAAAACCTGGTGCATTGTTCGAACCTGTACAACATTCCCGCCCAGGAGCGACTTGCAGAACAATTGAAAACCGTGTCTGGCATGACCAATATGTTTTTTAGCAATTCCGGTGCGGAAGCCAATGAGGCCGCTATCAAACTCGCCCGCCTGCATGGCCACAGCAAAAACATTGATGTCCCTACAATAATCGTCATGGAAAACTCCTTCCATGGCCGCACACTGGCCACACTCACGGCCACAGGCAATCGTAAAGTCCACGCCGGGTTTAAACCGCTGGTACGAGGGTTCGCGAGGGCGCCCTTTGACGATCTGGAGGCCGTGCACGCTATTGCCGCTAACAATGACAGCATTGCCGCTATCCTGGTCGAGCCAATCCAGGGCGAAGGCGGCATCAGGATTCCAGACGATGATTACCTGATCCAGCTGAGAAATATTTGCGACGCCAACGACTGGCTGCTAATGCTCGATGAAATCCAGACCGCCAATGGCCGCACCGGTTCGTTTTTTCACTATCAACAACACAACATACGCCCGGATGTGGTGACTATTGCCAAGGGGCTCGGCAACGGTATGCCCATAGGAACTTGCCTGGCAAGCGGGCCGGCTTCACAACTTATGCAACCGGGTAGCCACGGTTCCACCTTTGGTGGCAACCCCGTGGCCTGTGCGGCGGCAGAGGCTACTATCGCTACTATTGATAAGGATAAGCTCTGTCAACGAGCTGACGAGCTGGGCACCTTATTGCTGGAACAATTCAGAGATACCCTTACTGGCTGCGACATGGTCAAAGAAATTCGCGGCCGAGGCCTGATGATCGGTATCGAGTTAACAGAGCCCTGCTCCGAGCTGGTCGGCCAGGCTGCGGACGCAGGCCTGTTAATCAACGTCACGGCAAACAACGTAATACGCCTGTTACCACCACTTATTTTTAGCGACGATCAGGCCAGGCAATTGATCAGCACACTGGTACCGCTGATAAAGGCTTTCTCGCCCGAGGGCTAAGGCATATGTCTGTTAAACATTTTTTGACTCTGTGCGATTTATCTGGCGATACGCTCAAATCGATCGTTAACGAAGCCATCGAACTAAAGAAAAGCCTTAAAGCAACCAGTCCTGCCACCACCGCCATGCAAGGCAAAGTGCTCGGTATGATTTTCGAAAAATCATCGACACGCACAAGAGTTTCCTTTGAAGCAGGCATGGCCCAGCTAGGCGGTAGCGCTATTTTTCTGTCCCCGGCTGACACACAGCTGGGTAGAGGAGAGCCGGTGGAAGATACCGCCAGGGTGCTGTCACGGATGGTCGACCTGATCATGGTGAGAACCTTTGCTCACCAGCGAATCGAAACGTTCGCTGCACACTCGCAGGTGCCGGTAATCAACGCACTGACTGATGATTACCACCCCTGCCAGCTACTGGCAGACATGCAGACCTTTACTGAACACCGTGGCGATATCGCCGGCAAGACTGTGGCCTGGATAGGCGACGGCAATAATATGTGTCAATCCTACATTAATGCTGCTGCAAAATTTGATTTTGAACTGCGTATTGCCTGCCCACCGGGTTTCCGGCCCAATGCCGACCTGCTGGCCGCAAATGCGAAACGGGTAAGCATCGGTAGCGACCCGCAGCACGCTGTTAGCAGTGCCCACCTTGTGGTAACGGATACCTGGGCCTCAATGGGTCAGGAAGAACAAAAACAGCAACGTGAAAAAGCCTTTGCCCCATTCCAGGTTAATCATCAGTTAATGTCTCTGGCCGCCAATGACGCACTGTTTATGCACTGCCTGCCCGCTTACCGGGGCCTGGAAGTCAGCAGTGATTTGCTCGAAGATCCTCGCTATTCCGTGGTCTGGGATGAAGCGGAAAACCGTTTGCACTCTCAAAAAGCGCTGATGCTGTATTTACTCAATTGTCAGACTTAATCAGCAACCAACCCCGGGGGCTCGACTAACATCGCAGTCCAGTAGACAATGCCCTCTGGTTAACGCTTGAGTGTTGGCATGGAGCTACAGAATAAGGTCGTAGTAATCACCCACGCGACCAATGTCCTCGGTACAGCCCTGGCGAAAGCACTGGCAGAACAAGGTGCCTTCCTGCTGCTATCAGGTAATGACGAGCCAGCCCTGCAACAACTCGCCAGTGAGCTCGACCCCAACCGACGCACCCTTATTTCTGCCGATTTGAGCAGTGATGCCGGGCGCGTAAAAATCGTTGACGCCTGCCGCGAGCAGGATACCTCTATCGATATGCTCATCAACAACCCATCAGGCAATGCCCAGGGCTCATTTCGTGCCACTGCGCAAAGTGATATCAGCCAGTTTATCGACAGCAATCTGACCGCACCGATTGTACTTACCCGGGCATTACTTCCTCAATTGGCTGAACGGAAAGCCGCCATGATCGTCAATATCGGCACCCTGTCTGCCAGTATCGGACTACCCGGATTCACAGTGGATAGCACCGCCCGCTTTGGCCTGCGTGGTTTTAGCGAAGCGCTGGCAAGGGAGCTCGACAATACTTCAACCAAAGTTATTTATGTGGCACATCGCGGTCTGGCATACCCGCAGGAAAAAACACCTGCACCTGATCTCCATGGCGCCCTCAAACGGCCTTTAGATAAACCCGGCGTGGTCGCGAAAACCATTATCAAAGCAATAGTGGCAGAATCACCCTTCACTCAGCTGGGACGCGCTGAAAGGTGGTGGATAAAGCTCAATGCTGTGTCGCCAAAACGGGTTGACCGGGCGCTACGCAAACGACTACCCATATTCGCCCACTTCGCCAAACGAAAAACGTTTCGTCAACGTTAGGGGAGCTCTCATTAACTTGCGCAGACAGAGAAATTTTTACCGCACTAAGCACCTGGAAAACGTAAGACAATTACTACCCAAACAGTCATAAAAAGTACTTGCTTCCCTGCTAGCAAAGCCATCACATGCCCTCCCGGGCAAAATCTCTTATCGAACCGCTAAAATGCACGAAATAACTCGGTAATCGCAAAGCTTATTTTAGTAGCCAAAACACTATATTTTGCATATCTTGTGTTGCATTATCTCCCAAAGCCCTTTATCTTGTGCTTTGTCATTATTAAGGCCCTACACCAAGCCCTGCATCAGGGCCCGCTAGCAGGGCACGATTACGGTGCAGGTAGCGGTCCGATAAACAATGGCATATTCAACCGAAAAGGCGTTGGCAAAAGCTACTTTCTAGTAGGAATATCAAGAAGGAGCAAGCTAGTAGGAATATCAAGAAGGAGCAAGCTAGTAGGAATATCAAGAAGGAGCAAGCTAG
>Ga0164315_10005328_pt1 | contig 10062 bp, 5 predicted proteins | sample GuaBasSedimGuay6_FD_113737 | JGI IMG/M metagenome (GOLD analysis project Ga0164315, IMG submission 113737) | Subseafloor sediment microbial communities from Guaymas Basin, Gulf of California, Mexico - Guay6, Core 4569-2, 0-3 cm | ecosystem: Environmental > Aquatic > Marine > Hydrothermal vents >... | reverse complement strand
TTTATATTAAAAGCATATTTATGTCTAGTACTATGAGTCCAAGCGTTGAGATTGATTCAAAACATTTTGCTGAGTAGTAATATTTAGAACTTATGACAAGAGAAGAAAAATCAGAAGTAATAAAAGATTTAACTGCACAGTTAACTGAAAATGAAACTATTTATTTAGCAGATATTTCAGGTCTTGATGCAGGTAGCACCAGTAATTTACGAAGAGCTTGTTTTAAAGCTGGAGTAAAATTAGCTGTTGTTAAGAACACTTTGCTTAAAAAAGCAATGGAAAGTTCCGATAAGGATTTTGGTGAATTGCCAGAAGTACTTAAAGGAAATACATCATTAATGTTTGCTGAAACAAGTAGTGCGCCAGCAAAAGTAATTAAAGCTTTCAGAAAAAAATCTGAAAAGCCATTACTTAAGGGAGCATTTATTGAAGAAGCGGTTTACATTGGTGATGATCAATTAAATACTTTAGTAGATATTAAGTCTAAAGATGAACTTATTGGAGAGATTATAGGATTATTACAATCTCCTGCTAAGAACGTTATTTCAGCACTTAAGTCTGGTGGAGGAACAATTGCAGGTATTGTTAAGACCTTATCCGAAAGAGAAGGATAAAATAAATTAGCACTAACAAATAATAATATAAAATTAAATTTTTACTTAAAACGATAGAAAATGGCAGATTTAAAAGATTTCGCAGAACAATTAGTTAACTTAACCGTAAAAGAGGTTAATGAGTTAGCTGGTATATTAAAAGAAGAATACGGTATCGAGCCTGCTGCAGCTGCAGTAGCTGTTGCTGCTGGCGGTGGTGCTGGAGGTGATGATGCCGCAGAAGAAAAGTCTGAATTCGATGTAATTCTTACTGCTCCAGGTGGGTCTAAATTAGCAGTTGTAAAACTGGTAAAAGAACTTACTGGATTAGGTCTTAAAGACGCAAAAGGATTAGTTGATAATGCACCATCTCCAATTAAAGAAGGTGTAGCAAAAGATGAAGCTGAAGCATTAAAAGCTCAGTTAGAAGAAGCTGGAGCAGAGGTTGAGCTTAAGTAAGCTCACCTAGCACCAAACCTTAAGGTTTAGGTCTTTCCTATTGATGGAATAGACCTAAACCATTTTGCGTATATAAAGGTTTTTACTATTTATACTACGCGTTCATTGTTTTATTATAATTAAAATTCGTCCATAGATGTCAGCAACGCAAACTGAAAGATTGAATTTTTCCACAGTAAAGAATAAACCTGCATATCCAGATTTTTTAGATATTCAGATTAAATCTTTTCAAGATTTCTTCCAATTGGAGACTAAATCCGATAAGAGAGATACAGAAGGTCTTTATAAGACTTTTTTGGAAAATTTCCCGATTACCGATACCAGAAATCAATTTGTATTAGAGTTTTTAGACTATTTTGTAGACCCGTCACGTTATTCAATTCAAGAATGTATTGAGCGTGGTTTAACCTACAGTGTGCCTTTAAAAGCTCGTTTAAAATTATATTGTACAGATCCAGAACACGAAGATTTTGAAACAATAGTTCAAGATGTGTATTTGGGTACAATACCATATATGACTCCTAACGGAACCTTTGTGGTTAATGGAGCCGAGCGTGTTGTTGTTTCTCAGTTACACCGTTCACCTGGTGTATTCTTTGGACAGTCTTTCCACGCAAATGGAACGAAACTTTATTCAGCAAGAGTAATTCCTTTTAAAGGATCTTGGATTGAATTTGCTACCGATATAAACCAAGTAATGTATGCTTATATCGATAGAAAGAAAAAATTACCGGTGACAACTCTTTTCCGTGCTATTGGATTTGAAAGAGATAAAGATATCCTTGAGATATTTGATTTAGCCGAAGAAATTAAAGCTACAAAAACAGGACTTAAAAGATATTTAGGTCGTAAACTTGCTGCACGTGTTCTTAAAACATGGCACGAGGATTTTGTTGATGAAGATACAGGTGAAGTTGTTTCTATTGAGCGTAACGAAATTGTTTTAGATCGTGACACAATTCTTGAAAAAGAACATATAGATGAAATTATAGAGTCTGGTTCAAAAACAATTCTTCTTCATAAAGAAGATAATCAACATTCGGATTATGCAATTATTCATAATACCTTACAAAAGGATCCTACCAATTCAGAAAAAGAAGCAGTAGAGCATATCTATAGACAATTACGTAATGCTGAACCGCCAGATGAAGAAACTGCGCGTGGTATTATCAATAAATTATTCTTTAGTGATCAACGTTACAATCTTGGAGAAGTTGGTCGTTTTAGAATGAATAAAAAATTAGGTCTTGATATTCCAATTGATAAGTTAGTTCTTACTAAAGAAGATATCATTACTATTATAAAATTCTTAATCGAGCTAATTAATTCTAAGGCAGAGATTGATGATATTGATCACCTTTCTAACCGTCGTGTACGTACAGTAGGTGAGCAATTATCTTCTCAGTTTGGTGTTGGGTTAGCACGTATGGCTCGTACCATTAGAGAGCGAATGAATGTTCGTGATAATGAGGTGTTTACACCTATCGATTTGATTAATGCGAAGACACTGTCTTCAGTTATTAATTCATTTTTTGGTACCAACCAGTTATCTCAGTTTATGGATCAAACCAATCCAATTGCTGAAATAACACATAAACGTAGACTTTCAGCATTAGGGCCTGGTGGACTTTCAAGAGAAAGAGCTGGATTTGAGGTTCGTGATGTTCACTTTACTCACTACGGAAGATTATGTCCAATTGAAACTCCTGAGGGACCAAACATTGGATTAATTTCATCTCTTTCGGTTTATGCAAAAGTTAACTATTTAGGTTTCTTAGAAACTCCTTATCGTAAAGTTGAAAATGGTGTTATCGATTTAAAGAGTGAACCAATTTATCTTTCAGCAGAAGAGGAAGAAGAGAAATTAATTGCTCAGGCTCATATTGATATAGCTGATGACGGTACTATTAATTCAGAAAGAGTAATTGCTCGTATGGAAGGTGATTTTCCTGTCGTTGATTCTAAGGACATTCATTATACAGATGTTGCACCAAACCAGATATCTTCGATATCGGCTTCATTAATTCCATTTTTAGAGCATGATGATGCAAACCGTGCTTTGATGGGTTCTAATATGATGCGTCAAGCAGTACCATTAATGAGAGCTGAGTCTCCTATTGTTGGAACTGGATTGGAACGTCAAGTTGCAACAGATTCACGTGTATTAATAAATTCTGAAGGAAATGGTGTAGTTGAGTATGTTGATGCTAATGAAATTACAATTAAATACGATCGTACAGACAATGATAAATTAGTAAGTTTTGATGGTGATTCAAAAACCTATAAACTTATTAAGTTTAGAAAAACAAATCAAAGTACTTCGATTAACCTAAAGCCTATTGTTAAAAAAGGTGATAGAGTTGATAAAGGACAAGTTCTATGTCAAGGTTATGCAACTCAAGCGGGTGAATTGGCATTGGGTAGAAATATGAAAGTAGCCTTTATGCCTTGGAAAGGGTATAATTTTGAGGATGCAATTGTTATTTCTGAAAAAGTTGTACGAGATGATATTTTTACTTCTATACACATAGATGAATATTCTTTACAAGTTAGAGATACTAAATTAGGTAACGAAGAACTTACTAATGACATTCCTAATGTTTCTGAAGAAGCTACTAAAGATTTAGATGAGCATGGAATGATTCGTATAGGTGCTGAAGTAAAACCTGGAGATATTCTTATTGGTAAGATTACACCAAAAGGAGAAAGTGATCCAACTCCTGAAGAAAAATTACTTCGTGCTATATTTGGTGATAAAGCTGGGGATGTAAAAGATGCTTCTTTAAAAGCTTCTCCATCATTACATGGGGTTGTTATTAATAAGAAATTATTTGCACGTTCTGTTAAAGATAAACGTATCAGACTTCAAAACAAAGAAGATATAGCTTTATTAGAAGATGAGTTTGACAAAAAGTTTGACAATCTTAGAGATGTTTTAATTGAGAAATTATTTACAATTGTAGCGGGTAAAACAGCTCAAGGAGTAATAAATGATTTAGGAGAAGTAGTTTTTCCAAAAGGTAAAAAGTTTACCTTAAAAATGTTAAATGAAATTGATGATTATGCTCATTTAACAAGAGGTACATGGACTACTAATAATGAAACGAATGCATTAGTCGATGATTTAATGCATAATTATAAAATTAAAGAAAACGATTTACAAGGTAACCTTCGTCGTGAGAAATTTGCTATCTCTGTTGGTGATGAATTGCCTTCTGGTATTTTAAAACTTGCAAAAGTTTATGTTGCAAAAAAACGTAAACTAAAAGTAGGTGATAAAATGGCGGGTCGTCATGGTAACAAAGGTATTGTGGCGCGTATCGTTCGTGAAGAAGATATGCCTTTCTTAGAAGATGGAACACCTGTAGATATCGTATTGAATCCACTTGGAGTACCTTCTCGTATGAATATTGGACAGATTTACGAAACTGTATTAGGTTGGGCTGGTCAAAAATTAGATCGAAAATATGCAACTCCAATTTTTGATGGGGCTACCATAGATCAAATTAATGAATTGACTGACGAAGCTGGTATACCTAGATATGGACATACTTATCTTTATGATGGTGGTACAGGAGAGCGATTTGATCAACCTGCAACTGTTGGTGTAATATATATTCTTAAACTTGGCCATATGGTTGATGATAAGATGCACGCACGTTCAATAGGTCCTTATTCTTTAATAACACAACAGCCTCTTGGTGGTAAAGCACAATTTGGTGGTCAGCGTTTTGGAGAGATGGAAGTTTGGGCATTAGAAGCTTATGGAGCATCTAGTACACTAAGAGAAATATTGACAGTAAAATCTGATGATGTAGTTGGTAGAGCAAAAACCTATGAAGCAATTGTGAAGGGTGAAGCTATGCCAGAACCAGGATTACCAGAATCTTTTAACGTGCTAATGCACGAATTAAAAGGGTTGGCTCTAGACATTAGATTAGAGGAATAATTTTAATCCCCGCGAAAGCGGGGATCTTAAAGTCATTAAAGACTAGTTGAAGACTTAGGACTTCAAACTTAATTTTACAAAGTATAGCACATAGCATTATGGCAAGAATAAAAGAAAATGTAGCAAAGAAATTTAGTAAAATTTCAATTGGTTTTTCTTCACCAGAGAAAATTTTGGCTGAATCTCGAGGAGAAGTTTTAAAACCAGAAACTATTAACTATCGTACTCACAAGCCTGAGCGTGATGGTCTTTTTTGTGAGCGTATTTTTGGTCCTATCAAGGATTATGAATGTGCTTGTGGAAAATATAAAAGAATTCGTTACAAGGGGATAGTTTGTGACCGTTGTGGAGTTGAAGTAACAGAAAAGAAAGTACGTCGTGATAGAGTAGGACATATTAATTTAGTAGTTCCTGTTGCACATATTTGGTATTTTAGAAGTTTACCAAATAAAATAGGATACCTTCTTGGATTACCTTCTAAGAAACTGAATATGATTATATATTATGAAAGATATGTAGTTATTCAGCCAGGTAATACTAAAAATGAAGAAGGAGAGCCAATCCAAAAAATGGATTTCTTAACTGAAGAAGAATATTTAAATATATTAGAAGCTCTTCCTCAAGAGAATCAATATTTAGACGATAGTGATCCAGAAAAGTTTATTGCAAAAATGGGTGCTGAATGTTTAATAGAAATATTAAAACGTATCGACCTTGATGAATTATCATTTGAACTTCGTCACAAAGCAAATAACGAAACTTCAAAACAACGTAAAACGGAGGCTTTAAAACGTCTTCAAGTTGTTGAGGCACTTCGTGAATCAAATAAAAATAGAGAGAATAGACCTGAGTGGATGATTATGAAAGTAATTCCAATTATTCCACCAGAATTACGTCCGTTAGTTCCTTTAGATGGTGGTCGTTTTGCAACTTCAGATTTAAATGATCTTTATAGAAGAGTAATTATTAGAAACAATCGATTAAAAAGATTGATGGAAATAAAAGCTCCTGAAGTAATTTTACGTAATGAGAAGCGTATGCTTCAAGAATCTGTAGATTCTTTATTCGATAATACACGTAAATCTTCAGCAGTAAAAACAGATTCTAACCGTCCTTTAAAATCTCTTTCAGATTCATTAAAAGGAAAGCAAGGTCGTTTCCGTCAAAACTTATTAGGTAAACGTGTGGATTATTCAGCACGTTCGGTAATTGTTGTTGGACCAGAACTTAAATTGTTTGAGTGTGGAATTCCTAAGGGAATGGCATCAGAGCTTTACAAACCTTTTATTATTAGAAAACTAATTGAAAGAGGAATAGTAAAAACTGTAAAATCTGCAAAAAAGATTATAGATAAGAAGGAACCAGTTGTATGGGATATTTTAGAGAATGTTTTAAAAGGACATCCTGTATTATTAAATCGTGCCCCTACCTTACACAGATTAGGTATTCAAGCTTTTCAACCAAAATTAATTGAAGGTAAAGCAATCCAGTTACACCCATTAGCGTGTACTGCATTTAATGCCGATTTTGATGGTGATCAGATGGCAGTTCATTTACCATTAGGACCTGAAGCTATTTTAGAGTCACAGTTATTAATGTTAGCTTCTCACAATATTCTTAATCCTGCAAATGGACAGCCAGTAACGGTACCATCACAGGATATGGTATTAGGTCTCTATTATATGACCAAGCTAAGAAAATCTACAGAAGATCTTATAGTTAAAGGAGAGGGAATCACTTTCTACTCAGCAGAAGAGGTTATTATTGCTTACAACGAAAAGAAAGTAGATTTAAATGCTGAAATTAAAATTAGAACTAAAGATTTTAATGAAGCTGGTGAATTAGTTTATCAAATTGTTACAACTACAGTAGGTAGAGTAATATTTAATGAAAATGTGCCAGAAGTAGCAGGATATATTAATGAGGTATTAACTAAAAAATCTCTTAGAGATATTATTGGTGATATTCTTAGAGTAACATCAGTTCCTGAAACAGCATCTTTCTTAGATGAAATTAAAACATTAGGATATAAGTACGCTTTCGAAGGCGGATTATCATTTAGTTTAGGTGATATTATTATTCCACCGGAAAAAACTGCAATGATTGATGAAGCCAACAAAAAAGTTGATGGAATTAAGGCTAATTATAATATGGGTCTTATTACCAATAACGAAAGGTATAATCAAGTAATTGATATTTGGACAGCTACTAATGCTGAGTTAACCGAGTTGTCTATGAAGCGAATTCGTGAAGACCAACAAGGATTTAACTCTGTGTTTATGATGCTTGATTCTGGGGCAAGGGGTAGTAAAGAGCAAATTCGTCAGTTAACCGGTATGCGTGGATTAATGGCTAAGCCTAAAAAATCTAGTGCAGGTGGTGGTGAAATTATTGAGAACCCAATTCTTTCTAATTTTAAGGAAGGATTATCAATTCTTGAATACTTTATTTCTACTCACGGTGCACGTAAAGGTCTTGCAGATACAGCGTTAAAAACTGCAGATGCAGGTTATTTAACTCGTAGATTAGTAGATGTTTCTCAAGATGTTATTGTGAACATTGAGGATTGTGGTACTCTTAGAGGGATTAATGTTTCTCCATTAAAGAAAAATGAAGAAGTAGTAGAAACATTAGCTGAAAGAATAGTAGGGCGTACATCATTACACGATGTATATCATCCATTAACAGAAGAACTTTTAGTTGAATCTGGAGGACATATAACAAATGATATTGCAAAAGCAATTGGAAAATCTCCGATTGATTCTGTTGAAGTTCGCTCAGCATTAACCTGTGAAGCGAAAAAAGGTATTTGTGCAGCTTGTTACGGAAGAAACCTTGCAACCAATAAGATGGTTCAAATGGGTGAAGCTGTAGGTGTTGTTGCTGCTCAGTCTATTGGAGAACCTGGTACACAGTTAACACTTCGTACATTCCACGTTGGTGGTGTTGCGGGTAATATTTCTCAAGATAACAAGCTTACTGTTAAATTTGACGGTGTTGCTGAAATAGAAGATCTTAAAACTGTAAAAGGTGAAGATAGTCAAGGGAATAAAATTGATATTGTAATTTCTCGTACTTCAGAAATTAAGTTAAAAGATAAGAACACAGGAATTACATTGAGTACTAATAACATTCAATATGGTTCTACTATTTTTATAAAGAGCGGAGATTCTTTGAAAAAAGGAGATGTTGTTTGTCAATGGGATCCATTTAATGGTGTTATTATTTCTGAGTTTTCAGGGAAAATCAAGTATGAAAACCTTGAACAAGGTATTACATACCAAGTAGAAATAGATGAGCAAACAGGATTCCAAGAAAAAGTAATTTCAGAATCTAGAGATAAAAAGAAAATACCAACTTTATTAATTGTTGGGAAAAAAGATGAGGTGATTCGATCATACAACTTACCTGTAGGTGCACACCTTATGGTTTCAGATGGTGATAAAGTAGCTATTGGTAACATCTTAGTTAAGATTCCTCGTAAATCATCTAAAGCAGGTGATATTACAGGTGGTCTACCAAGAGTTACAGAGTTGTTTGAAGCTCGTAACCCTTCTAACCCTGCTGTAGTAAGTGAGGTAGATGGTGTTGTTTCTTTCGGAAAAATAAAACGTGGTAATCGTGAGATTATAGTGGAGACTAAGTTCGGAGACATTAAAAAATATTTGGTGAAATTATCTAACCAAATACTTGTTCAAGAAAATGACTTCGTAAGAGCTGGTATGCCACTATCTGATGGATCAATTACTCCTTTAGATATTCTTAATATTCAAGGACCGTCTGCAGTACAACAATATCTTGTTAACGAAGTACAAGAAGTATATCGCTTACAAGGTGTGAAAATTAATGACAAGCACTTTGAGGTTGTTGTTAGACAAATGATGCGTAAGGTGAGAATTGTTGATCCGGGGGATACTTTATTTTTAGAGAATCAATTAGCTCATAAATTTGATTTTATCGAAGAAAACGATAAAATTTTCGGAATGAAAGTAATTGAAAGTGCTGGGGATTCAGAAACCTTAAAAGAAGGGCAGATTGTTTCACCTCGTATATTACGTGATGAAAACTCAATTTTGAAAAGAAATGATAAGCAAGTTGTAGAAACTAGAGATGCAGTTTCAGCAACAGCGACTCCTATTTTACAAGGTATTACACGAGCTTCATTACAGACTAAATCATTTATTTCTGCAGCATCCTTCCAGGAAACTACAAAAGTATTGAACGAAGCTGCTGTTGCTGGTAAAATTGATTATTTAGAAGGATTGAAAGAGAATGTAATTGTTGGTCATAGAATTCCTGCCGGTACAGGTATGAGAAATTATGAAACGATAATTGTTGCCTCAAAAGAAGAGTTAGAAGATATGACTCGCGAGAAACAAGAAGTAAATTATAATTAGTGAGATATTCATTTCATAAAACCGAAAGGCAGATTGAAACGAATTAATCAAACTATTCCAGTGACTACTGGAATCATATAAAACTATTTCAGAATCCCGCTAATAAGCGGGATTCTTTTTTAAATAACAAAAGGATTCTTTTATAAAGGAACTTAATAATGTAATTAAAACTAAAAGTATTATGGCTGAAGAAAAAAAACCTCAGAAAAAAGGACAAATCAATATAGAATTAGATGAGAAAGTTGCTCAAGGAATTTATAGTAATCTAGCAATTATCAATCATTCAGTGTCTGAATTTGTTGTGGACTTTGTGACTATTATGCCTGGAATTCCTAAAAGTAAGGTGAAATCAAGGATTATTTTAACACCACAACATGCCAAGCGATTTTTAAAAGCATTAGGTGATAATATAAAAAGATTTGAAAATGCACACGGTGAGATTAAAGATTTCGAGCAACCTCAGATACCATTAAATTTCGGTCCTACTGGAGAAGCTTAAATAAAAAAAGCCTTGCAATCTGCAAGGCTTTTTTTATTTATAATATGTCCCGTCCTGAAATAGCGATACACTAAAACCTTAGTGTAATGAAATTATCAGAAAACAATGAGTATACGAAGCGTACTCAGAAAGATTACTCACTTTCTTTTAAGCTTCAATTAGTTG
>Ga0164315_10005327_pt1 | contig 10062 bp, 7 predicted proteins | sample GuaBasSedimGuay6_FD_113737 | JGI IMG/M metagenome (GOLD analysis project Ga0164315, IMG submission 113737) | Subseafloor sediment microbial communities from Guaymas Basin, Gulf of California, Mexico - Guay6, Core 4569-2, 0-3 cm | ecosystem: Environmental > Aquatic > Marine > Hydrothermal vents >... | reverse complement strand
TCACAATTGGTATGACACATTTAAAGTCCGCACCAGCCTGACCAGTGAGATTATGAATATTACTGCAAATGATAATGAACTTTCTTATGGCCTATCGACCGTAGATATCCTTTCTGCCAGCATGTATACCGTAAGATACACCTGGTTAAACGATAAATGGGGTGGTCGAAATGATCGTCTACACAGGGATGCCAATATTCAAATACAAAGTGCCTTCTTTAACCGCGTACCTGAACCTTCAACCCTGCTTCTTTTCTCTCTCGGACTAGTTACTTTCCTTTCGAAAAGAAAAATAGCCGTTTAAATCAAAAAGGAGTTGAGCAGGCAAGGCAGCGGCTCAGCTCCTTTTTTTCAGGAAATTAAAGCGTCACTTTAACCCCCAGCCAACCACCTCTCGGTGCCCCTGCCCCATAAAATCGGGTATCACTAAATCCACCAAAACCCGGAGCTTCATCAGGTTCACCATAAAGGCCAAAAGTTTCGTACTCACGGTCAAATAGATTATCAACGCGAGCAAAAAGCTCAACATTTTTAGTCACATTGTAACGCCCATGGAGGTTAAAGACTGTATAGCCGTCTACTTGGCTGCTGACATTGGCTTCATCACCCCTAAAATACTGGCTTGAGTTATAAACCGTATCAAAGCCAATGACTAGCTTTTCACTAATGTTCCAGTCAGCACCCAATTTAAACAGGTGGCGTGGAATGCTCGGAATATTGTCTCCACTGCTCACATGCAAATCACCACTCGCTGGTGCTGCCGGATTGTTCTCTCCATTAACCGTAAAACTATCCCTAAATTCAGCCGCAATCCAGCTGTAGTTTAAAAACCAGTTCCACTTTTGATAGTCAGCCGCTAAAGAAAGCTCCAGCCCTTGGCGGCGTGTCTTACCGATATTAGCAAAGTAACCAGGACTTAAACCGGGCCCCTCTTCGGTTGACAAAAAGTAAATATCGTCGTGATTAACCGTCTGAAATAGACCAGCATGCCAGTTTATTTTCTGCTGAACGCCTCGCAACCCCACCTCCCAGGTTTTTGCGACCACCATATCAAGCGGTGGATCACTCAAGAAAGAGTTTGGCAGCGCACAAGGGTTAGTTTGGTCATGACAGGTCAACTCGGCGGGTGTTGGCACGCGCGATGATTCACTATAGCTAAGATAGCCCGTCATCTGCGGTCTAAAATTGTAGGTTAAACCGGCAGACGGGTTAAAGCGGATAAAGGTATGTGTGCCACTTTCACCTCCGGGCACGACCGATTCATCACCTGTTGTTCCAGAAATCTTGATGCGTGAATAGTTGTAGCGTCCTGCAAGCGTCAAGGTTAGCTCTTTATTAATGGAAAAATTATCCATAAAAAAAAGGCTTGCTGTGCTTGTTTTAACTTTCGCATCAACGACGCTTTCTACATCGACCAAGCCACTGCCAATCGTTCCTCGGTCCGCAGTAAATCCAGCCACCTCTGTTAAAAAGCTGTATTTAATATCGGCCTCGTCGTAACTAAAACCAGTAACCAAATGGTTCTCATGCCCCAGTAACTCCTCTAGAAAGGTAAACTGACCACTCAATCCATAACTATCCTGCTCGGTTGTGCTTCGGTTATTGACCGCTATCTCGTCATCATCAAGTCCGGGATTGATCACATTACCATGCTGATCTTCGACCTGCCCTCCCTCCTCTATCAGGTCGCCTGCAGTACAGCCTCCTCCACACTCAGCCGCTGTGATAACAATATCGCCATCTTCATTAAGACCGTTTCCTCCGCCATCAAATGCATCGATCACATCATAATCTGAACCGTCTCCATTGAAAGTGTCGCGATCATTCTGACGGTAATAGACCGTTCCTGAAAACTGTGTGATATCAGATAGCCAGTGGCTGCCAGAAAGAGCAGCCATGCGTAATTCATTTTGCGTATTATCTGGATAGGTAAATACCGCCTCACGATCTTGTTCGAGTAGTTCAAGCGGTGAAGAGCCATTCCCATTCAAATCTGTATCTGCCGCAGCCAATGTTAATTCAAGCTCACTCCCGCCTGATTTCCAGCCAAAGCTACTAAAAAGCTGCTTAGCTTCTGATTCTGAATGATCACGCCAGCCATCTTCTTTAAACCAGTTCCCTGTGACGAAATAGCTGAGGTTTTTATCATTTCCACCACTTTCAAACTCCACTGCACGCCGGTTGAATGAGCCGCCATATGCCTGCACTGAATGACCAGCATCGGTAAAACCATTTTTAGTTTTAATTGATAGAGCTCCGCCCAGTGTATTCAAACCAAAAAGTGGGTTTGAGCCCGCCATCAAGTTAATTCCAGAAATCGCTGACTGAGGAATAACATCCCAGTTAACCGCATCACCGAAAGGCTCATTAATGCGCACACCATTCATATAGACCGATAGTCCCTGAGAATTTCCCAGCAGTGGTGAGGCGGTAAAACCACGGTATTGTAAATCAGGCTGGAGTGGATTATTTTGCGCCTGATTGATATGGACGCTGCCAAGATGACGTGCCATATAGTCACTTAAATCCAGACTCTGGGATTTCTCCAAAGCACTTGAATTGGCTGTTTGAACAGGATAGGGAAGCCTGTTTTTATCCATTCCAACACCGTGTAGTGGCGTGCTACTAATCACCTCTAGTTCATCAAGGTGAAGTACTCCTTCTGCATGATCAGCAACGACTGATGTTGTGACTAGCAAAGTGGTTACTGCTGGTATTATTTTTCTTGTTATCGACACAGACTTATTCATCATTCAAAACGTATCGCTATTATTTCAAATGGTAGAAGGATTCTATATAGGAAAAAATCCTGATTTAAATGGGTGTCAACGTAGCCACTACTATCGCGACAGGTGGACCATTTCGGCAATTGTTTTAACACCCAGCTTAACTTTGATCTGGGTTGCATAATTGGCGATGGTTTTCTGGCTTAGAGATAAGGACTCAGAAATTTGCTGGCTCGTTTGCCCTTTCACCAAGAGGCAATAAACATCGAATTCACGCGGTGACAGTTCGTCCATATCCTTCTTGCCACCTGCCTCTGTAAGTACTTTTGTCTGTTGTAATTTGCCAGCCATCACAGGCTCTATAAATTGCCGGCCCAAAGCAAGCTGCTCAATCCCCTCTAACAGCAAACGGGGGTCACAGCTTTTCGTTAAATAACCCTTTGCCCCCGCCTCTAGCGCCCTTTTAAGATAGATAAGCTCATCATGAATCGTAAAGGCCATAATCGCTGCATCAGGGCTTCTTGTAGTAATCCTCCTGATTGCCTCTAATCCACTCATACCAGGCAAACTCAAATCCATCACAATGACATCCGGCTTTAATTCCAGGTAGCTTTGGCAGGCTTTTTCAGCCGTCTCGCTCTCTCCAACAACGTGAATTCGCTCCGATGCGGAGATCAACTGACGATAACCTGCCCGCACAACCGCATGATCATCCACCAACAGTAACGAAATTTTATTCACTTCCGCCCCCAATCGGCAAAGAGACTGAGAGCCGCATCCCCTCACCTAAAGTAGAATCAATCGATAAAGTGCCCCCTAAACTTTCAGCCCGCTCTTTAATACCTGCTAACCCACTCCCCCACTCAAGCTGTTTTGGATTGAATCCAACGCCATCATCCTCAATGGAAAGGACAACAAAAACAGCCTTATCATCCTCCACTTTTTTAAGTGAAATTCTTACCTCACCGGCTCGGCTATGTTTAAGAATATTTGTCAGCGACTCCTGAATAACCCGATAAATATGAATGGCCTCTTTTTCTAAAAGAAGGTCAACCGATGGTGATATTTCCAACACCACCTTGCTTTCTCCCTGCCACTGCTCAACCAGCTCTTTAAGTGCTTCGTGCAGCCCAAACTCTGTCAACAGAGGCGGTGTCAACTGCCGCATCCTATTTCTCACCACTTCAAAAAGATGATCACAAATGGCAGATATTTTATTTAAAGACACCTCATCGACCGCTGCACTTTGTTTAACAGAGGCCGAAAGTGCCTTGATGGCCGTTAGGGACTGGCCCATCTCATCATGCAATTCACGTGCGAGGTAACGCCGCTCATTTTCACTCGCTTCTAACACCTTTTTGTTCAATCGGCGATTCTCGCCCTCGGAGTGCGCCAACATTCGACTCATCTGATTAAAACCTTCCGCAATTCTGGCAAACTCGGGCAGGTTAAAACTCTCCAGCCGCTTCTGGTAATCGCCCTTTTCAATCTCGATAAAAGCCGACAAAATCTTATCAACTGGCCGTAGCGCGCGCCCAATAACCACAAAGACACAAACTGAGATTAAAAGAGTTAAGAGCAATAACAAACTGATAAAGACTAAAGCTTCACGCCAGGCTTCTCGAATTTCATCAGCGGGATCAGCCACCAATCTGATGGACTGGTCATTCTCTTCAGCCTCAAACCAAAGGCTTAATTGCTCACTACTTGGGCGAACAAACTGCACAAACAGCTCTGGCACTTCTCCCTCAAGCCCCACTCTCAGTGGTAACTGATATTGTTGCTGTCCATCAATAACCGCGACACGCAAATGCCGAACCTTGTCCAAATCTGAATGCACGCTGCTCACCCCCTCCTGGCCAATCAACTGCTGTGCCAACGCCAAAGAGGAAGATATCTCTTCAAAAACAGACTGACGAGCATTGATAATGGTAATCGCGCTTCCCAGAAGCAATGCAATCAAACAGATAACAGTAATAATCAGGTTAAGCCGAAATCGTAAACTCATAACAACATTTAACTCCTTATTAACCCGGCATAAAAAAAGGAAGAATCACCCTCCCTTCTTTTATCTTACACTGAAATTATTTTCAGAATAACGGCTGTTTAGGTATCGAAATAACCCTCACGCCAGCAATCATTGATTCGCTCTTCTCCGGCGAACTTAGCGTTAAAACCTTGAAGCACTTCGGTATCACCCAAAAATGAGGCCTATCCGCACCAACAACCGCCCCCCTAAATAACAGCACAACCGGACAGAAACAGGTGTCAGAGGAATTCCTCTCCTCCCTCACTAATCGTCAACTGGCCGTCCTCTAATGCCTATCAAGAGCCGAGTCTAATCTAATAAACAGATTGCAGAGCACCTCAAGATTACTGAATCCACAGCAAAAACACATGTTGCAGCGGTGCCGAACAAACTCAATGTTCACAGTCGAGCGCAGGCGGCTCTCTACACTAGCGACTTTCATCAGAATAAAAGTTCAAAGCATTAAAGGGAGATACGCTTTATAATCTGGACACAACTAAAATAGATGGAGAATAGTCGATGCTCAAATTTACCCCCGCCATTTCATTACTTGCCCTAGCGACTATTAGCTCTGCTTCTATCGCTGCCGGCTGGCAAGCTCTCCCAGAAACAGCACCTGCTCCAGCCAATAACCCAACAACGGCTGAAAAAGTTGAGCTTGGGAAGATACTCTATTTTGATCCACGCCTCTCTTCAACCGGCACCGTTTCCTGTAATTCTTGCCATAACGTCATGCTTGGCGGTGAAGACAATCGCGCACTCTCAATGGGCGTTCATGGGCAGTTAGGTGGACGCAGTGCGCCAACCGTCTGGAACTCGGCATTCAACTCGGTACAGTTTTGGGATGGCCGTGCTGATAGCTTAGAAGCACAAGCCGCAGGCCCTGTTACTGCGGGCGTCGAAATGGGCATGAAAAACTGGGATGACGTTGTCGCTCGACTCGAAACAATCCCCGGCTATGCGATTGCATTTAAATCTGCATTTGGTGAAAAAGCGATCATCTCAAAAGAGAATGCCACTAAAGCCATTGCCGCGTATGAAAGAACATTAATTACCCCTAATAGCCCATACGATCGTTACGTTAAAGGTGAGAAAGCGGCCATGAATAACCAACAAATCCGCGGCATGAACAGCTTTTCTCAAACCGGTTGTACCAGCTGCCATAGTGGTGCTGCCTTTAATGGCCCCACCATGCCAGCAGGCAGTGGTTTTTATGTCAACTTCCCCACTTTCACCGACAGCCCTTATGTTGCGCAATATGATCTTCTAAAAGATAAAGGTCGTGGAGAAGTGACACAGAACAGTGCCGACGACCATAAATACAAAATCCCCGTTTTGCGTAATATTGCACTCACAGCGCCCTATTTTCATAACGGTTCGGTCAAAACCCTTGATGAAGCCGTCAGGGTCATGGCAAAGGTTCAGCTCAACAAAACATTAAGCAATGATGAAGTGGCTGACATTGTTGCCTTTTTGAATGCACTAACCGGAGAATTTCCACAGCAGACGCTACCAAGACTCCCCGCTTCTTCTGGGCAGACCCTAACACCTTAGTTAAGGGGCCTTAGAATTCGGCCTTGCTCTCAAAAGAAGGGCTGGGCCGAACACTTTCATTCCGCCCGCAGAGCCTCCAGAGGCCTTAGCCGTGCTGCCCTTATTGCCGGAATCACGCCTGCCAAAAGGCCAATCAGTACCGAAAGGAACAGTCCGAAAAGAAGATAATGCCATGCAATCTCAACGGGCAAATCCGGTACAACCCATTTCAACAACTCAATCAACGAGAGCCCTGCCAAAACGCCTAACACCCCACCAGCTGTACTCAATACAACTGCCTCACCCAAAAAAAGCTTAAGTATCTGATTCTGCTCTGCCCCGATTGCCCGCAACAAGCCAATTTCAGAAACCCGTTCCGATACTGCTATCGTCATAATCGTTAAAATTCCAATCGCACCAACTAACAATGAAACACCACCTAACGCACCTACGGCCAGTGTCAACACACTCAAGATTGAACCCAAAACCTCAAGCATCTGTTCCTGCGTAATCAAGGTAAAGTCTTCATGGCCATGCCGTGAAATTAACAACCGCTTCACCGCCTTGGCCACACGATCACTATCTACCTCCGCTTCGTATAACAGGTCAATTTCCATCAAACTCTCCCTGTTAAATAACTCCAACGCGCGACCGGCGGGAATATAAACGGCATCATCGAGATCAAAGCCGAGCATCTGTCCTTTTTCTTCCATTACACCAATTACTCGATAACGATCACCTCCAACACGTATTCTTTGTCCTAATGGATTTTCCCCCGCAAACAACTCGTCACGAAGTTTGCTGCCCAAAACAGCAAAAGGCCTTGCTGCACGCTGATCATCTGCTGGCAGAAACCGACCGGACCCCACGGTCATTTTCCAGACAACCGGAACCGCGTGATTTATGCCTAGTACATTTACACGTCGAGCTTTACTACCAAACTCAACACTCGCATTACCCTGAACAACCGGGACAGCTGCAACCACCCCTTCAGCTTTTAGCAATGCATCACTATCCTCAATAGCCAATGGCCGAACATTACTGATTGCTGCCCCAGACATACCAAATGTTGAGGTTTTTCCCGGCACAACGGCGATCAAATTAGTTCCAAACTGGGTAAATTCTGCCAGTACAAACTGGTGTATTCCCTCACCAATGGAAGTCAAAAGCACAATTGCTGCCATTCCAACCATAATTCCCAGAGCGGTTAACAGCGACCGAACTTTATGCGCCAGCATTGCCTGAAAGGAGAGCTTGGTTAGATCATCGCTCCGCATATTAACGCCTCGACAAAGCCTCAACCGGATTAAGTTTTGCTGCTCGCGATGCGGGCAAAATACCGAAAAACAGCCCCGTCATCACTGCAACAGCAACTGCAGACACGACCGCCCAGGCCGGTGCCGAGATTGGAAATGCGGGATAAAGACGCTGCAAAAATGCGATCGCCAACCAACCAATCAGTAGCCCGGAAAGTGCGCCCATCAAGGAAAGGATCAGCGCCTCGGTCATAAATAATTTCTTAACTTGCTGCGACGTTGCGCCAACCGCCTTAAATAATCCTATCTCCGCCTTTCGTTGCGCCACGCTTACCAGCATTACATTCATGATCAATATGCCCGCCACAGCCAGGCTAATGGCCGCAATACCCGCAACGGTCAGCGTCAGTGCATTAAGAATCTTATCGAATGTCGCAACAACACTGTCCTGTGTGATCACCGTCACATCATCTTCACCTTCATGTCTCGATCGTATGATGCTGCGAATTGCATCACCCCCCTTCGCAACACTTTCGGGACTTTTAGCTTGTGCCAGGATTCGAAAGAGCGATGCTGTGTCGAATACTCTCTGTGCCGACGCCACCGGGATAATCACTAGCTCATCCATATCGACACCAATAGATTGCCCTTTTGAACCAAGAATCCCGATCACTCTGAATCGGCTATCGCCTATTCTAAGCCATTGCCCCAGCGCATTCATTTTCCCAAAAAGTTCATCACGAATTTTCTGACCAATAACACAGACAGGCATTGACTCATCGGCATCCATCTGCGGAAGGAAACGACCCTTCCCAATTACGATATGACGAACCTCTTTAAAATCCGCTGTTGTTCCGAGAATATTGACATCTCTTTCCAAACCACCGTGAGAAACCGGTGCTGCCCCTATAGCAATCGGCGCAACTTTATCGATATGCGGGCTTCTCAACAATGCTGATGCATCGTCCAGTGTCAGGTCCCTGGGTATCTCACCAAAAAGTGGAGGAGAACCACCAACCGTTTCTGTACGCCCAGGAAAGACAATCAGGATGTTCGTTCCAAGTGAACTAAATTCACCTACAACGTAACGACGCGCACTATCACCCAAGGCAGTCAATATCATCACACCCGCGACACCAATCGCCATCGCCAGAAGAATTAGCCCAGCTCGAAGTGGTTGAGAGATCACTGCTCTCATAGCGTGTGAAACAACATCACGGACAATCAACTTTTTCCTCCTAGAGAAGCCACTTTTCTCAACTATACACCCAGATCCAGAATGGAGTAGAGTTGCTCTTTCAAACTATCTATTCAGGGAGTGCAATAGTGTTATTTATCACCAACCGTTTTCCAAAACAGAGCATCCGCAGCCGAACAGGTCGCCATTTTGATTTCGACCTAAATAATAACGCCGCCTCAAATTCAGTCTTCTTTTGTGAGCGAGACGCCCAGGATCACTACACAGAAATTGGCAGCCTTGAGCTCTTAAAAAGACTGAAAGAAACGACTTGCCGTCAGCTATTAATTTATATCCACGGCTTTTCGAACCTCCCCGAAGCAGTTTTTGAGGGCGCTCAAGAGTTCCAGCAGCTTTGCGATAACGCAAAAAAGGACGAGATCCTTGTCATACCCATTATCTGGCCCTGTGATAACGATCTAGGTGTCGTCAAAGATTACTGGGATGACCAGAAAGCAGCAGACCAAAGTGCCTACTCATTTGCCCGCGTACTGGAGAAGTTTATCGCCTGGCGCAATTCCGAAAAGCACAACCCCGAGGCCGACCCCTGCCTAAAACGGATTAATATTCTCGCCCACTCAATGGGAAACCGGGTCTTCCGGCAAACCATGGCAGCCTGGAACCGTTATGACCTGGCCAATGGTGTGCCACTCATCTTCCGTTCATCCTTTCTAGTGGCTTCAGACATCGTTAACGAGTCGCTTGAGAAAGGAGAACAAGGTGAATTAATCTGCCACGCCTCTCGAAATGTGGTGGTTTATCACGCTTCTGACGATTTAGCACTACGTGCCAGCAAAATTTCCAATCTGAAAAATAAAATTGCCTCACGACGCCTGGGACATACCGGCCCCGAAGATATGGCGCTGGTTCCAAAGAATGTCTTTTCGGTCGATTGTGATGATGTAAACAACGCATACGATCTAAAAGGACATAGCTATTTTCGCTCTGGGCACATCGCTGGCAAACCGGGATTAGTTTTTGACCATATCTTCAAAACACTACTTTCTGGTCGTGTTTTCCCCGATGATGAATTCAGAAGAACAACGATTATTCGCGAATAGAATACTTTTTCGTACTCAACTCAATGCTATAATCCAGCGGCCATTCAGCCCCAAAAACATTGATATTATTGGGGCTTTTCTAAAGCGGATACCTCCGAGAAAATACCATTTTGAACCGTAGTCCACTTTTGATGATTCAGGGAACCACTTCCGATGCAGGCAAAAGCGCACTGGTAACCGGACTCTGTCGCACTCTCTTCCGCCACGGCTTCAAAGTTGC
>Ga0164315_10005326_pt1 | contig 10064 bp, 9 predicted proteins | sample GuaBasSedimGuay6_FD_113737 | JGI IMG/M metagenome (GOLD analysis project Ga0164315, IMG submission 113737) | Subseafloor sediment microbial communities from Guaymas Basin, Gulf of California, Mexico - Guay6, Core 4569-2, 0-3 cm | ecosystem: Environmental > Aquatic > Marine > Hydrothermal vents >... | reverse complement strand
CTCAAGTACGAACTGGCCAACTGCCTTGAGGGATCGGGCGATTACGGTGGTGCATCTGAGTTTTTCGAGGAGATCATGCTCGAGAACCCGTCCTTCCGCGATGTAGGGTCTCGGGTTGATGGTCTTGCAGGCCACCTTCTGGCGAATTAAGGCTGGGAAGCTAGGACGCCAGGAGGCTCAGAAGCTCGGTCGGACTTATTCTCGAAGCAACTTGTCGATAAAAACAACCATCTCGTTCCATTCGTCTTTCCCGGAACCGATGTGTTGGAAGACGATCTCCCCAGCAGGATTCAAAACGAAGGTTGCCGGCATACCCGTGGGCCGGAAATGCTCGGCAATTCTGTGTTCTTCGTCCCAGACCACAGGGACCGTGAGGCCCAAGGCATCCACCAGCTTGTCACGTCCCTCTACCCGCTCATCCACGCTCACCACGATGACGTTCAGAGTTGGGTGGGCGTCCGCAAACCTCTGAAGGCGCGGCAGTGCTGCCCAGCACGGCCGGCACCAGGCCGCGGCAAAGTCGATGACCCTGTACTGCTCGGACGAACCGTTCCAGATCTGAACCTCGCCTTTTTGGTCCAACTCCTCGGCGGTCACTCTGCAGGAAAGGAGTGCTGCGATGACAACAAGAAGGAGGGTGATTCGACGAATCAAAAGGTCCACCCGAATGCAAACGATGTTGTGAAGCCTTGAAGGCCATCATCACGGTCGTAAAAGGTTCCCCGAACCTCGAATCTGTTGAGGTCCAACATCCACTCTTCCCCGGGAAGGGCCAACACGGTCCAACCAACCCCTATTTTCGTCGTCGCGATCTCAGCCAGATCCCAGTCCGAGGTGAGGAAGTCCTCATTCCCGGTGAAGGTTCCGGTTTCGCCGAAATAGTCGGCTCCTGTCTGCGTATGGTAGCGGAGGATCGGGAAGACCCACATCTCTCTTGGGCCCGAGAGGCGGAAATGGGTCTCGAGTTCGATCGAATGCGCGGCGATTCCCCAGTTGTCGTCGTAGTACCTGTAACTGACTCGCTGAACGATCGAGGGGGAGAACGAGTGATTCAATCGAAGTCCGATTGCGAATCTGTCGCGCTGATCGGGCAACCTCTCGGTGGTGCGGTCTCCATTCATCAAGATGACTTCGTGAAATGGCGTTGACAAGAATCCGCTTTGCGCACTGAAGAAAAGTTCAGCCGAGCCGACTGTTCGACGTCCCAGGACCTGCGACCATGTCACGAATCCGTCCGTGGTCGTTCGATCGGCCTCACCCTGGTTGATGCCGTCAATGTCATAGAGATCGACGGTATCGTCGTAATGCCTGAAAGATCCCGAGAGAGTTGTATTTCCCTTGAGAAGGTTAATCGAGTAGTCGAGCCCGAACGACATCGAGCCGTAGTCGAACTCGTTCGCTGCGCCGATCTGCATACCTACGATATGGTTACCGAAATTGCGGGCGGCCTTCACTGTTCCGAACGTCCTCGTGTCACTTGCAGGAATGCTCGCTCCGCTGACGCCTGATTGAATATTTCCAATCGAGGCGGAGGAGATTTGATCGATGCCAAGATCGGCGGAGATCGTCCAATTGTCGTTGACGCGCCAACCAAGGACGATCACGGGTGAGAAGACCTGAAGTTCTTCGGTTCCGGTACCACCCGTCACTGCTGAGTGATCTCCATCCTGGTCGTAGTAGGAGAGCAGGAAATCGACGTCGAATTTTTCGCTTTCTGTTGTATCTGATTGTGCAGCGAGAGGAGGGGCAGAACAGGCCACTACAATCAAGAATGCGAGAGGGAGTCGAGAGAGGTTCAAGAGCATCCACAACCCCCGCCCGACTTGCCTCCGGTCGCGCCGACTGCCCCCTCGCGGTAGGCCTCGACGTTGCGTTCGAATCGGTGTGTGCTGCAATCGTCGAGATCCATGGACTCGAGACTGAGGTTTTCTTTCTCCCAGGGCTCAACGCTCGCACATCCGACCGAGAAAAGGAGCAGCGCCAAAAACGTCATGGGGACGTAGCGATATTTTCGTTTCATTGTCCGTCCTTATTTAACATGTGTCTCAAATTCTTTGAGAAATGGAGTCTACCATCCTTGTCAACCAGCATCCCTTCGATTCCTTCGAGCCGATTCAGCAGAGCCAACCCCTTTGAGATCCCCATGACCGAAATCCCGGTTGCGAGAGCATCTGCCAACTCCCCGTCAGGACAGACTATCGTCACGCTCCGCAGTTCCTCGACCGGATAGCCTGTGCGAGGGTCAAGGATGTGTGAAAACCTCTTTCCATCAATCTCAATATAGCTCTCGTAGTCGCCCGAGGTGACGACCGCTTGGTCTGTAAGGTCTAGATAGGCAAAGACAGTCTCTCGATTGAGCGGATCCGCGATTCCTGTGCGCCAGGGCGTATCGTCCTCCTGTTGCCCAAAGATCACCAAGTCGCCTCCGGCATTGACGATCCCTCCGGTGACGCCGTTCTTTCGGAGCGCAATCACCGTTAGGTTAGCCGCGAAACCCTTTCCGATCGCGCCAAATCCTATCCGTGTATTCGGCCGATCAAGGTATACCGTGCGGGCGTCAGCATCGAGTACAACGTGATGGTGCCCGGTGTCCAGAAGGGCGCGCTCGATCGTCGCTGAATCAGGTAAGGGCGCCTCTTGGTCCTTGAAATTCCAGTGGCGTCCGACGGTGTCAAAAGTGATGTCGAAGGCGCCGTTGGTCAGTTGCGAAACGCGAAGAGAACGACGGATCAGGTTGAATAGTTCCTGGGAAACTTTGACGGGTGCCGATCCGGCGCGATTGTTGATGGCGCTGGTCTCTGAGTCTTCTCTCCAACTGGAAATTATCGTTTCGACCCGATCAATCTCGGCCCAACCGGCATCGATTGCCTCGTGGGCGCCCTTTTGAGTCGCGTGAACCACCGTAATTTCGAAACGAGATCCCATCTTTGTATTTCGTTCGGTGACCGTGGCCGCCGGGGATGCCATCGGCCAAACGAACACGGCGCAAACGATGCCACCGAGAAGCACCGGTGTTGAAACTGGTCTCAAACGAAGGCTCAATACCTGAATCCTGTTGTAAATCATGCATGACCTCTGAGGGGAAAATGATTGGAACATCGCCAATGGTAACACCTGAGAAGATTTCTGAGGGCAGATTCCCGACAGAAAAACACAGAGGGTAACCCGGCAATTCTTGGTCTCTCGGCCTCCCAGATTCCGGGCTTCCCAGCCTTCTTGCCTTCCGGCATTCCAGCCATTTCGTTTGACCGGTTTTGGTTTGAGTGCTAGTTTTCCCACTTCCACGAGGAGGTGGTAAAGCCATGTCGCCAAACGGAAATCATGTATTCACATCGGAAAGCGTAACCGAGGGCCATCCTGACAAGATCGCCGATCAGATCTCAGACGCAGTGTTGGATGCGGTCTTGGAGCAGGACCCCGCGGGACGAGTGGCCTGCGAGACTATGGTGACGACCGGGATGGCCTTCATCGCTGGCGAAATCTCCACCAATACATACGTTGAGTTCCCTCAGTTGGTCAGAGAAACGATCAGGGATATTGGATACACCCGAGCCAAGTTCGGGTTCGACTCCGAAACCTGTGCCGTTATTTCGTCGATTGACCCCCAGTCGGTGGATATCGCCCAGGGCGTCGATACCGGGGGCGCCGGCGACCAGGGGCTGATGTTTGGTTTTGCGTGTGACGAGACCCCGGAACTGATGCCGATGCCGATTCAAATGGCGCACGCATTGACCCGACAGCTCAGTACCGCCCGACGCAACGGTGTGCTGAATTGGCTTCGGCCTGACGGCAAGAGTCAGGTCACTGTGGAATACCGGGACGGACGACCGAGCCGGATCGACGCAGTCGTCATCTCCTGCCAACATTCGGAAGATATCGACATCGCCGACCTCCGTTCGGATGTGAGGACCAAGATCATCGATCAAGTGATTCCTGCCGGTCTGGTTGACGAGCGTACCCACTACTTCATCAATCCAACCGGTCGGTTCGTAACCGGGGGGCCGCAGGGTGACTGCGGTCTGACCGGGCGGAAGATCATCGTCGACACCTATGGAGGCGTTGGCTCTCACGGTGGTGGCGCCTTTTCTGGGAAGGATCCCTCCAAGGTCGATCGGTCGGCGTCCTACAGGGCTCGCCATGTCGCGAAGAATATTGTCGCTTCAGGGCTGGCGAAGCGGTGTGAGGTTCAGCTGGCCTACGCGATCGGTGTTGTCGAACCGGTGTCGGTGATGGTAGATACATTTGGAACGGGCGAGGTCGAGGACGACCGGCTGACAACGGCTATTCGAGAGGTGTTCGACCTGACACCCCGCGGCATCATCGCCGAGTTGGACCTGTTGCGGCCGATCTATCGAAAGACAGCAGCATTCGGACATTTCGGCCGGAGTGAGCCTGAATTCACATGGGAGCGTACTGATCGGACTGCTGACCTTCGCACCGCATGTCGTGTGTGAGATATGCCGTTTTGGCATCGCAAAGGCATCTCCAACAGATTTTGTGACGATATCTCGGGCATGATCATTGCAATCGTGCTGGTGTGACGCCGGCGAATTGTGGACCGTCCAAGAGATGATGAATTGTTTGTTTTTTTCAGTCTGCTCGGCCCTTGGGTCATGTCTTACCCGCTCGAAACAAGAGGCCAGAACGGGGATTGCTTTCGTTGAGTAGCCGAGACATTTCTGATCTGCCTAGGATGTCATTTCGGAGACGGTATGCTGCCGCAACTGTTGTCTTCGCTGTGTTGGTCCTGGCGATTATTTTTGTTTTCGGGCATTTAATCGCAGGCTCGTTATCCCAGCGGTATTTAGAGGATTTGCTTCTCAGCTCACGGCACGACGCTGAACGGATTGCCGAGCAGTTGGGGGACGGTGAAGCCCTGGCGGTCGATCTCGAAGGCATTAGCCATACACGAGAGGACCTCTATAAGACCTTGGATGGCGTGGCTCAACGGCGTATGGTCGAGTTCGTCGAGGTCTTCGACAAGGATGGGAATGTCGTTTTTACTTCAGAGTTCACGTCGACCGAGGATATTCCACAGGCTGATGTCGATCACCTTGAAATCAAGGGTGGCGTCAGCGACCGGCAGGTGACCGAGGTTGAAAACCCCTTTCGCATCGCCGTGCCTATCGGCGAGGTTGGCGAGGTTGTGATGCACCTCAGCCGCAATGAGTTGTCCGGACGCGTTTCGAATCTACGACGGGAGCTTCTGACCAGTACGATAGTTGCTGCGGGTCTGACCTTGCTGACGCTGATCGTCGCATTCGGCCTGATCTGGATCCTCATCCAGAGAACCCGTAAACTCGAGGGCAGGAACCGGCATGAGCAGGAGATGGCGACATTAGGTACCCTGGCCGCCAACCTGGCCCATGAGATCCGTAACCCGTTGAATTCTATCAATCTCAACCTGGAGCTGGTTGAAGAGGACCTTCAAGGTGGAACCGCAGAGAATGCGGCGGTCTCCCTGGCAGATACCCGGAGCGAGGTCAATCGGTTGGGGCGGCTGGTCAGTGATTTTCTGACCTATGCCCGTCCTTCGGATGTGTTGTTCGAGGACGTAGACCTGGTAGACCTTGTGGTTGGAGTTCGGGATTTCCTCACTGCGGAGAGCCTTGAACGAGGTGTGGGTCTTCGGCTCAAGGTTGCTCCGGAAGAGATCGTCGTCATGGGGGACACAGGACAACTGCGCCAAGTATTGATGAACCTGGTACTCAACGCTGTCGAAGCGGTGGAAAGCCTCGATACCGATCGGAGAGTTGTGAAGTTGGTCGTCGACAGGGTTGAGGATCAAGCCGAAGTCTCCATTCGTGATCTTGGCGAAGGCGTCGCCGAGGAGGAACTTGAACGGATTCGGGACGCTTTCTTTACAAAAAGAAGGGGTGGTTCCGGGTTGGGTTTGGCGATAGCCGAACGTGTGATCAGTGCTCATAATGGGCGACTGACCCTCGAAAATTTGAAACCATCGGGATTTGAGGCACGGGTGATCTTGCCCCTCTCGATAGAAGATGACAAGATGAGCCGATCAACGGTCGAAATAGGGCCGTGATTTTTATGGAGGTCTGAGATGCAGAAAGGTATTTTTGCAGCAATATTCGGGGTTGTGATGGCGGTTGGTGTTTCGACAGCCGGCGCTGAGTTTCATGCGAGTGACCTGATCTATGTTCCGGTCGTCGCTCACACCACCGGCGCCAATGAAAGCGTCTGGGCGTCAGACGTGATGATCTCAAACCTCGAGGGCGAGGACTCGATCGACGTGGCAATGGTTTTTCTGCCTTCTGGCCTGAGGAACAACTCCTACCTCTTCTCCGACCGGACCGAGTGGGTCGGGGGGCGGGAGTCCGACAACTTCGGCACCGTTGACGAACGGTTGGCTGACATCCCCCCGGGCGGTTCCATCGTTCTCGAGGATGTGGTCGAAGCCTATTGGCCGGAAAACAGTGGGTTGGGTGGAATGGGCGCTCTGATCGTCTTTTCCTATCTTGCCGATTCGCTGGAAGATGATGGTTCTCGGGAATTCCGGAATATTTCGGTCAGCTCCAGGACGTTCAATACAGGAACGTTGTGGGAACCCGATCCGGACAACGAGGGTGAGTTCATTCAGAGTGAGGTGACCTACGGCCAGATGCTCAATGGGGTTCCCTGGTACAACCTGGCGGACTCTGCTTTTGTCAGCGATCAGGGGGATTTCAGCTACCTGGTGCTTGACGGTGCAAGAGAGAACGAAGAGTTTCGCTATAACATCGGTGTCGTCAATACCTCGGATCGACAAACGACCTTGATTATGAAGATCGAGCCGATTCAACCTGACGGTCAGCCATTTCTCTTTGAAAATGAAACTCCGATGTTTGTGACCGTGACTCTTCCCCCGTTGGCTCATGTTCAGTATTTCCAGATTTTCAGTAGCGTCTTCCAACTGACAGATGTTGCTCAGGCTCGGTTCAAGATCAGTATTGAACAATGGAGCACGACGGGGACCGATCCTCATCCGACATTTACGGCCTACGGGTCGCTGGTTGACAATGGCAGTAATGACCCCACGACCTACTTGCCGACGTTTGAGTATCCCTACAATGTCGATTGCATGTGGCCGACCGATGACGGTAGTGGCGAGCCCAAGATGTACGGGTCAGAGCGAAGGGCCTTGGAAATTCCTGAGGCCCGGCCGTAAACCCCGGTGCTGCCCGCCGTTGAATCTTATTTGTGGTAGCATTCGTTTCAGGTGAAAATCGGGGGTGAAAACTCCCGCGAAAGGAGAATGGAATGGCAGATTTAGACGACAAGGTTGAAGGAAGCGTTGGCGGAAAATATTACGTTGATGCAAGCTGTATTGACTGTGATGTGTGTCGCACGACGGCCCCAAATAATTTTCAGGCCAACGAAGACGAGGGATTTTCCTTTGTCTTTAAGCAGCCTGGCAATGACGAGGAAGAAGAACAGTGTGAAGAAGCGATGGAGGCCTGCCCGGTCGAAGCGATCGGTGACGACGGCTGATTTCATTGGTGCTGACAGATCTAGACGCCGGCGCATTGCGCCGGCTTTATTGTCTATCCGCTAATTCCTGATCCCTAATTCCTAATCCCTGAATCCCGGTAGCTGCTACAGTGACCGGACGATGAGTCGGAGGGTCTCGGTACCGGGGGTTGGATTGACGGCTGTGGCCGTCCACATCGCGCTGGCCCTCATCGGCCGACTGGGTGGCCCCAGGCAGCTTTGGGGCGATGAGAAGGTCTATTTCAAGTCGGCACTGGCCGTTCTTCAGGGTGATCCTTCCTGGTGGCCCGTCCCACTGTGGCCGCCGTTGTATCCACGTTTTCTGGCCGGAGTTCTAGCGGTTTTCGGTCACCACCAAGTTGCGATCACCGTCGTGCAGACGGTCCTGCTTTTCATTGCAGCCGCGATTTTTGGGGATTTGGTCCGGCGTTGGACCGGGGCCGCAACGGCAGGCATGGTCGCCTTTCTCTTGATGGCCGGTTTCCCCCCGCTGGCTGCCTACAGCCGATTCCTGTGGCCTGAGGTGCTGCACCTGGTTTTGGCTTCGGTTGCCCTCTGGATCCTGGTCGTACGAAGGGACAGTCCGCCGTGGCTGGCCCTCGCGGGGATTGCCCTGGGCCTGGCGCTTCTGACCAAGAGTCTGCTTGGTCCATTTGTGCCGGTGCTCCTGGTAGCGACCTTCTTCGGTGACCGTGAACCACGCCGTGTGTTTCGGCTGGCCGTCGTGGTTGCGGCGATCGTTGTGGTCATCGGACCGGTGATCGGTCTTCAATATAGCCGGATTGGCATTCCGGTGATTGCGGATTCCTCTGCCTTCAATGTATGGGTTGGACTTAACGACCGCGGAGTCAAGAGCTTCGATGAACCTGTCGCTGGGAAGGCTTATAGGGAGTTTTGGGAGGGGGAGGGGACTTTTGCCGAGCGTAACGCCCGTGTGCGCCGCAAGAGCATGCAGTTGGTTCAAGAGCGAGGAATCGGATCGGTATTGAGAGCTCAATTTCGGCGGCAATATACTAGGCTATTCGACAAAGATTCGTATCTGACGGAGCAGGTGCCGGGAGGCGCAGCGGTGGAGCAGGGATCGGGATATGTGTCTCTTGGGCCGAGGCTTTCGGCTGGCGTCCGTATCGTTTCCTACGGGACCTATGCGCTGCTCTTGTTGACCGCACCCCTGGGTTTTTTGGCCTGGCCTTTTGCCGAGCGGCGCTGGCCACGCGTCCTGTTGCTGTTTCTCCTTTACAATCTGGCCTTGTTTCTGGTCCTTCACGTCAAGAGTCGGTACAGGATTCAACTGTTGCCTGTATTTTTTCTGGGGTCCTCTGCCGCCATCGCGTGGTTTGAGGCCGGTTTCACGGGCCGAATTTCTCTGGGCACTGTCAAGGGTCGGATTGCTTCCGCCTGCGCTTTGAGTGTTGTTTTGTTGTATCTCGCCTTTTGAAAAGCGCAGCTCACCTCAACAAACGGAACACGGGGCAGATACACTTCTGACATCGGGCTCGGGATGAATATGTTCCTTCTTTTCTTGTTTCGGTACCTCCAAGTCGCGCTCAGGTATAATCCGCTTCCACCGAAACCGGGGAGCCCTGCTTGAAATCAACAACGACTCCAATGAACTCCAGCCTTTTCTCAGTCGCCACAGCGCTGAACCTGGTGATTTTTTTGTTCCTAATGGTTGAGATGTCGTCGGGCCAAGGGAATTTTGTCGGCGGCTCGAATCGGTTGAAACTCTACATTGAGGACAGTGGCGTCTATGCGGTGGAGTTTGATGACCTCGTCCAGGGGGGGTTTCTTTCCGGATCGGTGGCTTCTGAAGGCATCGGTTTGACAAATCTGGGGCAGGCGGTTCCGCTTTGGGTTGAAGATGGCGGTGATGGCGTGTTCGGCACGGGTGACCGGATCGTTTTCGTCGGCAAACGGCTTAAGGGTGAATACTCCTTTCTCGACGAGTACTCACGATTCAACTGCTACATGTTGGATCTGAAGGTCGACACTCTTCTCAATGGGAACGATGTCGGGAGTAGTTGGGTTGAAGACGCCGCGGATATGCCGGCGGATTTGCTTGTTCGAAGCCATTTCGAAGAAGACACGGTGATGGTCCGCTATCCGGAACGTCCCGATGAACCTCAGGAGCGTTGGTACTGGTCCCGGCTGTCGGTGACCGATCGCAAGCCCTTCCGGCTTGACTTGACGCTCGACGCCATTCGCCGCGAACGGGACTCGGGAAGCAAGGACGCATTCGATCTCCGGAATCTGACGATTGTTGGAGCTTCCGACGAGGGCATTCAGGAACTCATGGGCGAGATCTTTGGGCCAAGGGAATCAGCCACGGGCCGGGTGTCCCTCCGAATTGGGCTCCGGGGTTGGTCCAAGCCTCGAAACGCCCAGGGACTGGCCCACCACGAGGTATCGATTACGGCCAACGGCAACGTGGTCTCACCTGCCCGGTGGGATGGGACTGAATCCTTTGTTCATGAAGTAGAGATTCCGATCACTGATGCCAATTCAGAGCGGCTTGAACTGGAGATTGGGGTTCCGAAGCGTTACCTTCCGGAGACTGATGACCTCTTTGTCGATGT
>Ga0164315_10005325_pt1 | contig 10065 bp, 9 predicted proteins | sample GuaBasSedimGuay6_FD_113737 | JGI IMG/M metagenome (GOLD analysis project Ga0164315, IMG submission 113737) | Subseafloor sediment microbial communities from Guaymas Basin, Gulf of California, Mexico - Guay6, Core 4569-2, 0-3 cm | ecosystem: Environmental > Aquatic > Marine > Hydrothermal vents >... | reverse complement strand
TCCTGAAATTCCGGATAGTTGGTTCTACTGATAATTTAACTTCCTTGAAAATACTTTTTATATGCTCACTGATAGTACGAATAATAGCATGTCCACTGAATATGTCATCAACTCTCCTATTGAACTACCGAGGAATCCTCAGTAGTTACTTTTTCATCCAGTTCTGATTTAGCATAAATATTTTTTCTATCAGCGACAGTTGTCAAGAAAACCTTGACAACTGCTTTATCAATAAGCTTTTGTTCTTCAGTATATTTTTTAAATACAAGCAGTATTCTACTTACTGATCTGAAAAATTTAAGCCTTTAGTTTTCCATATGAGCCAAACAGTTTCATCATCGATGATAAAACTAAAAACAAGTAGGCCCACCTTCAGTTTGGTAGATAATAAAATATGATTTTAAGTTTAAATTATCAGTCATTATTGAGATCAATTAAAACCAGGGGACAGTTGCTTGTTTGCTTGGTTCTCGACTACTTAAACCATAACAACTAAACTCACCGGTAGATTGCTGCTCTATTATTTCTCTTTCAATAAAGAATCGAAACTTTTCATTTATAGGATGATTAGAATCACTATTTGTTGACAAACTTACCATATAAATAAATGGCAAGTTCGTTTCTTGATCTTTAAAATCGGAATAATGTTCTAGAGCCTGCTCCAAAGATATTCTTTTTCTCTTTGACCTTCTGCGAGATAAACGATTGAAATTCGTATTAAATTGTTTACGTTTAAAGTAAGCAAATTGACTAACAGAAGGTGGCACATCTTTAATAGAAGTACAATGAGAGTAATCAGTTAAGCGATTTAACCACTTAGGCATGTCAAGTTGTTTCAATTGCTCTTGAGTTTCAGCAAACAAACGCAGTTTATTACCCAATGGAAAATTTTCAATTTTTTTATTAGATGATTTTTTATCAAAATATTTTGGGAATGATACAGCAATTTTTGACTTATTATTATCTGTTTTCATTTCAACTAAAGCTAAATGCAGCTGTTGGTAAACCTTTTGCCAGAGAAAACCTAAATTGGCTTCAGCATCCGGCAACAAGGTGATGTCCTGATAGTATTTCATGACAACTCCTTATTTATCACTTTCACCAAAAACACCGCCACGCACCAGCACTGCCATAACATAGTGCTCATCTTCAACTTTCTCCAATTGTTCACCACGAGCAAACTTATCAAAAAAAGTATAGAAATCCTGCTTATCTTTCGGTGTACGATATGCTTTACCTAAATTGGTCACTGCACCATACGGTTCAATGGCGATAGGACCTGCACTGGATTGAATATCATCAAATTCTGGATACCAGGTATCAATGCTACGTAAAGCATTGCCAATTTTTTGTGAATGCATGGCGGCAATATCGTTGACAGAATAAAGGATTTTACTCTTTTTTCCTTTGCCTTTATCCAGCACTAATTCTTCACTTGGATACACTTCTTGTGCCTTACCAACTTGTACAAAACAGTTGATTTCTAACATTAGGAAATCGTCATCACTTGCTAAAGCTGATGCGATTCTTGCACCTAATGTAACGACTTCTTGATCATTATTTTGAAAATCACGAGTGCTAAAAGTGGTCGCATCAAAAGTCCAGGTTTGTTCATCCCCTTTGTTAAGCGCTTTTACCTGCACTTCAATACTTTCAGCCCCCACTCGATTGCGCCATAAAAAACGTGCATTAGCCAAATTTAATGCATAACGGCGACCTAATTCCTTAAAACCTTCTTTACTGATATAGCCACTGACTGCACTGGTATAACTTTGTTTAAATAAGGCATTATTACAAGCTGATGGCTGTGCTACACCACCTAATACTTTTAGCGTAAAGTGCAGTTTTAAAGTATCTTGCTCTGGCTCAAGAGAACAAACATCAACTGTTTGCAGGTTCGCTTTTTCTACTTCTACATTTAACTTGACAGGATCATTTTTGATAGCCGCTTTTAGTCGGTTTGAGATCGTTCCGCGAACTGATTTTTCAATTAATTTTAAAGGTGAACAATTATCTCTGTTTTCCCAGATAGTGCCATACATATAACCATCTGATGGCACCAGTTTTTTTTCAAATGCTAAGACTGATGCAATATTTTCTTTTTTAGCCATGGTGTTTCTCCAATTAGTTTTAAATTGATTAAGTGACTTGTTGACACAAATAAAGGTTGTTTTCTTTTTCTACCTGATACTGCCAGAGGATTTCATTGACTGATCGAATACGATGGGGCATTTTAAATTCCCCCAAAGTAACAATACTCTCAGCAAAACGGTGAGGGGTGTCAGCATCTCTCTGATTTTTGGCTTGCCCTAATTCGCTAATCCCATGAAAACCTGTGGCAATGGGTACAATCCAGCCCGCAGTTTGTCGCTTGCTTGTCCAGGTAACATGAGAGTTTTCATCTTTTTCACAACTATGATGAATAGCCAAATAATCTAATAGGGCATCAATCGCATCTTGCCCCTGCTCCATTGCTTCAATCATAAGTTCCCGGCGTTCAACAATCGCATATCCCGGCATCAACTTACGAGTGAGTTGGCGTAAATCTTTATCTACACCATCCTCTATTTTTAACACTTCCGGGGAATTAAAGTTCAGGATATCACCACCGGCTATTTTCATATGAAAATTAAGGTGATGAGTGATTTTTTCTAATAGTAATGTTTCATCATCTTTAGCTACACCTGAATATTCAATGATTAAGGAAACATCTAAATGGCAGCGAGCCTCTTCTATAAAAGAAGGGCGAGCTGCATACCCAGGAGGCTTTCCCTTTTCAGATTTAGGTTCCAAAGGATTACCTGCTCCAATAATAGAATAGACATAATCACCCACACCTTTATGGGTTTGTAAATCACAGGCATGACTGATTACCGCAGTCGCATTAAACCTTAAATTTTCAAAACAACTCATATTGAGTTTTCGCTGCAGCGCATGTGTTGCACCCAGCCATGCTGTCATAGCAGGAAAACCGATGGTAAATGGGCTTGAAAGTGCATTTGCATTATGAACCTTAATATGTGGGAGCAATAATAATCGCTTGATATCACCAATCATCTTAATGCCTCCTTATTATCTGTGACAATTTCAACAATTTTTAAACGCTCCGCCTCACCTAGTTTTATAGCTTGTTGTCCCATCATTCTTTCATAGGTGCGAATAATCCAGCTTGAAACCTCTTTAGTCAGTTTATCCAACCATTGATCTGACTCTTCCCTTTCCAGAGCACTTTCATGACATAACCAGATTTTTTGATGTGCTTTTAGTGAAGATGAGTCCACATGGTATTGCTCTTCAGCAACGAAACGAACAGCCCACATTTTATCAATAATACGATCAACCAATTCCTGTATCCGATAATCTCGTCCTTCACGTATATTGATATTGTTATAGTTAGTTTTAAGAATTTTATGTAATGCCTGAAAGACATCCTGATAATCACGACGATGAAAGGATTCATTAAAAAAATTGGTTTTAGGAAAATAAATAGAACGTTTTTTAATGCTGGGGGGTAACGAATGAAGCAGGTGTACTTTTCCACCATTTTGATTATTTAAAACACTAATATTTTGCGGTTTTGTACCTCCATAACCAATAGTCGTTAGATTATATAATTCTAAAAAGCCTTTCTCACTGAATTCATTCGTTCTTTTTATGGCACGTAATTTCTTAACTTCATCAGAAAATCGCATCATATCAATCCGTTTTCTAAGTTGATAAATTAATCCGGAGTTAGTCAGTAGTGACAACTGATGATAATCAGTTGCAACAGGGAAAAAAACTTGCTTGATTTTAGAGCTAGTTATATTTTCATCCGTACTTTCAACCATGGCTAAAAAACCATCTTTTAGTTCTTGATAAGAAGCTGAATTGACCTTTAATAAATTTTCAGCCAGCTCTGTATCTTGCTTTATATGCGTTAATAGCGATTGTCCATTAGACATTTCCAGTGTTAAAAATTTATACACATCTAATGCAGCAGCATTACCTAATGCATCAGTTTCAACAGCAACGTTACCGCTTTTTAAAAAGCCATCATTTACGGATTTAGTATTTGCTATAATTGAGGTCACATAACCATTTTTATTTTTTCGGGCACTCGGATGGCTATAAGTACAGGGATGAGTTGCCATTGAAATTTGTCCAGCTCTTCTAGCCGCATTGGGCAACCACTGCACTAATGAAAAGACCTGCTCACACTCTGATTGCAGTTCTTTAACCTCATATTCATCCATTGAGGCTTTTACCTTTTTTTTCAGCCAGGCTTCCTTTCTATCTTCAAAAAACTCTAATATTGCTGGTTCCAGCATTTTTATGTTCCTTTAATTGATTACAATTTTGTAATTTTTACCAAACCAAAATTATCATTATATTCATATTCGCTATCATCATCCCGATTAACAAAATTCAATTCACCATATCTTAAAGAAACCCATTTTTTACTTATTTCACATTCTTTAGAGTATTGACTTAATAGTAGCTGATAATCCCTTAACAGCCATAAGTTCTGACGTTCTATATCGGTAAAATTAATATGACTTATTTGTAATATATTTTCACGATTAATGGGATAACCATCTTCATCCTTTTCTGAAAAATAGCAACTTTCAGTATCAGGATCATAAGTTAAAAACAGGTTAGTACTGACTTCACTTTTGCGAAAGGGATTTAAATATTGTGGTAACGCGGTTAAGTACCATGTTTGATCTAAATAACCTTGTAGCTTTTCCGGACCAAGTTGCTGATAGTTAGTTAATTCTGAATGTGTGACAACATGTTCCAGATCAACCAATGAACGGTATTCATTCAGCTTTCTATTTTTTTGAATTCTTGGTGTCGCATCCAGACGAGATTTAATTATAGAAGTATCTATTAATTGATTAAGATCATGTGTTTCTAAAGTCACTTTTTCTTCATAGCCTGGTTGTTTGAAGTATTTTTGACCTGCTTCATCACCTTTTTTAAACGCTTTCCAGTTGTATTGCATCAGGGCTATATTGCATTGTTCAACTTCCCCATCACGATGGCGATGTACCCGTCCCGCCAGTTGAATAATGGAACGATACGATGAGGGTTCAACAACTGCCCAGTCAAAGTCATGGTCTCGCCCCACTTCTTCAACAGGAGTCGCTACTAAAATGAAAATGATATTTTTAACTGTACTATTATCAAGATGAGCACGAATAACTGGATGATTAAATGCATCAGGTTGTTCATCTGGATTTTCTTTGCGTTTTAACACAACATCAAGATGCTTTTCTTGCTCATGGCGTAATAATAAAACCTGCTGGCTATGATATGCCATTACTTTTACTTCAATATCTTCTGGATAATCAGCTTGCAATAGGTATTTAGTGAGTGCCACGCAAGGCAGGATATTGGCAAATCGTACAACACCAAAAGAAACGGCCACTTGTTTTTTCTGATCAATGGTATGATGTTGTTGGTGCTTGGTTATTATGGCCTCTCGCACCAGTGAAAAATACTGCTCTTGCTTTGTTTCATTACTATCAAATTCAACCTCTTCCATACTCTCCTGACAGTCAACAACCTCAGCCTTACGTTTTACGACTTGTTGTTTTAATTTAGTGACTCGCTGAGAAATAAATTGACTGTGATGTGTTTGATAATCACTTATGGCATCTTCACTTTTCATACTATTAATACTGCTTACTTGAGTTTTAAACTCATCAATCCAGGCGCAGCCTATAATATCTTCTGAATTCTCACGACTTTGGCTGTAGAGCTGCCAGCCTTTTTTATAGGCATTAAAATAACCTTCGGCTAAATCAGGGGAAATGGTTGCTGAAGAGAGCATTACTTTACGCCCTAACATACCGGTTAAATGAATCAATCGTCCAATGGCAACCAGATCGGAACCCGTAAAATCATCAATTTCATCAATAACCAGATCGGATGACATTAAACGTAAACTCGGTAAAATATATCGCCCTCCTCGTTTGGTTTCAGTGGCAGCCATAATATGATCAATCGTACAGACGAGTACGGGTGCATAAAGAAATTGACGATCTTTTTCTTTTGTTAAAATGGTTGCCAAACCTTCCTCTGGAATATCACACTCATAATCAATAGCTTCATCGAATAAAGCTTCCTGAGACTCTGAACCACTTTGTGCATTGTCTGTGTTGTTTTCTGATACAATTGTCTGCTGATGAAGTTCGGATATAGCCTTTGAACCAATTAATACCGCCATTTTTGATTTGTCCAGACCAATACGATTACGATATTCATCACCTGTTTGCAAGGTCAATGTACGTAAACCTAAAGCCAATATATAACGCAAACTTTTACTATCTGTTTGTAATATTCGCATTATTTTTGCATTGGCAAAGGTTTTACCACAGCCGGTGCTCGCCATATTGATAGCAAAAAAACCTTGTGTTTTTTTATTCTGAGATTGTTTCCAACTATTAATTTGTTTAACCGCTTTATCTTGCCAATAATATATTGATGTTGATGAACTGATTTTTTTTAATGAGGGAATATCAGGAGTGAGCGGCGGCTCTCGTTCAAACGCGGGTAACAAGTGTGCTGTTTTTAATGCATTACTTGCGACACCCACTAAATGCTCATCTAGTTTTTGTTTGTATTGTTTAGTTTTTCTATCTGTATTTGCAAATAAGCCCGTAGTATCTTGCCATTTTGCATCAGCATCTTGTGATGAATAATAATGATCACCTAACATTAAACACAATCGGGCATGATGAAGCACCAACCTGTAGCTACCATCTTTCATTGTAGATTCAATTAATGGCAAACAAGCTTCTAATCTCTGCGACCACCTTTTAACTTGTTTAAGCCAATCACTGGACTGACTTAATAATCCCTTAGGGAACTTAAAACAATTGGCAATTCTCTTCTGGTACTCCTGTTCATCTTGCCGGTTTTCATAACCCCATTCTTTAGTAATTCGTTTTAAGACCGCATCAATATCACTCGCACTTTCATCTCGCCAATCATCTTTGATAAAGGGCAGGCGATGATGTGAAACAATTAACCATGACACTAACTTAGCTGCATTGGGTAATTGATAGAGTGGTGTAGAAGTTTGCTCATTATTAATATTTATGAGTTGTTCTTCATTAAAGTCACCGTTTGCCAAACAGGATAACCACCCCGTATCTGTATCATCTTTAACACTTTTAATCAGGGCACTAAGCAATAAAGTTGAAATCCACTCATGGCGAATGGGATCACCCTTAAATTTATATTTACTTTCTGGTCTCAATTTTTCTTGAAACAATTGTGATGCTTTACCCCAATCATGAAACAAAGCAGCAATGGCAGTTAAAGCTTTGATCAAAGGCAAATATTTCCAGTCATTTTCTATATGACTATTTAATAATTTCCTTTTTGTTGAATTCACAGGCACAATCCCCTGCCCATCAAACTTATCCTTATTCCCTACCACCCATAAAAACTGAGAACGGCTACGACTCCTGATCCAATGGCAGGAAACCGCAGTATTTTTTGAGGCACTCTGTCTCAACATTTTTTTTACTGTATTCAAACCATCATTAGTGATCACAGTCTGCCAGGTATTGTCCCCAATGCGATTGGCAAAGGCATCCAGAACCCTGCGGGTTTTCTTCAGTGAATTTTTCTCGCATTGAGAAACAAAGGTGACCATCATGATTTATTGCCAGTTTTCAATATCTAATATATTTATTCGCTTAAATTCTTTTACGTTTGCCGTTACCATAACAAGATTATGCGCCAATGCTGTGCCTGCAATCATAATATCGTAAGGGCCTATGGGAGTGCCTAAGGTTTTTAATTGTGCTCGAATGACCGCTGTTTGTTCAGCACAGTGGGTTTCATAAGGTATGATCTTTATTGTACCTAATAAGGCTGAAATGATAGGTGATATTTTTTTTGCTCGTTGGGGATTGAGTTTCAAGCCATAATGCAGCTCCATTACTGTTACTGATGACACTGCTAAATTAACAGGTTGCTCTGATTTTATTATTTGCATGACATTTTTATTGCCCTTGACAAAATCACTTATGACACAGGTATCCAGTAAATATTTCATGAAAAAGGATCATCCTTAATGTCTTTTAATTCTTCCCGATAGCTTTCAAATGCAGGAAACTGCTCATCGCCCTGATAATTTAAAATTTCTTCCGGCCACTCCCGCTTCTTATTACTCAACCAGCTTTCAATGGCCTGCCTGATAATTGCATTACGCGAAAGATTACTCTTTTTGGTTTCTAGTTGCAGTAGTTTTGCTGTTTCATCATCTAAGTATATATTAAAGTTCATTTTTATAACCTGTTATATAGTATGTTATAAATTATAGGCTATTTATCATTAATTTCCAGTGCTATTTTTTTCACCTGATTAAACATAAAATCCAGAGATTTGTGATCAGTAAAGGCCTGTAAGCATTGCTGGCGGAATTCCTGCTCAGTGGCCTTTTCTTTAGCACAAATAAAAGCCCAGGGCAGAATTAGGGCATCTTTTATCAGATCGGCGACATCAAAAACCAAAGCACCCCGACGGGTTTTACCATGCATGACAGCAAAACCATGAGGAATACCCAGCACCCATAAGGTGGTGGCAGCCAGACCATAGGCCAGGTAGTTTCCATGATTCAAAAAGGCATTGGCATCATCAGTAGCTTCACGCTGGCGCGTAAAATCACTTAATTTGGTTTTATTTGCTGCAAATTTATATAATGTCCTGGTTAGTTGAGCTTCCGTAAGCAGCAGATCTGCTGGTTTTTGAGCGGCTTCCGTTTTTTCCTCAAATCTTTGAAATGCAGTTTTTAGTCCGACATCATCTGCAGAAAAACCCTCAAGATTTAAATCCCGATCTTTGCTCCAGACCTGTTTTAAATATTCCATCCGTGCCTGCTGAAATTGTCTGGCCGCCTGTAAGCGTTTCTCATCATCAAACCAGAATGATAACCAGCCCTGTAAATACTCAGTAGGACGGTATTCACTTTGCGAGGTCATCCATTCAATTTCATTACTCATATACAATGGTGTACCACCACCGCCGCAAAAGCCGATCAATACGCCAGCCTGAGCCAGCATACGCACTGCGGCCTGAGTAATTGAAGTGCCAGTTCCCAATAAGATCACGGTGGTATTGGCAATGGGAATATTCCAGTACTGATGTTCTTTTTTTTCCTCAGTAAGATATAAAACCCGGCCATCTTTTTGCATCACCCGGCAATGTTCCAGATAATATAAATTGGCTCGTTTGGAATGTAATATTGCTTTTAAATCTGTGGGTGAAAGATCTTTCATTATTTAAATGCCATTTTTTGTTTTACAACTCAATCAAACCTGCATATAAACCGCTACCTGTACCGCATTCCAGCTATTATTATTCATATCAACTGCATACACTCTGGCATTTAAGGTAACACCTGTCTGTAAGAGCCGACTAATCGATTTGTTTTCATTTCTGGGAATATAACCGAGTTTTTTAGTTTGGTAATAGATGGCTACAGCAAATTCATCGTATTGATTATCAGGCTCTGCTGCTAAGACCAGTGGTTCATTTTGTTTAAGCTCACTGAGGATCTCTTTACCCTGATAATATTGAAAACCGGCAATAGAACACTGATTGAGTAAAATAGGCTTTGTCGCATTATTTGCTTTTCCCGTCTGGTTGAAAGCAAAAAATAAAGGTACACTGGAAAAACTTTTAAGAAATAAACGTCTGGTTTTCATCGTTATCTCCTTTTTTATTTTTTTTGAACCTATAAAAGATCATACCCTTATATTTTACAGGTGTATACGATGCAAAAAGCGACATGTCACTTTTTCAGGCACATCAACTCTTGTTTCAAATCAGGTTTCAAATCAGGTTTCAAATCAGGTATCAACATAGGGACAAACACATGGCTGATCAGAGCCAAGATAATAAAAAAACTATTCCCTGGAATTCATTACTCAAGTATCAGTTGATTGAGATTATTGTTCTGTGGGAAGGCCGTTTAACCAGCAATCATCTGGTTAATGCCTTTGGTATTGGTCGACAACAGGCATCAAAAATCATTGCAAAATACAAAGATCAGGTTGCCCCCGG
>Ga0164315_10005323_pt1 | contig 10065 bp, 6 predicted proteins | sample GuaBasSedimGuay6_FD_113737 | JGI IMG/M metagenome (GOLD analysis project Ga0164315, IMG submission 113737) | Subseafloor sediment microbial communities from Guaymas Basin, Gulf of California, Mexico - Guay6, Core 4569-2, 0-3 cm | ecosystem: Environmental > Aquatic > Marine > Hydrothermal vents >... | reverse complement strand
CTGAACTTGTTTAGAAGTCTGCATTTAAGAGCATATGGAGAACTGATATTTGGTAATTATAGTGGTGGTGATTATAAAATTAAAGCCGATATCACCCAGCATCTGGGAACAATAGATAAGAACATAGGGACTATTGATGCAGGAATACTTCTTTCTAATAGAAAACCACTTTGGTGGTACGAAAACTATCAGTCGAACAGATTCAGGTGGACAAACGACTTTAATAAAGAAACCTCAATGATAATTCATGGTAAATACACCTGGAAGGAAATAAATGGTGGGTTCAAATTCAATACTTTTTCCAACTATACCTACCTTGATGATTCTGTAAAACCAAAACAAGCTGAGAATGCAGAAACACACCTTCAACTATTTGTTGAGGGCACAGTTCCAATAAAGAAATTTGGGATTAATACCCGCTTAGTTTACCAAACAACAAGCAAACCAAGTATCATCAGGGTACCTGAGTTTAGTGGTTTGTTAAATATATATTTTAAAAGTACAATTTTTAAAAAGGCGGGAACCATACAAACTGGTTTTCAATTTACTTATTTCACATCCTATTTTGCTGATGCATATATGCCTGAACTTAGGGCATTTCACCTACAGAATAATAAAGAAATTGGGAATTATTTATACGCTGATTTCTACCTTACACTTAATGTTAAGCGAGCAAATCTGTTTTTTAAAGCGGCACATTTAAACAGCTATCTGGGTAATTATAGTTATTATAATGCTCCTCACTATCCATCAAGGGATGCCAGATTTTATTTTGGAATATCCTGGAGGTTTTATAAATAATATTATTGTGAGATAGACCTTCTATATTTACTTCTCTTTCTGTGAATTTTAAACCATACTATAAATCCTGAAATTAGCACAAACAGAATAATCAAGCCTACCATTGGAATAAAAAGAATATATAAACTACCAAACATAAACTTATACATTCTTGCCGTATGTACTTCCAGTGCTACATTCCATAAGGACATTTTTTGCTGCTGAATTTGTTCCGGCATTTCAACAAAACTCAAACTTTCTCCTATCACACCTGCCCCTTTATCAAAATCAAAATACACATCACCAACTTCAAAGTCATCAGTATAGCCTGTCACCAAAAATTCACCAAGTGGAATTCTTTTATTCGTATCAGGTTGATACTCTTGTTGCTTAATTTCATCATATACAAAATCGGTAATATGGTTCCATTTAAATAAACCCTCAAAAGAACCTACTAAAAGGTTCTCTTTATCAATAATCTTAAATGCATTTATCCCCATCACACTTAAGGGAGGCTGGTTTTTAAACTTCATCAATTTGCCTGAGAAATTAAGGTCTGTATAGTAAATTGCTTCTGGCGTACCTATATAAATAATATCATCATCAATAATTATTCTTCTTAATTTATCAAACCAGGGATTTGGTGTATCCAGTTCAGTATACGGAATTTTCCCTACCTTCATTTCTCCAATAATAGCAAGCAGTGGTGGCCTTAAGAACATTCCTGTGAAGGTTGTAAGTACAAGAAATACAATGGTTATCCATCCTATTTTATTATGCCAATTCAACATCCAGCTATTAAATTTTTTCAAGTTCTTTCTCTTGACTTTTTGACTTTTCCTGCCTTTTTTCTTTTTAACAATAAATGGAATTATAAAATAGATCAGGCCTGAAACCGAGAGAAAAATAAAAATTAGTCCTACTAAATCAACAAATAACTTTCCAAACGAACCGTAAATTTCACCACTATGGATTACCCATAACGTTTTAAACAAACCAACTTTATTATCATAATCAATTGGTTGAGGAAGTTGAAATTTAACGAATGATTTATTATCAACCGTCTTAAACAAAAATGAACGGCTTAAAACAAACAAGGTATCACCCTTCTGAGCAATATCAACTATACGCGGATTATGTTCCGGGCTTAGAATTTTATTCCATTCAGATTTTTCATAATCATAGATAAATAGACCAAATAAAGTTCCGGCAAAAAGATCGCCTCCAGTAGTTTTAAAAACTTTGCAAACCTTATGGTTATCAACACCTTTAGGAAATCCATCATTAAATTCCTTAAAGAAAGTAAGATTGTTATCTGTTAACCAAACTCCAATATTTCCATAAATTAGTATGCTATCCTCCCCTATTCTCTCGGTGCTCTTAACAGCGGCTCGATTCCAATCATTATAGTCATAATCGGCAGGCAGAAATGAACGATTTACATCAACTGATGAAAACAACTCACGATGATTTAAAACAATTCCGGATACAGCAAAAAGCAGAATAAAGATTGTTATTACAATCCCTAACCATTTGTGATATTTTTTAAAAAAACTAATCATATTATTTTAAAAACTGCCTTCTCTATACTTTCATAGAAAAGGCAGTTATATTATTTTATGGCTTGCAATACTGTTTGCAAATAAAGATGAAGAGCCAGAGTTACACAATACCCACAACTAGGTAAATTAATTCATTCCTCTTTCTTCTTTTATTGCTTCGTATGCCGCATTCAATCTTGTAAACTTTAATTCAGCTGCTTTTTTCACATCCTCGCCCAGATGAGCAACTCTATCCGGATGATGTTTTTTGGCTAGTTCACGATAAGCCTTTTTGAGTTCATCATTCGTTGTAGATTCAGAGACTTCAAGAACTTTATATGCACTTCCAGTATCTTTTACAAACATTGCTTTTATCGACTCATAGTCTTTTAAACTAATTCCCATAAAGTTTGCAATTACCTGAATCATATCTATTTCAGCAGGATGATTATCACCATCAGCCTGGGCAATTCCAAAAAGGTACTGAACCAACATCATACGTGAGCCATAGTCCATATACTGAGATATCTGCCTGCTAACATCCTGTACATTAAGGTCTTGCTTAAGAATCTCGCCAAGCATCTTCACATATTGTGGTGTTCTGGCGGTCCCAAAATTATTTTCCAAAAACTTTTTTACATAATCCAGTTCTGATCTTTTTATACTTCCATCCGCTTTCATAACTGCAGCAGTCAGAATTAAAAGAGATAGACTAAAATCTCCGGATTGGGTTTGACCGTAGCCACCACTTACAGAACTTTTTCCTTCGAACATCGAGCCCATCATAAAACCCAAAATACCACCAATGGGTCCTCCAAAAGCCCAGCCAAGTCCACCACCTATCCATTTGGCATAATTAGTTCCACCAGATTTCGAAGGTTTTGAATTTCCTGAATTTGAATATGGCCCACTGTCTGTTTGCGAATTGTTAGTATCAGTACTTGAATAAGGATTATTGCCACTATTATCAGAATTATTACCTGCTTTTTTAGCCGGACTTTTCCATTTCATGGCATAATAAAGCGCTATTCCTATAAGGATAATTATAATGAGATATTTCATATTTATAAAGATAGAAGAATCAGGAACCAAGAATTAGGAGCCAGGATTCAAAAATAAAAAATTGGTATAAAAGAGATTCGGGATTAAGCATTCAAAAACACTTCCCAAATAGGTCTGTTATGCCATCATATATTCCTTTTCATCAAATCTTATACCAAACGATTCAAGCTCTTCCAAAATAGGTTTGTAAATGTCTTCATGTATTGGTAAGATTATCCCTTTTCTTTTAATTTTTCCCTGAAGTAACAGTTTAGTTGCAATTGCCAGAGGTAGTCCTACAGTCATCGCCATAGCAGTATCTTCCTGATTCTTTCCCTCAATTGCCATTGCAGAAACAATCATTTTTTCCTCATCATTTATCTCATATTTAAACTCATGCTGCATTATCAGCATATCCCTGTCATCAGGGTCCAGAGCCCATTTCTCAAGTAGTAATTTGAGCAGAATTTGGGCAGGCGATGCATTCTTAAGCCCTATTTTTCTATTATCAAAAATCCCCAACCATTTAAGTTTTTCCATAACCAGAGGATCACAGGCATTAACACAATAATGCTCCAGTTTAATTTCCACAGGTATATCAGGATCATATCTAAGGAAGGAATTGATAAACTGACGATAAGTCATGTTTTCTGAATCTTCAATTGTATATTTATCTTCAGTAGCACCAAGCCTCACAAAAACATTCCATGCTTTTGAAAACCCAGGTCTCCTTACTGTTCCTCTGTACATTGAAGGGATATCCTCAAGACTGTATATCTCGCGATATCCCAGTGAATCACGATTCGCATAAACCTCGAAATCACCATAACTAAGTATCTTACGCTTTAAGACCCTATCGAAAAGACGATGGTATGGAATATACTTATATCGACCATTATTAATAAACTTTGAGACACCATTACCCGCAAGAACTACATTTCTTGGATTCCATGTAAACTTATAATTCCATGGATTATTATCAAATTCAGGAGCAACTAACCCACCTGTAAATGAGTAGAATGAGTTAATAGTCCCACCCTCTTGTTTTATTCTGTTAATCACATTCATTGCTGACATATGATCAATACCGGGATCGACACCTAATTCCATCATTATGGGAATTCCTGCTTCAATAGCCTTTTCATTTAAAGCTTTTATTTCCGGTGTTGCATATGAGGCAGTAAGCATTGGCTTCTTGAGTTCAATACATTTCTCTGCTACTAAAGCATGCATAAATGCAGGAAGCATAGAAATTACTGCATCACAACCGGATATTGATTTGTGTGCCAACTCTTCATTATTAATATCAAAAACAATATGTTTTCCAAAAGGATTACCATTCACCTTTTTTCTGGCCATTTCTTCATCAATATCACCCACTGTGATTTCCCATTGATTTTCTTCTGCATTTTTAAGCAGATAATCAATTAAACTAATGGTTGAAAGTCCTGCACCTAATATTAAAATCTTCTTCATATAATTTTGAATTGCAATATTTAATTAATTGGTATTTCGTTTTACTATTTATTGGTTATGGGATGGGGAAATTACAAAAAGATCTATAAACATTTCCAGATAATCCCCTATTCCTTTTTTTCCTAACTCCCTATATTTCCTTAAAGATATTCCTCAAGATACTTATAATCAGGGGTTAATTCTCCTTTATGAAGAATTGTAGCCCTTTTAATTTCATCAGGTATTCCCAGGTCCTCAAATGAATCAGAGTAATCGGCAGAAGCAATTTGTGGCATAAACCCAATGAGGGCATCACTAAATGTTTGTGAAGATTCTCGAGGTAGTTCGCTTGGTAGAATATCCACTGCCATAATCAATAATCCATTACCTTCAAATCCCATCTTATAAGTGCTGTTTGCAGGATCGTAAACAAAAACTGGATCTTCTATCTCTGTCCCTGTATGAGTGCACTCAATAGATCCATCAGGATCACAAGTCACATCACCTATTACTTTTAGTTTTGGATCACCATTTTTGAAAAGTTCCTTCAGATAATCTTTAGTCACAATTCGTGGATAGTTATCATCCCAATACATGCAATTCATTAAAATTGTCATATGTTGAATATATTGTTCAAACTGACTCTCAAAACGTTCAGGATGATCATAATACTCTTGTAGTTCGAATCCCTTTCCTTCTTCTATTGGCTTAGAAAGGTGTTTTTCCTCAAAAACTACACTGTAAACTTCTTTGTTAGATACGTCTTTACTATTTTTCAATTCAAGTAGTTCTGCCGGACTAATCTCTTTAAGAGGTAATAAGTCAAGAATTTCCTGAGCACCTTTAGCAACATTACCATATCCCGTAACACCAACAACCATAGGTGATAAACTTTCTGGAAGTCCGTTTATTCTAATGTAATCACCAACTTCTTTTATTACTGCCTTCACTTCTTCAAGTGAATTGTATTTATGTGTTTGTTTAATTTTAAGGAATGGTGTTTTTAATCCCTGCTCATTCAGCCTTTGCCCTAATGACCACAACGAATTAATCATTCCGGCCAAACCGGCAAACCTTCCAAAGAAGATAAGCCTCCTACCCTTGTCATCGGCAATTTTCTCATAATCAATAAGAGTAATTTTACTGTTCATCATATTTACTAAAAGAGGCATATTGTATGATTGTCCTTTAATGGTATGTGAAAAGAAAATATATGCTTTACCTTCCTGAAAATAACCAATTGGCATTTCCTTCACTCCTAAAATCACCTGCGAATTGGTGACTTCATCAACCAACTCTACTCCTACCTCTTCATATTCGCTATCTTTAAAAATTCTCTTGGCAGATCTCACCACCTCAATTTCTATCCCTTTTTCGATTAATTGCTTTACATGATCTGGAACCAGGGCAATCCTTCTTTCCATCACATATTTATCTTCGTATCTTATTCCAACTTTGTGCATAATATGAATTTTATTTTCTAAAGGAAGCAAACTTATAAAATTTACATACGACCTAGGCAAATTTTAAATATTTTTACACATACTAAATAAGTAAAATCAGGATTACTTTAATATCAGTAACATGACAGATTCATCAGGAAATAAAATTGGCACCGATTTCAATTTTCAAAAAATAGTAAATCATCAAAGTGACTTTTTTAAGTCAAACAAAACCAAAGACATAGGCTTCAGAAAACAAAACTTAAAAAAACTATTACAGACATTAAAAGACAATGAGGAACTGCTTTACAAAGCAATCTACACAGATTTTAAAAAATCTGCTTTCGAGACTTATGAAACTGAGTTAGCACTTATTTATCACGAAATAAAACTTGCCATTAAGAAACTTCCTAAGTGGTCGAGTAAAAAATCGGTTGGAACTGACATGGCAAACCTTCCTGGCAAAAGTTACTTAATGCCAGAACCCCTGGGTAATACTTTGGTTATTGGAGCCTGGAACTATCCCTACCAATTATCAATTTTACCGGCAGTTGCAGCAATTGCTGCCGGAAACACTGTAATTATTAAGCCTTCGGAATTAGCAGCAAACACTTCAAGCGTGATGGCTGAAATAATAAACACTGCTTTTGCACAGGAATATTTTCATATAATTGAAGGTGGAATACCTGAAACGACTGAACTCTTAAAACAAAAGTTTGACAAGATATTTTACACAGGTAGTTCAATGGTAGGAAAAATTGTAATGAAAGCCGCCTCTGAAAATCTATGCCCTGTTGTTCTGGAGTTGGGAGGAAAAAGCCCCGCTTTTGTTTTGGATGATGCCAATATTAAAATGGCTGCCAGAAGAATCGTTTATGGAAAATTTTTAAATGGTGGACAAACCTGTGTTGCCCCTGATTACATTTTGGTACACAAAAGCATAAAGGAAAAACTCATAAATGAAATTATTAAACAAGTAAAAGAAATTCATGGCGACAACCCCATTGAAAGTGAGGCGTTTGTGCGGATAATAACTCCAAGGCACTTTGATAGACTTGTTAAACTTATTGATGCAAAAAAGGTCGTGATGGGTGGCGACATAAAAAAAGAAGAACTCTATATCGCTCCTACCCTTTTAGATAATGTTGACTGGGAGGATATTGTTATGCAAGAGGAAATTTTTGGGCCAATACTTCCAGTTATTGAATTTGAAGATTTAGATGATGCAATCGCAAAAGTTAAAGAAAAATCAAAGCCACTGGCACTCTATCTTTTCACAAGATCTTCAAGAATGCGAGAAAAAGTATTCAATGAAATTTCATTTGGTGGAGGAATGTTAAATGATACTCTTACGCACCTAACCAATGCCAACTTGCCTTTTGGGGGTGTAGGATATTCCGGAATGGGAAATTATCATGGTAAGTTTGGTTTCGATGCGTTTAGCCATCAAAAATCCATTATTCACAAAACGAATTTGATTGAACCTTTTATTAAATATCCTCCATACACAAAACTAAAATCGAAAATTATTAAATGGGTTTTGGAATAAATTTTCTTAATCATGTTAACCCTGCAAAATTATGGTCAAAAGTTTTTCACAAAGAACCACAGAGAAGCCACAAAGGAACCACAAAGGTTTAGTCTCCTTTTAAATAATGTGTTTTTGAAATTAACATTCATATTCAACTTTGTGAAACTCTGTGCCTTCTTAGTGAATCTCTGTGTTACAAGTATTTACTTGCAAAAAGGTAATTTCAAAATTGACAAGGGGTTTAACCTCTATGCATTTATTGTATTACTGCACTACTATTATACGCAATCGATTGCATATTAATAATCCTTAATTTATACTTATTCTCGGTAATTAAATAACTTAAAATCATTACTTTTGCGTTCCTTTTAAAAAGACGTAATTATTTAAATAAAATCATATTAAAATGGCTAAAACTAAATATGTTTATTCTTTTGGTGATCGCAAAGCCGAAGGAAATGCTAAAATGAAGAACCTCCTTGGGGGAAAAGGTGCCAACCTTGCTGAGATGAACCTTATCGGTGTTCCCGTTCCTGCAGGATTTACAATTACAACAGAAGTTTGTACTGCTTACAATGAAAAAGGCAAAGATCATGCTGTTGCAATTATTAAAAAAGAAGTTGAGCATGCAGTTGCAGAACTTGAAAATATTATGCAAACCAAATTTGGAGACAAAGCAAATCCTCTTTTGGTTTCTGTTCGTTCCGGTGCCAGGGCTTCTATGCCAGGTATGATGGACACTGTTCTTAACCTTGGTCTTAATGACGAAGCAGTTGAGGGAATTGCTAAAAAATCAGGAAACCCTCGTTTTGCATGGGATTCATATCGCAGATTTGTACAGATGTACGGAGATGTTGTTTTAGGAATGAAGCCTGTTTCCAAGGAAGATCCTGATCCATTTGAAGAAATCATCGACCATTTAAAAGAAGAGAAAGGTGTTGAACTTGACACTGACCTTACTGTTGATGATTTAAAAGAAATGGTTACCAGATTTAAAGTAGCCGTTAAAAAGCAAACAGGTCACGACTTTCCTGTTGACCCATGGGAACAATTATGGGGTTCAGTTATGTCAGTATTTGATTCATGGATGAACGACCGCGCTATCCTTTATCGTAAAATGGAAAAGATTCCTGATGAGTGGGGAACTGCCATTAACGTTCAGGCAATGGTTTATGGTAATATGGGATTAACATCAGGAACCGGTGTTGCTTTTACAAGAGATGCAGGAACAGGTGAGAATATTTTCAATGGTGAATATTTAATCAATGCACAAGGTGAAGATGTTGTTGCTGGTATTCGTACTCCGCAGCAGATTACTCTTGAAGGTTCAAAACGTTGGGCTGTTTTAGCTCAGGTTACTGAAGAAGACAGAGCAGCCAAATTCCCATCACTGGAAGAAGCAATGCCTACAATTTATAAAGAACTTTTTGATACTCAGAAGAAACTTGAGAATCACTATCGTGATATGCAGGACTTAGAGTTCACCATTGAGGATAATAAACTTTGGTTATTACAAACTCGTAACGGTAAACGTACAGGTGCGGCTATGGTTAAAATAGCCATGGATATGCTAAGTGAAAAACTCATTAAAAAAGAGGAAGCATTGATGCGTGTTCAGCCAGAAAAACTGGATGAACTTCTTCACCCGGTTTTCGATGAAGATGCTATTAAATCTGCAAACGTAATGTCAAAAGGTCTTCCTGCTTCACCTGGTGCTGCATCTGGACAGATTGTATTTCATGCTGACGATGCAGAAGAATGGGCTGAAAAGGGAAAGAAAGTAATTCTTGTTCGTATTGAAACATCTCCAGAAGACCTTGCCGGAATGAATTCTGCAGAAGGTATTCTTACTGCCCGTGGTGGTATGACTTCTCATGCTGCTGTTGTTGCTCGTGGAATGGGTAAATGCTGTGTTTCTGGTGCAGGTAGCATCAGAGTAAACTACAAAGCCCGCACACTTGAAATGGAAGGTAAAGTTTACAAAGAAGGTGACAATATTTCATTGAATGGCTCTACTGGTGAAGTTTATGACGGAACAATAAAAACAACTGAAGCAGAATTAAGTGGTGATTTTGGCAAACTAATGAAACTTGCTGACAAAAAAGCAAAAATGAAGGTTCGCACAAATGCTGATACACCTTTCGATGCTCAGGTAGCACGCGATTTTGGCGCTATTGGTATTGGTCTTTGCCGTACAGAGCATATGTTCTTTGGAGATGACAAAATTACTGCCATGCGCGAAATGATTCTTGCAGAAGATGAAACTGGACGTCGT
>Ga0164315_10005322_pt1 | contig 10065 bp, 8 predicted proteins | sample GuaBasSedimGuay6_FD_113737 | JGI IMG/M metagenome (GOLD analysis project Ga0164315, IMG submission 113737) | Subseafloor sediment microbial communities from Guaymas Basin, Gulf of California, Mexico - Guay6, Core 4569-2, 0-3 cm | ecosystem: Environmental > Aquatic > Marine > Hydrothermal vents >... | reverse complement strand
GCCTTCGCGAGGTATTTTGTACATTGCTTTGGCATGCAAAGGGATATCCGGGCGCGACCAGGCATCCGGGGCCGGCGACAGATCGTCGGTGTTGGTCTCTCCGGGTACTTTAAAAACAATGGTGGTGAGCTTTGCGGGCACTTCCGGACGTCTGGTAAACCATTCGGCATTCGCCCAGGATTCCAGCACGGCTTTTGCATTTGCGTTGCCAGCCGCAGCTTTTTCAGCGACATCATGGAATGCATCAAACACTAACAGGGTGGTCTTAAGTTGCTCAGCAGCCAGCTCGCCCAGTTCGTCGTCGTCAAGCGCATTGACCATGGTGGCGATGTTATAGCCACCCAGCATCATGCCGAGAAGTTCGATGGCTTTGGCGCGATCAATGAGCGGTGAACTCGCTTCGCCATTGACAATTGCGGACAGGAATCCGGCTTTAACGTAAGCGGCTTCATCGACTCCGGGCGGTACACGGTTGGTTATTAAGTCGAGCAGGAAAGTTTCTTCGCCTGCTGGTGGTGCCTTGAGCAGCTCTACCAGTCCGGCGGTTGATTCCGCGTTGAGGGGTTTCGGGGGTACACCTTCAGCGGCGCGTTCTTCTACGTGTTTGCGATATGCTTCGAGCACGACAGGAATCCTCTTTTTTGAATTACTTTGCCCCTTCGGCGGGTGACCGGAAGCGGGTGTTACGTAAAGGTACACATCGGTTTATTTGATGCTAAGCGATGCTTTAGCTGGTAAACCTCGGGGTGCGAATTCTACAGTAAACCGGTATTAAGTGTAATGGTTCGGCGTAGAGTGGAGAGAAAGAATACTGCCTATTTAACATGGAATAAAAAATACATGGAACAAAAAAATCTAACACGGAAGGAAAAAGTGTTTAAAAATGGCTGAACGTTTTATAGTGCTGGCGATCTAGTAGTGGGTAGTAGTGAATTGTCTCTTCAAGAGTCTGTCTTGTTATGTCCAGGTTGCTAAGCACCCCCTGTATAGGGATTTGCTCCTCCGGTATGGGTGACGATGTTTGCCGCGGTTGCAAACGTTTTGCTTACGAGGTTATTGACTGGAACGCTTACACAGAGCAAGAACGGCAACTGATAAAGGAACGGCTTGATAATTTCCTCATAAAAATAATTACATTAAAGCTACAACTCGTTGATTTAAAAAGATTAATGTTTATGTTGAACGAGGAGCATATAGCATTTGTTCAGGCTCAAAGCCCCTATTTGTGGATTTATGACCTGCTTAAAGTCCGTAGCCGACAGGAGATTGATCCTCAGACCTGGGGTTTTAGAGTTCACCAGGATCATCAACACCTGAGTATTCAATCTCTGCATGAGTCGATAGAAGAAGAATTTTTTGAGTTATCTAAAGCGCACTATGAGCGCTATATTGCGCCGGGTGCCGTTAACTGACGGTTTGCCTGAAAAACGGCTGACAACAGCTTTTGAATAAAACTAACGCGAACCAGACACAGGAGTTTGCATCATGCTTAAACTATACGGTTTCCCCATCAGTAATTATTTCAATATGGTTAAACTTGCCATGCTGGAAAAGGGGCTGGAGTTTGAAACGGTTGTTACCCGTCCTAGTCAGGAGGCTGATTACCTGCGGATAAGCCCTATGGGTAAAATCCCCTGTTTAAAGGTGGATGAGGGACCTCTTAGCGAGACAGATGCTATTCTGGACTTCCTCGAAGATATCTCCAGTGAGGTTGCCTTATTTCCAGATGATCCCTATCAAAAGGCCAAGGTTAGAGAGTTGATGAAATCAACTGAAATTTACCTGGAACTTGTTGCGCGACGCTTACTTGGCAGCGTTTTTTTTGGCGAGACACTGAGCGAAGAACTTAAATCAGATGTGATAGCTCAACTGGAAAAAGGCACCGCAGCTCTTAACAAACTGCTTAAATTCGGCCCATACGCGGCGGGTGCAGACTTTACCTATGCTGATATTATGCTTTATTACACGGTCACGCTGTGGAGCATGGCCACCCAAAAGACACTGGATATAAACCTGGAAGACAAGCTGCCGGGGCTGGGTAAGTGGCTGGAACTCATGGATAAAAATCCTCTCGTGCAAAAAGTTAATGCGGACCGTGATGAGGCCTTTAAAACCGTGGCTGGATAGATGGCTAATTCAGCGATAAGCCTTGATGCTATAGAGGAAGTTCTACTCTGTGCAACACCTGATGCCTGGGTAGAGGCGGCACTCGATAATCTCGATGTATTGCTGGTGGATCATGCAAACTGTGAAAAGAAAGCTGCCAGCACGGCCCTGAGCCTGATTTATCGCTACACTGAGCATTACATTGTGCTTAGTAAATTGTCGAAGCTTGCCCGTGAAGAGCTGCGACATTTCGAACAGGTGATACAGATAATGAAGGCCCGGGGTGTGCCCTATATTCATGTCTCGGCCTGCGATTATGCTGGTGAACTACGCAAACTGATTCGCCACTCTGAGCCGTATCGCCTGGTAGATACACTGATCGCCAGTGCACTTATAGAAGCACGATCCTGCGAACGCTTTGCAAAATTGTCGAGCTATCTTGATGACGAACTGCAAGTATTTTATAACTCGCTATTGAAATCGGAGGCCCGGCATTTTCAGGACTACCTCAAGCTGGCAAAAAAATTCAGCGAAGAGGATATTACTGAGCGAGTAGAATTGTTTGCTAGTCGGGAAAGACAGCTAATCGAGACGCCATGCGAGGAGTTTCGGTTCCATTCTGGGCCGGTGCATAGTCGGTGCGTAGTTGGTGCATAGAAAGCGGAGCAGGGTTGGCAGCGCAAAGGAGTAGTGAAGGGCGGTAGCCACGTGCCGTTTACCTGTTTAGCAGTTTACTTAAATATCAAATGGCATGAGTTCCAGCCCATTCGGTGAAGCCTCCACTACCCAGCCTTTATCATGCCAGTCACCGAGTACAATGCGCTGTGCTGTAACGCCATTCAGGTCAATCTCATGACGACCGGGTCGGTGAGTGTGCCCGTGAATCATGGCGGTAACATCATATTTGCTCAGCGTTGACTGAACGGCGTGCTGGCTTATGTCCATAATGTAATCATTTTTTTTGCCGGTGGCGGCCTGACTGCTTGCGCGGGCGCGGATGCCTATTTGTTGGCGAATTTTGAGAGGCAAACATCTCATTATCATTATTAGTTGAGGATTACGGATAATTCGACGGGCGCGTTGGTAATCATGGTCTTCGGTGCACAGGGTGTCGCCATGTAGTAACAGTACGCTGTGGCCATAGAGGTCTACCACATGGTGATCCTTGAGTAGAGTGCATCCGGTCTCCCGCGCGAAACGCTTACCCAGGCCAAAATCACGATTACCATGCATGATATAGAGCCGCCCACCATGATCGGTAAAGGCCCTGAGCTCATCAATGATTTCCCGTGGCAATGGTGCTGGATCATCGTCGCCGACCCAGACGTCGAATAGATCACCAAGGATGTACAGCGCGTCGCAGTGTGTGGCTTGCTCTGATAAAAAGCGCTTAAATGCGCTTGTTACTGCCGGGCGTTCCGGTGATAGATGCAGGTCTGATATCAGCAGTGTTTTCAAAGCCTGGAACTGTGCTCGTCAATTGGCCTGCCAGGATGACGTTGGCAGCCTGGCCATGGGTCGATCAGAATTGCCAGGTGCGCATCGTTCAGACCAGGCATTTATCGTTGCGTATAGTCATCTGAGATTGAAGTGCGTTCAATAATGACCAGTTCAACAGGCACATCCTGATGATGGCCTGAGGAGCCTGTGGACACCTGTTTGATCTTGTCGACAATATCCATGCCTGACACAACCTTACCAAAAACGGCATAGCCCCATCCCTGCGGGGTTTTGGCAGTATGGTTGAGAAAGTGGTTGTCGGCGATGTTGATAAAAAATTGTGAGCTCGCCGAGTCTGGCACGTTTGTGCGTGCCATCGCCAATGTGCCGATATCATTGCTAAGGCCATTGTCCGCCTCGTTAGTGATCGCAGCACGCGTGGTTTTTTCGCTCATATCGGTATTCATGCCACCACCTTGAAGCATAAAACCTTCAATAACGCGGTGGAAAATAGTCTCGTTATAAAAATTGTCCCTGCAATACTGCAGAAAATTGGCCGAACTAATGGGTGCTTTATCGAAATCCAGTTCGATATCAATATCACCGTAATTAGTATGCAGAGTAATCATAGAGTTGTCCGTCAAAGCGATTGGGTTAAAAAGGGGAGATGATAAGGGCTTTGCGCTGCTAATGGAATAACGGTTAATAGAATAACTGGTTTCTTAACCCACCGTATGGCCGCTATAATCGCGCTTTTCCGCCGACCAGTGGCTAATTACCGTTTGGCCTTTTGTCTTCTGGACACGCGGACACCCCGACACCGAATTATGGACACAGATGGATAAATCTAAACCAACTAATTTTATTGCACAGATTATTAGCAAGGACTTACAGGATAAGTTAACTGAAAAAGTGGTCACCCGGTTTCCTCCCGAGCCCAACGGTTATCTACATATTGGTCATGCCAAGTCTATTTGTCTGAATTTCGGCCTCGCTCGAGAGTTTGACGGTATCTGCAATCTACGCTTTGACGATACCAATCCAGAAAAGGAAAGTGAGGAATTTGTAGAAGCAATTATTGAGGATGTTCGCTGGCTGGGTTTTGAGTGGCACGGTGACGTGCGTTATGCCTCGGATTACTTTGGCCAGTTGTATGGGTGGGCAGTGGGGCTCATTGAGGCGGGCAAGGCTTATGTCTGTGAATTGAGCGCTGAACAAACACGCGAATTTCGCGGTACTCTCACCGAGCCGGGCAGGGATAGCCCCTACCGCGATCGACCTGTCACTGAAAGCCTGACCTTGCTAGAGCAAATGCGCGCTGGTGAAGTTGCTGAGGGCAGTATGGTATTGCGTGCAAAAATTGATATGGCTGCCCCTAACATGAATATGCGCGATCCGGTTTTGTACCGCATCAAGCACGTGAGCCATCACCGTACCGGCGATAACTGGAATATTTATCCTTCTTACGATTTTGCCCATGGTCAGGAAGATGCCATTGAAGGCGTTACACATTCCATTTGTACCCTTGAATTTGCTGACCACAGACCGCTTTATGAATGGTTTATCGAAAACCTGCCGGTGCCATCAAAGCCCCGACAGTATGAATTTGGCCGACTCAATTTAAACTATACGGTGACCAGCAAACGCAAACTAAAGCAATTAGTAGATCAGGGGTATGTCGATGGCTGGGATGATCCGCGCATGCCCACACTATCCGGGCTGCGTCGGCGGGGTGTGCCATCGACAGCGGTGCTGGCTTTTTGCGATAGCCTGGCGGTAGCCAAAACCGACGGCATCGTTGATATGGCGCAGCTCGACCATTTTATTCGCCAGGATCTCAATGAGCACACCACACGAGCCATGTGCGTACTTAAGCCTTTAAAAGTGACACTGAGCAACTGGCCTGATGCTGAGGAAGTTTTGCTCGCCACGCCAAACCATCCCAATCGAACAGACCTGGGTGAGCGAGAGTTACCTTTTGGGCAGGTGCTTTATATTGACTGTGCAGATTTTAGCGAGGACACCGGGCTTTCACGGAAAAAATTCAAGCGCCTGGTGCTCGGCGAATATGTGCGCTTGCGCGGCGCTTATGTTATCAAAGCTGATGCTGCTATCCATAATGAATCTGGAGAGGTAACCGAGATACTGGCCTCTATTGTCCCCAATACAATTGGTGAGACACCACCTGAAGGTATCAAACCCAGGGGCGTAATTCACTGGGTAGCGGCCCATAACTGTATCCCCTGTGATGTAAACATCTATGATCGACTATTTAATAAAGCTGCGCCTGGTAAAGGCGACAGCAAATTAGCGGATGACATCAATCCAGATTCCCTGACTGTCGTCAATGGTTGCAAGGCCGAGGCCAGTCTGGCGGCCGCTAAACCGGGCATTACTTACCAGTTTGAACGAGAGGGATATTTCTGTCTGGATACGCGCAATGGCGATGCGGGACATCCAGTTTTTAACCGTACCATTGCGTTACGGGATAACTGGTCAGCAAACTAATTCGATATTACAAAACATATTTAACGATAGCTTAATTAACAAAGCTTATTAACGACAAACTTCAGGCCCATGACACTGCAAATATATAACACTCTATCGAGACAGAAAGAGACATTCCGAGCCATGCATGAAGGCAAGATTAGCCTCTATGTATGCGGTATTACCGTCTACGACTATTGCCATATCGGCCACGCCAGGGTGCTGGTGGCCTTTGACGCTATCACCCGTTACCTGCGCAGCCAGGGCTGGGATGTTAATTACGTGCGTAATATTACCGACATCGACGATAAGATACTGAGTCGTGCAGCCGAAAACAAAGAGCAATATACCAGTCTTACCGGCCGTATGATTGATGCCATGCACGCCGATGAGCGCGCCCTGGGTGTTTTGGCACCAGATCATGAACCCCGAGCAACCGATCATATTGACGACATCCTCAGCATGGTACAGAGCCTTGTCGATAACCACTATGCGTACCGGGCTGACAATGGTGATGTCTATTATCGTATCAAACGGTTTCCAGAATACGGTAAGTTAAGCAATAAAAACCCGGATGAATTACTGGCCGGCGCTCGTGTAGATGTTGATGAGGCGAAGGAAGATCCGCGAGATTTTGTCCTGTGGAAGGTCGCAGGCGAAGCCGAGACGGGCTGGGATTCGCCGTGGGGGAGGGGGCGTCCCGGTTGGCATATCGAATGTTCGGCCATGTCTACCTGTTTGCTTGGTGAAACCTTCGATATTCATGGTGGAGGTCCGGATTTACCCTTTCCTCACCACGAAAATGAAATAGCTCAGAGTGAAGCTGCCACAGGCAAACCTTTTGTTCATTACTGGATGCATGCCGGTGCAGTGCGGGTAGATGATGAGAAGATGTCCAAGTCATTGAATAACTTTTTCACCATTCGTGAAGTGCTCGAAAAATACCACCCGGAAGTGGTGCGCTATTTCCTGTTGTCCAGTCATTATCGTAGTCCAATTAATTATTCAGAAAATAATTTGATCGAAGCTCGCCAGGGGCTGGAACGCTTTTATCAAGCTCTGCGGGGCTTTGCTAAAGTTGCCCCAACCCCGTTGACTGAACTCATGCAAAGTGACTATTACCATCGATTTACTGTGGCGATGGACGATGATTTTAATACCCGTGAAGCTTTTTCAGCGATGTATGATCTGGTCCGCGAGTTAAATACTGTCGCTAAAAATAATAACGATCAGGCGCAGAGGCTAGCCGCTGATTTAAAAGCTCTGGGTGGCATCCTGGGTCTGCTAGAAGTTGATCCGGCGGGCTTTCTACAGGGCGGGGGGACTGCTGCTCATAGCACGGACGAGCACAAGGACGAGCAAATAGAATTACTTATTGCTGAGCGTGAACAGGCCAAAAAGAACAAGGACTACGCAGGTGCGGATGCCATTCGTGCGCAGTTAAAATCCCAGGGCGTAGTGCTTGAAGATTCCCGCGAGGGTACCCGGTGGCGTCGTGTATAAACTACATTAAAGCCATCTGCGTAGGGCTTTAGCTCACCGCTCTATACTTCTACCTCTTTCCATCTCTCCATCTCTCACAGCAGGAACCGTGGGACTACAAGCTGAAAACCAGATTATTTGCTGCCCGCCGATTACAAAACTAACCCAAAAGAAAATAATGTTACTAATTGGTAACAAATACTTGATTTATGTCAAGCTATTGCGGCAAAATCAACGCCCAAATTTTAGCCTGGTGACAGAAACATGGCACAAATCAATCAATGCGATACCTTGATCAAAAACGCTATGGTGTTTGACGGCACGGGCAATATGCCCGTGGTGGAGGATCTGGCAATTTTTAATGGCAAAGTGTTGGCTCGCGGCGCTAACCTCGATGTCGCTGAAGTGGGTGAAACTGTTGATGCTGAGGGCCAGTGGCTAATGCCCGGCATGCTCGATATCCACACTCACCTCGACCTCGAAGTCGAAGTGAACCCCGGTGTGCCAGAGGCGGTGCGCCACGGCACGACCACGGTTTTGCTCGGCAACTGTTCATTGGGCGTGGCTTTTGGTGCGCAGTTAAACGGCGATGAAAACCCCATCCTCGACTGCTTCACTCGGGTAGAGAATATGCCTAAGAGCGTACTCTCAAAGTGTCTACCCAAACTCACCTGGGATTCGACAGCCGGGTACCTTGATCACTTCGCCTATATTCCACTGGGTCCAAATGTCGCTTCTTTTATTCCCCATTCGATGATGCGCATTGAAGCGATGGGTACCGATGCAGCGGTCAATCGCGAGCCCACCACAGAAGAACGTGTAAGGCTTAAGCAAATCATGGAAGACGCCATGAAGCAGGGTTACATGGGCTTATCTACTGACCAGATCGTATTTCACTATCTGGCCAACGATCCAAATAAAGATATTCGTATTCCCAGCCACTTTGCAAAATGCGACGAGCTGCGGCCCTGCCTCGAAATTGTGCGTAAGCACGGCGGTGTATGGCAAACTAATCCCGATGGCGAAAAAATGCTGCGTACACTGAAGCGCTATTTCTGGTCCGCATCGCGGTTCCGGGGTGCGCCGCTGAAAATATCTGCACTAACAGCTATCGACTTTGTATCCGTTCCCGGCGTTTGGCAAAAAATGCTCAAACTTGGCAAAGTAATTAACTCTAAATTACTGGGCGGAAAAATCCATTTTCAGGCGCTTGGCGGCAGTTTCCGTATGTGGTCCGATGGCATGATTTCTCCAGTATTTGAAGAGCTGGAATCGACCCGTGAAATGATTGCCTGCGAGGCAGACCAGGCTGACAAACGCCTGGCCTTACTCAATGACTCCGCATGGCTGGAGCGCTTTAAGGGCGACTGGGATCGTATGACGGTGGTTAATGCCAATATCACCAAGCTGGGTGGCAATAAAGATCAGGCAACTTTCCAGATGAAGTTCGACGAAATGACCTTCGATGACTGCGCTGTGCCCGGCTGGAATGGTGATACCCTGGCGCAGGTTCTGGCGCGGCTGACGACCTATATCAACAGCAACGGTGAAAAAGGCGCTAAGGACGAGGCCGATGCAGCTGAGTTTGCCAGGTTTCCCAAAGAATGTACGCACCCTCGCGAGTTCTGGTTGCAGTGCTTACGTCTCTACGATACTGGCTTCCGCTGGTGGTTTGACGTCGCCAATAAAGATGAAGATATTGTTGAGCAAATCCTTTTTGATGAGAATGCATTGCCTGGCTTTAACGATTCCGGCGCTCACCTGACCAATTTGTCTTTCTACGATGGCAACCTCGGGACGTTGCGAATCGCCCAGAAACGTGGCCTGCAGCGTGTGGCCCATGCAGTGCACCGCCTGACTCGCGAACCCGCTGAGTTTTTTGGCCTCAATGTCGGTACCATTGAACCGGGTGCGCAGGCAGATATTGTTTTGCTTAACCCTGAGAACCTGAAAAACCACGATATGAATGCTGGCCGGACTAAGGTTTTCAACGAGATATTCGAACACGAGGTGCTGGTCAACCGTTCTGACGGTGTAGTGGAACAGGTTTATATCAATGGCACTCGGGTCTGGGAAGATGCCAGCCATCACACTGCAGCCCTTGGCACACAAACCCTGGGTCGGGTACTGAGAGCGAATCAGGCCTAGTTTGTAAGTTACATACAGATTCACCGAGGCCAGGATCGTTATTAACGACCTGGCCTTTTTTATTGTATTGGTTTGTATTGAAGGAAATTGCAGATGTCCGATTTAACAACCGTTATCGATGACCTCCGCGCCGAGGGAGATGAGCTTTACAGTTTTCTCCAGACAATTAGTAGCGATGACTGGTCATTGGCAACTACGTTCAAAGCGTGGACGATCACCGATGTCGTCGCGCATCTCTATTTTGGTGATTATCTGGGTATGACCTCCCATAAAAATGGAGAGGAATTCCTGGCATTTATTGCGAAAGTTCAGAAATCTGGCTTGCCTCTGGTTGAATTCACACGGCAATGGTTGGATAACGAAACTGGATCTACCATGCTGATGCGATGGCACAATCAGTTT
>Ga0164315_10005321_pt1 | contig 10067 bp, 4 predicted proteins | sample GuaBasSedimGuay6_FD_113737 | JGI IMG/M metagenome (GOLD analysis project Ga0164315, IMG submission 113737) | Subseafloor sediment microbial communities from Guaymas Basin, Gulf of California, Mexico - Guay6, Core 4569-2, 0-3 cm | ecosystem: Environmental > Aquatic > Marine > Hydrothermal vents >... | reverse complement strand
TGGAATCATTCAAGATAATTACGGTAGAATATTGGCAGGTAATGCTACAGGTGTATTGATCTTCGATGGCTCCGATTGGTCTATGGTCCGGGGGACCGAGAATCTTAGTGCAAGCTACTTCGCCAGAGATAATTATGGTAACATATTTACGTTTGGCAAGGACCGGGAGGAGTTGGGCTATATTGGGGTTGATAACCGGGGAAGATCTGAGTATTTCTCATTATTACATTTTTTACCGGATTCTGGACGAAATGTTGGTCAAATCTATGCAATTATTGGAATTGAAAATGAAATATATTTTGAATTTAAAGACCAACTTTTCCGCTACCGCGATAGCGTATTTTTCCAATGGGATATTTCAATCGTAAGTGATCTGTTTGACGTCAACGGGCAGCTAATTTTTCAGGATAGTGATCAAAACATTATAATCCAAAAGGATGAGGATTTCCAAATTCTGATTTCTGTCAATAACGACTTGAATCTGGCATTGGCAGGAATATATGCATTGGATGATGGAAGTTATCTCTTATTCGATATGGATGCTAGAATGTTTATTGCGAAGCATAACCAGCTTAGCCAAATTGAGACTCATTTTGGTGACCAAAATACTCAAATCACTATTACTGATGTATGTCAAGTTACTAATGATTTATACGCATTAGTAGTCCGAGGCAAAGGTTTAATTATTGTGAATTCTGAAGGGCAATTGGTAAAACGGATTGACAAGAATCTGGGATTAGGAAGTAACACAGTTTATACTTTATTTCAGGATACCGATGGAGGATTGTGGGCTGGATTAGATAATGGAATAAGTCGGATTCAAATATCAAATCCTTTGTCATATTATGATCATACCCTGGGATTGGAGGGGGTAGTTTTGTCGGCAGCTCAGAAAGGTGATTGGTTGTATGCGGGTACTACTGCCGGTTTGTTCACAATGAATACAAAGACCGAAGAAGAATTTTCAAAAATACCTGGATTTCGTGAAGTTTGGGATATACAATTGATCAATGATGAAATAATTGTGGCTTCCGGTTCTGGAGTACACAAGCTAAGGAACAATAGAATTATTGTAACGATTGATGTTAACGCCAGGGCAATTTTGATGACTGATTATCCTGATATTATCTGGGTTGGATTAAGCAATGGAGTTGGCAGAATTGATGTATCAGGGGAGAAATGGCAATGGGAAGGTAAATTGCCAGGGATATCACATGAAGTAAGGACCATGGCATTTGAATCCGATTCAATCCTATGGGCTTCCTTTGAGCAGGTTTCAAGACTTATATTTTCTGATCCTCGCGATACGAATCCTGAAATAATAACTTTTGGGGAGACACATGGCATAAATGAGAACTTCTTTCTCATTGAGCCAAATATTATACAGGATAAAGTAGTATTCGGGACGGGAGACGGGATTTATTATTACGATCCAGATATTCAAGAATTCAGAGCCGAGACTACTTTTGGAGCAGAGTTTATTAATAAGGAAGCATGGGCCATAGCTGAGGACTTTGATCAAAATATTTGGATATGCTCAGTTGATTATGATGCTATATTATCTCATCTGCCTGACGGTACGTATTCAACAGATTCCATTTCTTTGGCTCCGCTTTTTGGAACTGATATATGGAAGATCATCCCTCAGGATAAAGACATAATCTGGCTTTGTACAACTGACGGACTTTACAAGTACGATAAATCTCAACCAAAGGTAGAGGGTCGTGCCTTCCAGGCTCTAATTACTCGCGTAGAAATTAACCGCGATTCAATTGTGACTTACCTGGAGGGGAGTGAATCTTCACGGGATTTCGAATATGTTATAAATGAATTTACTCGCTCACAAGATGATATTCGATTTCGCTTTACAGCACCATCATATTATAAGGATGAATTACTCAAATACTCATTCAAACTTGAAGGGTATGATAAGGATTGGTCTGTATGGACCGAAGAAAATCAAAAGGAGTATACCTACCTACCAGCCAATAACTACAAATTCCGGGTAAGGGCTACCAACCTTTATGGTTTTATTTCTGAAGAAGCTATTTACTCATTCCGAGTACTTCCTGCCTGGTGGGAAACCTGGTTGGCGAAGGTTTGTTATTTTCTGTTCAGTATACTTATAATTTATCTGATAATAAGGTGGCGTACGGCAAGTCTTACCCGAAAGCAAAAAAGGCTTGAGTATAAGATTCAGCTTGCAACAAAAGAAATACGGAAACAAAAAGAAGAAGTAGAAGACCAGAAGGAAGAAATAGAATCACAACGCGATGAAATTGAAGTACAACACGACGAAGTTGAAGCCCAACGTGACCAGCTTGAAATACAACGTGATGTGGTAGTCGCTCAAAAAAATGAGATTATTGAAAGCATAAATTATGCACAAAGGATACAAAGTGCAATGTTACCTCCTGAGACATATATTACTGAGCTTTTAAATGAGAATTTTATTCTATATAAGCCAAGGGATATTGTAAGCGGGGATTTTTATTGGGTTAAACAGGTTAACCAATATATCGTATTGGTAGCAGCCGATTGCACAGGTCACGGTGTACCAGGTGCGCTTATGAGTATGCTTGGCATAAGTTATTTGAATGAAATAGTGCAAAGAAGAGAGATAACTCAAGCAAACCAAATTCTAAATGAGCTAAGAAAACAGATAAAGTATTCCCTCAGACAACATGGACAACGGGATGAGTCGAAAGATGGCATCGATATGGCATTATGTGTATTGGATTCAAGAAATATGACGATGCAATATTCAGGAGCAAATAACCCATTATACCTGATTAGAGATTTACAAGGCAAACCTGAACTGAAAGAAATCAAGGCAGATCGAATGCCGCTAGGGTATTATCAGGGTAAGGATATATCATTCAACAATCATGATATTCAGCTTGAAATAGGTGATACATATTATATGTTTTCTGATGGATTTATTGATCAGAAAGGAGGGAAGGATAATAAGAAATTCATGAGTAAAAACTTCAAAGACCTACTTCTGGAAATAAATGATCAACCTATGCACGATCAGAAAGCAATTCTTGAAAAAACACTAAAAGATTGGATGGGTAGTAATTCTCAAGTAGATGATATATTAGTAGTTGGGGTGAGGGTATAGATTTTAAGCGGTCAAGACGAAATAGCGACACCAAATCGGATACCTATTGTGATTAGAAATTCATAGATAGCTCAAATACAGCCGTATACCGATGGACCGGGACCTCCCAAAGGCTATCCTTGCTTAGCTTGTGCCCCGTATACTACTGCCAACCAGGAGGAAACAGCAGCGGAACATCTCGTCCTCAGTCTCTAAGACCGGGATAAGGCTAGTCTACTGAGTAGTACTAGGCCGCGAGAGCATAGTTTGTATTGCCAATTATAAGTGTGAAATCTGGGATTAACGAGCCATATTCCCACGCTCGACATGCTTACATACCGATTCATCCCGCTGTCAAATCCAGCTCAGCCCCGGAACTGCCGGGATATACCCCCAATGTGAAACCCCGGACCGAAGAAGGTGCCCGGATCACTTCCACCGCTTTTCTGTTCTTTGAATTCGCTGCCGAGGCACTCACCTATGAAGTGGGCGACACTACCCCCCGGGAATTCATCCGCCGGAAAGCCGAAGTGACCGCCGAGAAGCTCATGGAGCTCATGCTGGAGAGAGCCCCTTAAGGCCAGTCACTGCCTGATGATTTTTCGGGTTGTCACGTAATCTTTTGTCTCGATTGTAATAAAATACACTCCTTTCCTGAAAGAAGTGAGGTCCAGTTGATGCGTGTTCCCTTCCATCTCCCCAAGGAAAATCACTTGACCGTTTAGCATAGAAATCTCAATGGAATGCCAGCCTTGGCTATTTGATTCAATGGTTAGCATGCCGTTGGTGGGATTGGGGTAAAGTCTGAGCTGATCCTGTAAATCAGACAGAATTTCACCTGTAATTTCAGTGTGGGTATCACCCCCGCTACCATGTCCTCCCCCCTGGTAACCCCCGCTTGGGTAGAACTGGGATAGGCAAATCATTGGGATCCCCAGTATAACTAGAAATATAAGCAGACTTTTCTTCATGATCATGAGATTTGTGGTATATATTCTTTAATGCAGAGTATTTGCCGAACTAAAACCGGGTTTTGGCACAAAGGGGCCAGGATGAGGAGCAGTAGATTGTCCGCATTTATCCAGGAAATCCTGTCGTCCCGGGTTGGTATATCTCTCTGTGTCTGCACTCCTGAAGAGGTCTTTCTTACTTCGCGTACCCGGAGTGCATATCCTGTCCAACTTCGTTGTTTTCCCAGGCTTCCAGGTCCAGGGTTTCCATTCCCTGGTGGGTGGAGCGGGTGGTTTCCCTAAGCGTGCATTCCACCAGTTATTTGGATTAGGCTGTTCAAACCACCGTCCGCTGTCAAAGTCACCCTTCATACTCGGCGTGCGTCTGAAATTGACGCCACCAAGCCGCCGAAATACGGAAGCACCAGACAGGGCATATACTGTATTTGCGCCTACCCCCTCCCAATCATCCCGCAACACGGATGCATATGTCTCGGTCCCCGCCAGAACGACCAGTCCGACTCCGACCGCTTTTGCTGTGAAAGCGGCAGTGGGAGTAGCCAGAGCCAGTGCTGTTGGCAGTACCACAGCTGCAGGAAGCGCAGCCTCTGCGCTTGCGAGAACTAAAGGCGCAGCGGCGGCGGCGGCGGCGGCGGCCACGGCCACAGTTACTGCAGCCCCGGCAACCCCGACACTTGCTTTGGTAGATTTCTCGACCCACCCGCCTTGCTTCTCAGCCTTCATGATGGGATTGTGGTCTTTTTGCAGCTGTAGGTCATACTCGGTGACACCGAGTACGTAACCCAGGGCATTGCCCATGGCACGACCTGAGTTATAGACTCCTTTGAAAAAAGCCCCTACCGGATTGAGACCACTCGGATCCAGATTCGATGCCGGATTATTACCCACATATGCAAAAGGAAGATCCGATCTGTAGTTTGGATTTGTGCCGCAAGAAGGAGTTACCAATATTTCTCTCCATAATGGATCCCTCGTAGTAAAACTTCCTGTGCCTGGATCGTAGCTTCTTGCCCTGAAGTAATATTGCCCAAATTGCGGATCGTATGTCCTGCCGGCAAATTGAAAATAGTTATGGCCGTATAATTCATCCTCTTCCCTGATCTTAACCCCGTAAGCATCATAGTCGGTTCTGCCGGCCAGGTAGTACCATGAATCAATAATACACCGCGTGGATCCCAATCCGTCTGTGATGTGGTAAAAGGTATATTCCCACAGGCGCTGGCTGGTGATCTCATCGTGCGTGGCACCCATGGTCACATGATTCCATTCCTGCGCATCGCTCGAATACCGGCCAAGCACATTTTCATGGCACCCGCAGCAAATCGGACAGGGTTGGCAATCTGTTAATGACCAGGCGGTCGGACTCGCAGTTTTTCCCATCCTGTGCCACTCTCCCGACCAGTCATAGGTGACCGTATCTCCACCGGGAAGGAGTACCTCTGTTAATTTGTTTGGATAGTTATAGGAATAGTAAGTGGTATTTGTTCCTTCGATTCTGCTTGTGAGATTACCGTTGTTGTCCCACATATTCATGATAGAACCACTTGTCAGCAAACGTCCATCAGCGTCATAGCTGGAGTAGGTGCTATCCTGGTCAGTAGTCTTCCAGATTCTGTTCCTGTCCTCATCATAGACATATTCGGTGGAACTTCCACCTATCATGGCTTCGCTGATCAATTGATTCAGATCATCATAGGCGTAGAGAATGGCAGTTGTATCCCGTCCGGTAAAGCTGGGTATGACTTCATCCGCTGATAATCTATTCCCATTCTTGTCGTAGGTATAAAAGAAACTGGCGATCAGCCACCCCGTATCATGGTAGTAAATAAGCGACAGAAGATTTCCGGATTTGTCGTGAGAATATAAGGCATACATCCCGTTGCCAAAGGTTTTCTTGGTTCTCCTGTTTGACTGATCATACTCATAACTTGTTAGCTCGTCGTATTTATTCGTGATGCCTGTCATTTGATTGCCGGCATTGAAGGAATACCCGACCTTTTCCCCGTCGGCGATCATCGATATCCTGTTTCCAGATTTATCATATTCATATTGAATCTCCTTCGTAAAATTGCCATTGAAGTCATTAGTGATGGAAATCAATTGATTACGACCATCATAGGCTTTTGTTATGATGCCTTTTTCATCACCCGTGTTTGTGCTTATCTGAGTAATATTGCCCATGGCATCATAAGCATATTCCATTGATCTGTTGTCAGAATCATAGTTGATCTTAACAGCTCTGTTCAGTACATCATATTCACTGATTTTTTTCGAACCATCCGGTTTGATCTCTTCCACAATATTCCCGTTCCCGTCATATTTGATGACTGTTTCATTTCCAAGGGGTGTCCTCATTTTTACAACCAGGTTTCTGTCATCATATTCATATGAAATTTCATTTTCTTTCGGGCTTGTTTCTTTCAGTTTATTTCCGTTTGGATTATAAGCATAGCTTGTTTCATTCATGTTGGCATCTGTCATCTTTACCATTCTGTTCAGACCATCATAAACATATTGTGTCTCGTTTCCTTTCATGTCGACATTGGAAATCAGGTTTCCCTCCGCATCATAGCTATAATGCTCTGTGTTCCCCAGAGGGTTGGTCAAGCTCGAAAGGCGGCAGCAATCATAGGTGTATCTTGTTGTATTTCCGCTTTTATCGGTTTCGGCAAGTAGCTTACCCGCAGGGTCATAGGTAAAGGTTTCCATTCCGCCCAAGGGTAAGGTTACTGATATCATTTGATCTGTCTCATCGAATACATATAGCGTAAGATCTCCGTTCTTATTGGAGTGACTGACCATATTCCCATTGGGATCATAGCTATAAATCTCTGCAAATCCCAATGGATCAGTACTCGAAATCAACTGGTTCAACAGGTTAAAAGCGTATCCCGTTGAGTTTCCGTTTTTATCAGTCTGGAGAAGTAAATTCCCTTCAGAATCAAATTGATACAGTTCGGATACTGCATCGGGGTCAATGGTTTCAATCCTCCTGTCAAGGACGTCGTACACATGCCTGGTCGTGTGCCCGTTTTTATCGGTCTGGGATAATAAATTCCCCTCGGCGTCGTAGGCCAATGCTTCCGTATATCCTGATGGATCGACAACCCCCGTCAACTGATTCATCTCATCATATGTATAAGTGGTGGTGTTCCCGTTCCGGTCGACGTGGCTCAGCTTGTTACCATTGCTGTCATAACTGAATTTTTCGGTATGGCCCAGGGCATCGGTAATACTGGTGTTTTGATTGATAGCGTTGAAAGCATAGTTTGTGGAGAAGCCATTCTTGTTCTTCACTGCAATACGATTTCCGATAGGATCATAGGAATATTGTTCTGTGTTGTTGCCCGGATCAGTCATGCTGATTTGTCTGTCAAGGCAATCATATGTGTAGCTGGTGGTGTTTCCGTTTTCGTCGGTGCTGCTGGTAAGATTCCCAATGGCATCAAATGAACTTGTGTGCACATTCCCCAGGGGATCAAACGATTTAATCTTCCAATTTCTGGCGTTATATTCATACGTCTGGGTATTTCCCATATTGTCGGTACTGCTGGTTAGGTTTCCCAGGCCATCAAATGAGGATGTAACTGCGAAACCCAGGGCATTGGTGATGGAACTCAGTCGGTTGAGTGCATCATAGGTGTATGATGTGCTTGCATTGTTCCTATTGGTGGTGCTGACCAAGTTGCCTACAGCATCAAATGAAAAACTGGTGAAATTTCCCAACGGATCCGTTCTTTGGATGATACGTCCGAGTATATCAAACATGTAGGTGTACATGTCGCCATTCTTACTTTCGGAACTGATCTTGCTACCTGTTTGGTCATAGGAATACTTTTCAGCATTTCCCAGCGGATCAGTTATTTGGGTAATGTAGCCATGGTCATTGACCATATATGAGTATGTATTTCCGTTTCCATCTTTGGATGTCAGCATATTTCCAAAACCATCGTAGGTAAACACTGTCAAGTTCCCCAGGGGATCTTTGGTCTCCAAGAGATTGCCTTGGTTATCGTAGGTATATATGTATGTGTTTCCGTTTTTATCAGTTTCAGACAGAAGCTGACTGAATTCATCGGAGTAAGTGAATTCATTGGTGTTTCCAAAGCAATCGCTTTCTCTGATCAGATTGCCTTTGGAGTCATACGCGTAGTCTGTTGCATTCCCATTCTCGTTTTCAAACCGGGTGATGTTATTGTGTGCATCCCAGGTGAATGAACGCGTACTCTGATCAGCTTGGGTAATTTTGACAATTCTTCCTCCATCATCGAATGAATTTATTACCTCCAGTGTTCCTGAATGGGCCTTCTTGCTGATGGTGGTGGTAGCCGCCGATTGGTTGTAGGAGACACCCATTTCATATCCCACTGCCTGACAGCGAATACCGGACACCGGATTGTTATCGCGATCCTCATATGAAATCTGAATTTCAGTGGATCTGGCATTGGTGATCCCGGTCATCTTTCCTTTCTCATTGTAAGTATAAAGCGTGGAATTGCCCATGCCATCAACAAGTTCTGAAAGGTTACCTTCCGGGTCATAGTGATACATAATAATCCTTTCTGGAACCGAATTTGGATCAGTCAGCTGCGTCAGATGTTCACCCGTCCATGTAAAGTCTAATTTCCGACCCGAAGCATCGGTAATATGAAGTAGTTTTCCAGATGAGTAAGTGAAACTTAATGTGTTTCCATTTCGATCTTCAATTTTTGTTATTCGCTTATGCGCTGAATTGGAGAAATAAAACTTAATACCATGTTTGGTGTGAAGCACAAACTCCCCATCCGAAGATTCGGTCAAATCATTATATACTCCCGGTGGTGCTGTATAGCTGGTGCCATTCCACACATAAGCATCTTCATTTCCATCGGCATGTTCTATCACAAGGGTGTCACCACTCATGCGATATCCCATGCTAAAAGAGGACGACCAGCCATTCCCAAATCCATGGTTACGCTTGCTGTGCGCACTATTGTATGAAAAGCTTGCTTCCAGGGAAAATCCCTTCCCCGGGATCAGCAAATCGCTTCGTTGATAAAAGAGATTACCGGTATAGGTATTTACAAACATACCGGGTATCGGCCCACTTTCATTGGGTTTCGGCAATTCTCCTGCCCATGCATCTATACTGAGCATACATTGGAACGTGAGAAAAATGATCAAATAGAAACGGCCCTGGAAGCAACCTGGAATTGGGAATAACCTCTTCATATTACTAAGCTTTTTATTTGCAAAATTGTCTTGAGGGTGGTGAAAAGCTTTCGGAAAGGGCTGCAAATAGCTGAAGTGAATTGAAGCAAGTTATGGAATGTATGCCTACAAGTCGAGAAATCCTTGTTAAAGTTTTGTTAAAGTTTTGCGTAGACTTCACTGATCCAATCTGTACTTTTCCTGCCATACTCAAGATTTTTCGATGTTAGTGCATGGGCATCCACATAAGCCCATCCAGTATAGCAACAAAACAAGAATATATCCCTGACCTGAGCAATACGCTCAATATTAGTCTGCAATGATTGGATCGCATCTAACTTACTCTGATTCAGAAAAGGTTTATCAACTGGCTCCATTTTATGGTTCAGATTTCTCATAGGATCGCCTTGAATCCACTCATTCCTCATAGCCAATCTGATGATCTTGGAAAAATTCCGAATATACTTTACACTTGTGTTATTATTGCAATCCCTAGTTTGCGAAGTTACTTAGTGGAGCTGCGGGAGTCGAACCCGTTACTTCATTATGCTGATTTTCTGAGTATTAGAATTTTATGGATCAGAGAGGTATCCGAATAAGTGTCTGCTTTGATGATAATCACAACATATAATTCTCCTCAAGCCATTGCCGTACCCTTTCATGCTCTGTCTGGTATTTGGATCAAATTATTCCAAAATTCCTTTAGTCCTCCGGCAAAGGCAAGTTCATTTTCTGAAGAATTTCAATGAACCTGGGATTGTCAAATAGTGGCTCACAGAGAAAGGTATGTGTGGCAATATAGG
>Ga0164315_10005320_pt1 | contig 10067 bp, 19 predicted proteins | sample GuaBasSedimGuay6_FD_113737 | JGI IMG/M metagenome (GOLD analysis project Ga0164315, IMG submission 113737) | Subseafloor sediment microbial communities from Guaymas Basin, Gulf of California, Mexico - Guay6, Core 4569-2, 0-3 cm | ecosystem: Environmental > Aquatic > Marine > Hydrothermal vents... | reverse complement strand
GGTCGATGGTGATTCCAAGCGCTTCCATGCGGGGAACAAACCAGCGCCCGAGTTCAGTGAGTCCGTATTTATCGCTACCGTGTGTCGATCCTGCGACCTGGTTATCGTTAAAATGCGCCAGCCCTATCATGCGAAAACCTGCCGCATAGAACTCGTCGAGGGCTTTTGCTTCACCTTCCAGTGCATGCATGCCTTCCAGTGCGAGTAATCCCCTGATTCCATCGGCGGATAGATCCTCGCGGCGCAGCACAAGTGTAAGCGATGAACTAGCAGCCAGTTGCCTTAATTCTTTCGCTTGCGCCAGCGCTTGTTCCCTGGGGCTAAACCAGGTCGCAGGCGAGCGTAAGCTAGCGATGAACAGCAGTGCTGAAACATCGCTGACCACGCTGAAAACCTGTAAATCCACACCGCCACCGCGCAAGCGCGGCAGGTCCACTTGTCCACGACTGTAGCGCTGACGTAGATCGCGACCCCAGAGCAGCGGGTCGGCATGCAAGTCGGCGACAAAAGCTGCCTCGTGGAAGCTTCGAGTGGTTGCGGATGTGACGTATGGGCCTTGCGCGAGCACGGCGTTGTGTTTTTGGTCGTAGTAGGGAAGAACTCCGTAATGAAGCACACCCAGAGTCACCAGAACAAGACCGATAAAACCAGCCAACAATTTCAATAGGAGGCGTCTAATTTATCAGTCTCCACGCTCACTAAAAGCCCGCATCGGTGTCCCGGGGTTAACGGGACACCGATACATTTTTTATTATGGTTTTTTTATCTAAACGGGCACTACATTGTTTGCACAAGGCCCTTTCTGGCCCTGGCCAACTTCAAACTCCACTGTCTGGCCGTCATTAAGCGTTGCGTAATCATCGCCACTTTTAATTTCAGAATGATGGACAAAAAGGTCCTTGCCGCCGTCTTCTGGCGTGATAAAACCATAGCCCTTAGCGGCGTTGAACCACTTAACTGTACCTTTACTCATAATCTACTCTCACAAAAAATGGTGAATTTTTATAAAATTTAGAATTCGAATTCACCGTTCCGAATTAGAAATATAATTTCACTACTAACCCACATAATACCTGCCGTGCAATGGTAAAAAATGAATGTAGCGAGTTTCGGGCAACCCACCTGTATGTTCCATGCATCACCCAAATTCATGCTTTTTGTCTTTAATAAGACGCTTACTTAAAACTATTACGGGGTCCGGGTCAAATCCAATACTCTTATAAAACGAAATTACCCTGTTATTTGTCTTCCGCACCATTAGCTCTACCTTCGGACATCTCCGCTTGACCAGCTCTGCCTCGACATGATCTACCAGGATTGAAGCGATCCCTTTTCTTTGCTGTGAACTCTTCACCGCGAGGAAATAAATCCAGCCACGATGGCCATCATACCCTGCCATACAGCTGGCTACTAATTCGTTTTCCAGTTCGCCGACAAAAAACAACTGCGGGGAATCCGCGGATTTCCGATCGATATCGGTTTGCGGGTTATTCCAGGGCACGACAAGTCCGCATTCACACCATAAATCAATGACTTCCGCTGCATCATCGGGACGGAATGTTCTGATTGAAAAGTTTTCCACTACTGTGCTCCGTAGTTCAGTTGTCTTCAGCGGTCGATCTGATTGAACCACCAGGATCAGGGTTCAACAATCACTCCTGCCCGATAATGTAATGTTTCGCTGTCACCATTCTTATCGGTGACTGTCCATATTCCTTCTTTCAAGCCCGTGAAATAATTTCCATTTTCAGTCATTTCACCGGCATCATTCCAGGAAGTAAACTGGCCGTGCAATTTTCCGTTTGTATCTGTTGTCAGTTTCAAAATCAAAATACCATTTTTTATCAGTTCAAGCGGTCCTGTTCGCACAGTGACGTTCGCCGCTTTTTCCCACACGCAGGTACGCATAACTACACCATCACCCAGGTCTGCCACTGCCGCGCCTCCCTGCGGGCAGTTTAATTCGGCGGCATAGGGTAGTATCGTAAAACCGGCAAATAGAAAGAATAAAATGAATTTGAGCGAGAGCGTGTGAACACCGATGCCGGTCTTTGACTGCCCGGTGTCAGTCATGTTCCTGCGTATTTTTCTATTCCGGAAATATGCAGCGAAATCTATCATTGGTCCAAATCTTTCAACCGCTTTTACTGGTTAATCGGCTTATCTACCATAGATCGTTCTCTCGACCTCGTAATTGAGAGTATTGATCGTGAACACGAGCTTATTGTCGCCAGCGCTCATTTCCGTAGATTGTAATCTAACATAAATTTTTCCATCGCCCGGATCCCGGCATAAAAACTCGCCGTTGTTTTCATCTATTTTGCTAAGCGCATCCTGCATGATCAGGTTAGTCGTTTCCGTACCCATCTCGCCAAGAACGGCAGCAATTGCATAGCTGCATTTTAGAGAAATGAGTTGCTCTGTGGGTGTGACTGCGGTCGCAATCGGGCTGACAAATACCAGGGTGATTACTAAGAGTAGTTTTTTCATGGTTTGATTTTCTACTGTTCAGTTAAGGTGTGGATACGTAGCATCGCCCAGCTGCAAGCATCTATTAAGCGGAGTATAAGGTATATGCCCCGATAGTGATGAAGCCGATACCGGCGACATAATGCAGATATTTTTCATTTATATATTCAGATAACAGGCTGCCAGTTAGAACTCCAAGCGCAGTAGCCACGATTAGTGCCGCCGACGCCGCAACAAAAACAGTATATTTGCTAACCTCCTTGTCGGCCGCAAAAAGCATGGTTGCGAGCTGTGTTTTATCACCTAGTTCAGCAATAAAAACAGCGGCAAATATGGTTACAAATATTTTCCAGTCCATAACTTCTTTTTGCCGGCACCGTTGATGCAGGCCTGCATCAAGGCCTGCAGCTTGTCCTGCCCCAGCTGATTCATCAGTTGAATATTACGCACAGGAATCTGCTCGGCGCCTGGCGAATCTGCGATGGCTCGCGCGATACTTTCTTCCCGAATTATATGCAACATGGGATAGGGTGACCGGTTTGTATAGTTCTCGGCATCATCAGGATCAGTGCCGCCGAACTGGTAGTGAGGGTGGAAACTGGCTATCTGGTAGATACCTTCGAACCCCATCTGCTGCAGTAATTTATCGGCGTGGCTCAGAAACTGGTTGTAGTCATCAAAGACCTGCAACACTTTTGCATGAATCAACAAGGTGGTTTCGATTGCAGGGTCACCATGGATTAATTCGAGCTCAGCCTGCAGTGCCATCAACAACTCTTCTTCAGTTTCCGCTGCGCTCGATACAAAGCGAACCCGGTTCCTTATCAACTCACGTTTGGCAAAAGGACACAGGTTCATGTCGACTACAAAGGATTCCACCCAACGTTGCACAGACTCGATAATTTCATTGTTTTTCAACAGGTCATCCAGGTCAGCGACTGACTCATTCGACTGCAAGGGTTCGTTATTTGGCTTCTACTCGTGAGCAATCGGTTTTTCTGTAAACAGGTAATCCCGTAACTCTTTATCAAAGCTCGGATCCTGGCGGCGAATCCACTCGAGTACCATCGCCGCGTGTTCCTTTTCTTCGTCGCGATTGTGGGCAAGAATAGCTTTCAATTCACCATCTTTGCAGGCGTCAACTCGCTGGTTGTACCAATCGACGGCTTCCAGTTCTTCCATCAGTGACGTGATTGCCCTGTGCATGTCCCTGGTTGCATCTGTTAGCTCGTCAATGGGTTCGTGATAACCTTCGTTGGCCATGTTTTTCTCCTGAAGTCATGATTTTGAAAAATAAATCCGGTGGCGCTAGCGCTCTTAGCAGCGATTATTATACGCAATACCAGTTATTTATTGCGTTTTCTATTCGATAAGCGGTGTAGTCCTTATTTTGTTAAACCTGTGCCGCTTGTTAGCGAGCAAGTTCACCAAGTGCTGCCATTGCTTTTTCGGCGTACTCGCTTTGCACAAATATATGGTCATGAAAATACCCGGCAATTACATTTGCACTTATTCCATACTCGGTCAGCTTCACTGAGACCGCGGCGGTCAATCCAACGGCATCCAGGCTCGAATGAATTCTCAGTGTTATTCCTCTAAAGACGGAGTCGTAGCTTAGCTGATTTGTATCTGCCCTGGATCGTGGGATGATCAGTGTCAAACCCTCGTGCTCGACACAGGAAGCAAACGGTTTCAGTTCTGATCGTTCTCCATATTGAGCATCTGGAAAGCTGCAAAAGACGTATTCTCCATGTATAAGAACGGGAGACATGGACGCCAGTAATTTTTCTATATCTGTTTCACCCGTCACGAGATTCCCTCTGCTCGTTATCGCCTTGCTTCAGCGGCCTGGCTTTGTTGGGGCAGGCTACCTGCGTTTGCTAACCGTACCGGCTCCATTCCTGGATTATCCTCAATTTTCAGATTTCCATTCTTTAGTTTGGTGCGCTCTTTCTTGCCTGGTTCTTTCTATACGTTTCACTCGTGCCACTCCCCACAAAACGATTAAGATAATAACAACGACTAATGAACCATATAGTATCAGGGCGGAGGTAGTGGTAGCCCAGACAACGATTAAACCAATAAATGCAATTGCGAATACATAGGTGAGAATGCGCTCATCCAGATAGGCGACACTGTGTTCCTGATGCTCTCGCAGCTTACCTCCCTGAGTGCCATGAGCCTTTATGGCTGCTGCTTGTATTCGTGCTATACCTTCTTCTGCGTTAGACATATCGAATTACCTCCATACGGTTAACGTCGCGATCAGTATGTGCGCGGCGCGAATTCACTGCAATGCATTGTTATAAATCAACTCGCTTCGAATTCAGCAGCCAGTCGATCTAATGCTTCACCATCAACTCGTTGTACTGTCCATTCGTCCATTGGCCTGGCGCCAATAGAATGATAAAACTGAATAGCTGGCTTGTTCCAGTCGAGTACCCACCACTCAAACCTGCCACAGCCTCGCTTTTTGGCAAGGCTGGCCAAATATAAAATCAGAACTTTACCAATTCCTTTGCCACGCATTTCAGGATTGACATACAAGTCTTCGAGATAAAGACCAGGCTTACCCAGGAAGGTTGAAAAATTATGAAAGAACAGCGCAAATGCTACTGGTTCCTTTTTGTAATACCCGATGACTACTTCAGCAGAAGAAGGGCGTTCACCAAACAGTGACTCGGTTAATATTTCTTCGGTAGTAACAACTTCACTGGAAAGTTCTTCGTATTCTGCCAGTTCTTTTATGAAAGACAAAATTAGAGGAATATCAGTTGCCGTAGCATTTCTTATGGTGAAGTTTGCAATTGAAGTGGTGATTATCATCGTATAGTTCCAAAAATAAAGCGCTGCACATCAGCGGCCCGGCTTCGCTGGATTCGACTGCATGCGTTTGCTATGTGGCTAGTGTTTTAGTGCTAACATCGTTGCTGTTTTACCACTCCTAAAGCTGAAGTTTACACCTATGACTGAAACAGAACGAGTTGTACGAATATTCCACGAGTCCTGGGACTTGCGAGATCCTGACCGTGGAGCAGCTGTAATTGCCGAAGATTGTCAATTTGAAGACGTTGCCCGAGAAGAACTGCAACCTGGCCCCGAAGCCTATAAAAACGATTACTATCGTTGGCGTGAGGCGTTCCCCTATGGAGAATGTAAGGTAGTGAATGTCATTGTTCAGGATGATTGGGCTGTAGTGGAGTTTGTCAATCGTGGAACACATACCGGGCCACTTGAAACTAGCCGGGGTACTTTCGCTCCCACTGGGCGAAAGGTGAAAGTTCGCTATTGCAGTGTAATGCGCGTCGCTGAAGGTAAGGTTGTTGAAGGTCGCGATTATTATGATTCAGCTGGGATTATCCAACAGCTAGGCCTCGTAGGCGACTAGGGAAGTCGGTTACATCTTATCTTTAACTAGATTGACGGCCGATTTTTTCGGTAAGGATCTTTGATGGCTATTTTTCCGTCATTGCATCGTAAAAAACCATGAGGTCGATCGTACTCGCCTAACTCCCACATATCAGGATCGGCGCAGATGAGTCTTTCGATAACCTCTTTAGCCACTGTAATTGATCTATCGAGATTTCGCTTGGGAAGTAGATGCAAAAAATTGATCCCGGTGTTTTCGCTTCAATTTCAAACCGATACATCCCCACTTCAATGTAGCTACCTCTGCCCTGGTGCACGATATTTGGTTCTAGATCAATATGCATAATGCCCTGCATTAGCGGCCCAGCTCTACTGGCCGGACTGTATGCGTTTGTTATAAGTCTTTTTCAATTTCTTTCCCATGCCACATCCGTAGGATAAAAATCTCATCTACATTGATTAAATAACGAATAGTATAGTTACCAATAAACAAGTCTCTGATTAGTTTTGGTTGTGGTGCTCGAAGAACCTTTAAGCCAATTTCCGGGAAGGATCTAAGCTTCTCAATACCGAGTAATATCTCTTTCGCAACTCGTTGAGCAGCTATTGAATTTTTCTCTTCAATAAATTCACGAAGCCTGACTAAATCATCAACGGCCTCTGGTGTGAATTTTAGTTTCATGCCGAGGGAGGAGAAAATTCACCGTTTTTACCCCATGATTGAATCCAGGAGATCACTTCTGATTCATCTATTAGCTTGCCTTCCTTAATTGATGCGAGAGCTTTCATAGTGTCTTCCCAGCGAGAGTCCTCCATGGCTTGTCGTACAATAAATTCTTTTATCGCCTGATTTATGAGGTAATTTTTGCTTCGGTCCAGCCGTTGAGCCAAATTTTTCAGTGGGGCTTCAATTTCCGAGTTTAACCGTACGCTTGTAACGCCCATGGGTTTCTCCAAATGTAGTATATTGTACTACATTATAGTACGCTCGACTCACGAGCTAGGCAAAGACTTATAACGCATTGCATCAGCAGCATTTTGCGCGCGTAGCGAGAAAGATGTCCTTAGTTTAGCTGTTTAGAGTTCGTACTCTTTAACGATGAATGCCGAAGATTTTGAGTGATCAATAAAATTCCCCTCATCTTCTAGCAGTGCGGCACCTAATTTCTGGCCCTCCAGTGAGCTCATTCCTTCCATCAGCTCTTCTTCCGAGTCAAACCACACTTCTGCGACTCCATCATATTCAGGTCGCATTCCTCTAGAACTCTTCAACCCTTCATTTAAAATGGAGTATCTACCGTATGAGATTGCACATATTTTTGTGCTCCTGTGTTAAGGGGATTCCTGTAAGAGGATTTGCCAAGGGGCTGTGGTCAGACTTAGAATTTGCCGTTGTCATTCTTCCATGCGCTACGTGGGGGGACCGCCTCGGTCGTATCCCAGTGTTCCGCAAGTTTGCCATGAGCAACTCGAAAAAGGTCAAAGAATGACGAATGAACCCCATTTACAGAACCCTCACTGACAGTAAGTACAAAATTCCCTTCTGCCAGGATACGATGCATTTTGTCATATTTTATGGTGATGCGGCTGTTAGAAGCTGGGTCGAATAAGGCCGAACGCAGCGTTGACAGACCATCGTCGATGCGAGGGTTGTGCTCGGTATAACACTCGTTATCAATAAAATGTTCCAGTTTACTAATTTGACCATTGATCAAGACGTCGTTAACAAAGGATCTCACGATTTCGCGGTTATATTCGGTTTTGCCGAGATCGGTAGCTTCGGTTGGCCCATCAACCATGGTGTGGCCGGAGGGATTGGGACCTTCCCTGAGCTGGATGTTGTCCCAGTGTTCAACGGTCAGGTCTCCCTCGAAGCGGAAGATTTCGAAACCAATCCTTGAAGTGTCAAAGTCGTACTCAGTGTGGGCAAATACATAGTCGCTATCCGAGAAAATTCGCACGATATTGACACGAGGAGAGCTTTTGGCTAATCGTTTGAAAAGTGCTGCAAGGCCCTCTCCTCCTTCGTGAGTTTGAGGATTATGCTGGATGTACTTGTCAGGATTGACGACGGTGACCGATGCTTCGTCACCAGTCTCGATACCTTTGAGCAAGGTGCAAATTTGATTTTTTCTTTTTGAGGTCATAGATAATTACATTTCTGATGCTGCAGCTAACATTTTGCACCATAAGTGCGTAGCGGGTTGTTGATCCGGCTGCATGCGATTGTTATTTATTTTGTAAGGACAATGACATTTCATTCCAGCTCATTCCGCCGTGACTTGAGTTCGATATTCCTAAGTTAACAAAACCGTATCTTGCATACATATCGATTAAATCTGTTTGACAAATTAGGTAAATGTCAGATTTACCAAGACCCTTCATTACATCTATAAAGCTTTTCATCAGTTTGCTGGCCATACCCTTTCCCTGGTAAGCGGGATGAATAACAACTGATAGTATGACTATATGCTTGCCTTCAGAATCATGGCCGATTAGCTCTTTAAATTCTTCGTCGGAAAGCTCAACCTTTTGGGTAGCTCCGGAGTTGATAAAACCAATTATCTCCTCTTTATTTTCTAAAACAATGAAACCTTCTGGATAAGTCCTTATTCGTTTTAAAATCTTATCTTTAGTTGCGGCTTCATCACCCGAATAAGCAACAGATTCGATTTCAAAACATCGATCCAGGTCTTGTTCGATTACGATACGGATACTTACATCTGACATGCTTTAAAATTACTCCTGATACATAACGCTCAAATCAGCGATCTGGCATTAGCCAGCTCCGTCTACATTTGTTTGTTAAATTTTTGTATCACTAATCACCTTTACAAATCTGGCAACTCTAGCACCGAGGTGGTGCGCCGTTTCGAGGTCTATAGCATTAACACGAGAATCAGTGGTGTGAGCTATTAGACCACTTTGTGCTCCAAGTCTATTTCTGCCCTTTGAATCATACCCACCAGGTATGTCAATACTTGTCCATAGCATCCCATGCTGACTCGCAAAAATTTGTAGGTATTGGATTGAACTCAACTGGTCCCCGCTTAAATTAGAACCAATGGTGAACCCAGCTGCTACTTTTCCAGCCCATTTCCTTTCTACCCACAAATCACTAGATGCATCCGCAAAAGCCTTGAACTGAGATGAAACACCCCCCATTAGGGTTGGAGAACCGAAGACTACGCCATTTGCATCGGTCACTATTTCTAGCGCCTGTTCATTGACGAATCTGCCTTCCAGAATATCTGAACCCAAAATCCTAAATTCAGTGGCCTCTACATTGTGAATGGAATTAATGCCATCCGAAATAGCATGTGCTAATTGTCCAGTTGTTCCAGTGGTTGTATGATAAATCACTGCTACTTTTTGTTTTCTCATTCAGGACTCTACTAAAAAATATAACGCTTCGCATCAGCGGTTAGCAAAGCGCGTAGCGATTTGTTAATCCAACTGCATGCGATTGTTAGGCGGTGTGCGACACGCTATCGGAAAAGTTCTCATGGACTTACAACTATTGACTCGCCGTCCCGGAGCGCTTGATATGGGATACCGTGTTGCCCAAAATACTCGACTACGTCGTTGATTTGAGAAGATTCCGGATGATCAGAGTCAAAATGTGGCGCGATACTGTATGGCAACACGCCAAGCCCCTCCCAGATTACCTCTGATTCGTAACCCTCAGGAACCTGGCCGGGTGGATCCACCAGGTCGATACCTTTCAGAGAAGGCGCTAATACGCACGCACCGGCGCTATAGCCGGCATAAACGAACGCTTCGTGTTCCCGCTCTTTCTCCCAAATCAGCTTATCAAATCGGCTGTATCGCATCGCGCGCCTGAGTATGAATGCGTTTCCGCCGACAACCCAAACACCATCGAAGTGCCCTAATGCATTGCGACTTGCGGTTTCGGAGTTAAAGAATTCGCGGAGATCTACTTCCGCTGGTTTGAGACCAAGATCTGAAAGCCGATCGAGTTCTAATGCAAGACTCTCTGCACGCCGGGTGAGATCGAGTGAGAAATCCAATGCGTTGCTAATTACGGCAACGTTAGTCGAGTCTCCGAAAAGATCACGCAATCGATGAGGTTGTGAACACAATTGGTGCATATACTGGTGATTCCGATCACCTAATCCGGTTTTATTCGATCACCTGATCATCCCAACGCATGGGGTGTCATGTTATCAGTCTGAGTGATCGGATTCACCGATTTTTCCGATGATTTT
>Ga0164315_10005319_pt1 | contig 10067 bp, 9 predicted proteins | sample GuaBasSedimGuay6_FD_113737 | JGI IMG/M metagenome (GOLD analysis project Ga0164315, IMG submission 113737) | Subseafloor sediment microbial communities from Guaymas Basin, Gulf of California, Mexico - Guay6, Core 4569-2, 0-3 cm | ecosystem: Environmental > Aquatic > Marine > Hydrothermal vents >... | reverse complement strand
GATAGTACTTTTTAAATATCCGAAATCTACATCCTGATTTACACCTAACAAACTTAAAGGTTGAAAATTAGCTAAGTTATTATCAGTTCGTGATGAATCTATACTTTCATTAAATGCTATTATTTCAATAAGAGTATCTCCTACCGAAAATGGTTTTTCACCAACTAGATCTACACCAATATCTTCAAGATCTTTTTCACATGAAAAAATCCCAAAAAGGAATATTAGCCCCACTCCAAAATATTTGAAACAAGTCATTATTTTATTTGACATAAACAATTATTATTTTTAAGTTATAGATTAAAGAACTTTGTTTAAATAGAAGTCAGAGTAGGCTTCGGTAAAACTTTCTATTGGTTGGTAGTCTAAAACAGGTATTTCTAAATTATCAATTAATGACGTTATTGTTTCATTGAGTTCTTCACTCCCCTTAATAACAGCATCCGAATTTTCAATAGCAATTTTAACAAAATTATCATCACCATTGTTGTGCAATGATTCTAATTTATCTTCAGAAATTTGATCAAATTTTATTTTTTTAATTAAAACGTCACCATCAACTACACCCTTTGTACCATAATTAAAAGCAGATGTCACTATTTTACTTTCTGCAAATAAAGGGTCATTTTTATAATATTCCCTAATATACAATGGTATTAGTGAGGCCATCCACCCATGAATATGAATAATATCCGGGGCCCATTTTAATTTTTTTACTGTTTCTACAACACCTTTCGCAAAAAAGATTGCTCTTTCATCATTATCCTTGAACAAATTACCATCTTCATCTGTAAAAACAGCTTTTCTTTTAAAATATTCTTCGTTATCGATAAAATAAACCTGCATCCTTTCTTTTGGTACAGAAGCAACTTTTATAATTAATGGCATATCCATATCATTGATAATCAGATTCATCCCAGATAATCGTATCACCTCGTGTAACTGATGTCTTCTCTCATTAATTACTCCAAACCTCGGCATAAACATTCTAATTTGTGCCCCTTGGTGATGCATTTCCTTTGGAACCTCAAATGCCATTTTTGATACTTCAGTCTCAGGTAAATAGGGTGTAAGCTCTGACGATATATAAAGTATTCTCTTATCTTTCATTTATCATTCTATTTTGGATTGGTGCAAAATTACAAAATTATATGCATAATTCGATTTAAAATATTAAGTTTGATAGCTTAATTAACAATCTTTAACAGCAAAGTGAAAGTTTTTAAAACTGTGGATTCAGTGAAACGCAATTCATCAAATATTGATGAAAAATTTTCATTAGGATTAGTTCCAACAATGGGTGCCTTACACGAAGGACATTTATCGATCATTAAAAAAGCAAAAATAGAAAATGATCTTGTGATAGTGAGCATTTTTGTGAACCCAACTCAATTTGATAAAGCAGAGGATCTGAATAATTATCCTGTCACAATAAATACAGATTTAAAATTACTGGAAGAGGTCGATTGTGATTTTGTTTTTATTCCAACAGCTGATGAAATATATAATTCAAACATCGTTTCTGAGAAATTTGATTTCAATGGTTTGGATAAAGTAATGGAAGGCGAGCACCGTAAAGGGCATTTTGATGGTGTTGGAACCATCGTGAAAATGTTATTTGAAATTATTAAACCAACAAGAGCTTATTTTGGAGAGAAAGATTTCCAACAACTTCAAATAATCAAAACAATGGTTGAGTTAAAAGGACTCCCAATTCAAATAGTTGCTTGTGAAATATTTAGAGAGAAAGACGGCTTAGCGATGAGCTCTCGAAATACACGATTAAATGATGCCCAACGAAATGCAGCTCCGTTAATATATAGATCCTTGTTGAAATGCAAAGAATTATTCCTTGAAAAAGATATGACTTTCATTAAAGATTATATTGATACTAAATTTAAAAAAAATGCTTCTTTACAACTGGAATACTTTGAGATAGCGAATGTAAAAACATTATCCCCTGCTATCGATATTGACAAAAATGAAAAATATAGAGCATTTATAGCCGCGTTTTCCGGGTCAGTACGTTTGATTGATAACATAGCATTAAATTAAGTAACTTTGCCGGCAAATCTCTTAATAAGAAAACAATAATTTTGATCTAATTTTTTGAATCGTAAATTAAGAAAAACCCTGTTTACAATACTTCCAATTGCATTGGGAGTATCATTGATTTTGTTTTCACTGTCAAAATTGAAACCAAATGACATTGAAGCTATAAAAAATTCTTTTCAAACAGCCAATTATTGGTGGGTATTGTTATCCTTATTTTTTGGAATTCTAAGTCATTTATCAAGAGCTTATCGCTGGCAATTTATGTTAGATCCTTTAAATTATAAACCTGATTTTGCCAACAATATAATGGCAGTTTTAGTTTCTTACCTGGTAAATTTAATTGTACCAAGAGCCGGTGAAATAGCAAGAGCAACAACCATTTCAAAATATGAAGATATTCCCTTTGAAAAAGCCTTTGGCACCATTGTATCGGAAAGAATTGCTGATGTAATTATGTTATTGAGTATCATAGCCATCGCCTTCTTTTATCAAACTGAACTATTAACTTCTTATTTATTCAAAAAAGGCTCTTCCAATTCTAATTATATCATATACGGCATAATAGGAATATTAATTCTTTCAGTTTTATTTTTCAGATTAATTAAAAAATCGAGTAATCCATTTATTAATAAAATACAAAACTTCGTGCACGGATTAATTCAAGGAGTAGTGAGTATTTTTAAAATGGAAAAGAAATGGGCTTTTATTTTTCATACCTTTTTTATCTGGTTGATGTATGTTTTGATGTTCTACGTGGTAACTTTCGCTCTGCCTGAAACTACTAACATGCCCTTTGCTGCGATAATAGTTGGTTTTGTAATTGGTGGTCTAAGTATGGCAATTACAAATGGAGGTTTGGGTGTCTACCCTATATTTGTTGCAAGTGCAATTACTCTTTACGGAATTAATGAAAATTCAGCTCTTGCTTTTGGTTGGATCATGTGGACTGCCCAAACATTAATGGTACTTGTATTTGGCGGATTATCATTTTTGATTTTACCTATATATAACAGAGATAAAACTTAAAACCATAATGCCTGCTAAACTATTAATATACTCTCTTTAATAATTAACTAAACATAAAACTTTATCTTCCAATATTATCAGGAAGTCCTTTATAGTACCTGAAATTTTCTACGGCTTTGCCATCTTCGTATTCTATATATTTACTGACTCTTTCAATTACTTTTTTTTGTTCTTCCTCTGATAATTCTGGGCCGGTATACTTATACCATCCTGAACTCCATTGGCTCACATATTTCGACATGGCCTTAATTTTTTTGTCCTTAAATGCAGTTATATCTACTCGTATGTTTACATCCTTTTTGTCTGAGTCATATAAGATATATTCTGGAATTGTATGCGCTTCAAGACCCTCAACTGTTATCTGACCCTGAAACAGTAAAGGCCACATAGCTGCTCTTGCAGCATCTGCCGCCAAATAAGCGGCTGCTCTGTGATCTGCTTTATGCCAACGTTGCCCACCCTTTCCCGGATCAAATGCAAATAGAACATCAGGTTTGATCTTTCGAATAAGTCGAACCAGTTTTGCAACAACTTCTTTTCTGTTTTCGAATTCCAACAAACCGTCATCATAACCTAAATTTATATAATTGTCACCCGGAATTCCAAGCTCCTCTAAGGCTCCTAATTCTTCTTTTTGCCGAATATTTGCAAGATCAGCCATAGAAAGATCCGGATCCTGTGTTCCAACATTTCCAGTAGTTAATATGGCAATGTAAATATTATTGCCATTTTGTTGTAACATTGCAAGAGTTCCCTGAGAATATGTATCATCATCCGGATGCGCTCCAATCAGAAGAATTGTTTTCCCTTTCCATTCTTCAACTGGAATACTAGGTTGTGCAAAGGTTAATTCATGTGCCAGAAGTAAGGTCAAAATAAGATATAACGTTTTCATATTATTGAATTAATTAATATTAATCGATATCATAGTTATTTCGCTATGAAATCTTCTTGTGTTTTACATTTATTGTAAATTATCTATGTAAGGTATTGATTTTTTTCTATATCCCTTGAATGTTTTAATTAGTATTCAGTAATGTGTTCTTACATTAAAGAATGAAACACAATAAAAAAAAGACACCTCTTAATCAATGATCAAAAGGTACCTGAAAAAAACAAACTTAGATAATACTAAATTCCCTCAATGAATATCATATCAAAAGATCCAATGCTTTGTGCTCAATGTTTAATTAGATTTTGCTGTTTTTAAATTTGCCCAATTGGCATCAGCTTTTTTAATCTTATCTGACTCATTCTGATTCCAAGGAATTATTGTATTAACATGTTGCCCTTCGTAATCATCATTAAAAAATAAGTAGAGTTTACCATCTCTTATTTTAAAAGTTGAAGGTTCGCAGTAAACTTTCGCGTTTTTCTCAGCCATAGCAAATGAGCAATATCCACCATATTGAGGAATGTATTTCACTGGATTCTCTTTGAACATTTTTAAATGTTCAGCATTTCTAAAATAAAAAATACTTCCATCGTATTTAGTAGAGAATTCTTTTTCCCCTTTTGCCGATTCATAATTTGTAAAATAATTTACAACATCATAACCATCTATGGCAATATTTTCTTTATTCGCATAAATATTGCCGCTTTGAGCTGATAAAGCCCCAAAACTCAATAGTAAAACATAAAATAAGATAAATTTCTTCATATTTAAATAAATTAAATTAATAATACTCAAATTTATAAGATCATTCTTTACTTTTTATATCAAAAAATGTTTTATTTTTGCTTAATCGTACATTTTATTGAATTATGGATGCATTAAGTGAAATACTTGAATTAGTTAAATTAAAAAGTGCAGTTTATTTTAAATCCGATTTTTCATCTCCTTGGGGTATGAGTATCAAGGCAGGTTCTTTTGCACAATTTCATATGGTTTTGAAAGGCAAATGTATACTTCAGCTATCACAACTTAAAACTATTGAATTATACGCTGGTGATATTGTGGTATTTCCTTTTGGAGAGGAACATGCACTCGCAGATAATTACCAAAGCAAAAAGGAAGATGGTTTAAAAGTCGTAGAATCGATTTGGAATAACAACTCACTATTTAAAGGAGACAATTTTGCGACCACACTAATCTGTGGCCATTTTGAATTTGATAGAAATACAAAACATTCGTTTATAAAGTCATTGCCTTCTATTATACTTATTTCAGATATGGATCGAAGAGAATTTTCCTGGCTCGAAACATTAAGCAATTTATTAATGCAGGAATCCATGTCGAAGCATATTGGTAATTCTAGTGTTACAAACAGATTAGCAGAAGTTCTATTTATCCATGTAATCAGAGCATATATACTTCAAGATGAAGAAAAAACCGGTTTCTTTGCTGCGTTAAAAGATTCAAAATTAAATTCGATCCTGACATTGGTTCACAGTAGCCCCGAAAAAAACTGGACTTTGGAAAATCTTTCCTCGCAAGCAGGAATGTCTCGAACTCTATTTGCCAATAAATTCAGAGAAGTTATAGGTGAAACTCCTTTTCAATATATCACCAATTGGCGTATTTTAAAAGCCAAGCAATTCCTTACCGAAAGTTCTGAACCAATTTCAGAAATAGCTGAAAAAGTGGGCTATTCATCAGAAGCTGCCTTTAATAGAGTTTTTAAGAAAAAAGTTTTAAAAACCCCAGCCGTATTTCGAAGAGCTAACAACTAAATATTATCTATTTTTGAGAAATGAAAAATAATTTTTACAGCAATGGTAAACTTTTAATAACAGCAGAATATCTTATTCTTAATGGGGCCAAAGGTCTGGCACTTCCCACTGTATTTGGTCAGGATCTAGTTGTAAAAAAAATAAATTCCCCTGAGTTGGTTTGGGAGAGTTTCGATAAGAACAATGCAACATGGTTTAAAAACATCTATCAACTACCTGATATATCTATTGATAATTCAAATAAAGAATCGGAAATAGCCATTACTTTACAAAAAATATTAAAAGAAGCGCGTAAATTAAATCCGGAATTCTTAAATACGAATACTGGGTTTCAAGTTAGAACCAAACTAACATTTCAAAGAAACTGGGGACTGGGGTCTTCTTCTACCTTAATAAACAACATCGCCAAATGGGCAAGAATAAATGCCTTTGATCTACTAAATAACAGTTTTGGTGGCAGTGGTTATGATATTGCTTGCGCAGAAAATAACACCTCTATTCTATACCAAATAAGAAATAAAACCCCTAAAATAGAAAAGGTTAATTTCAATCCTGTTTTTAGAGATCAACTCTATTTTATTCACTTGAATCAAAAGCAAAACAGCAGATCAGAAATAATAAATTTTTTAAGGAATAAAAAGGAAATTCAAGCTGAAGCTAAAGAAATTTCTGGACTTACCATTGAAATTTTAAACAGCTCAACTATAGCAGATTTTGAAAACATTTTAAAAGAACATGAAAAAATAATCGCATCAATTGTCGGAAAAAAACCAATTCAAAAAGAATTATTTTCCGATTATTTTGGGCAAACTAAAAGTTTAGGAGCCTGGGGAGGTGATTTTATTTTAGCAACAGGTAATGAAGATACAACCGCTTATTTTAAAAACAAGGGTTTTGAAACTGTGATACCTTATAATAAAATGATTTTATAAAAATATGCCATGCGAAATGGTTTTAAATTAAAGAAATGATCCCTTACTTCGGTCGGGATGACAAAAACAAATGAAACAAAAAGTAATTATTATAGGAGGAGGTGCTGCAGGTTTTTTTGCTGCAATAACCATTGCCGAAAGCAATCCGAAAATGGAAGTTATAATTCTTGAAAAAGGAATCAAATTACTACAAAAAGTAAAAGTTTCGGGTGGAGGAAGATGCAATGTAACACATGCCTGTTTTACACCAAAAGAACTTGTTGAATTTTATCCAAGGGGGAAAAAAGAGTTACTTGGTCCTTTCCATCAATTCATGACAGGTGATACTATGGAATGGTTTGAAAAAAGAGGAGTACCATTAAAAATTGAAGAAGATAATCGAGTATTTCCTGAATCTAACTCTTCTCAAACTATAATGAATTGTTTGACAACCAGTGCGGCAGACGCCGGAGTTAAATTACAATTGAATCAAAATGTAGATCAAATTAAAAAGATAGATTTTCAATTCATCATTAAAACAAATTCTCAAGAATTTGTTGCAGATAAACTATTAATTGCAAGTGGAAGTAATCCAAAAGTTTGGGACTTAATCGATCAACTGGGTCATAAAATAATACCTCCGGTACCTTCATTATTCACTTTCAATATAAATGACAAACGCATAACCGAAATTCCCGGTGTATCAGTACCCAATGCTACAGTTTCATTGATCGATTCAAATTATGAAACCATTGGGCCAGTGTTGATTACCCATTGGGGACTTAGCGGACCAGCTATTTTAAAACTATCAGCCTTTGGAGCTTTGTTTTTAGCAGAAAAAAACTACGAGTATCAGGTAAAGGTAAACTGGTTATCAAAACAATCATCTACTGTTTTAAATAAGTTAAAAATTATTAAAAGAGAAAATCCGAAAAAACAACTATTATTAAAATCTGTATTCAAAGATATCCCTAAACGATTGTGGGAAAAACTACTTTATGCTGCTGCAATTAAAAATGAACAAAGATGGGCAGATGTATCAAATAAACAGTTGGGAAATATTGCAAACCAACTCACTAATACTCAGTTTATTGCATATGGGAAAACCACTTTTAAAGAAGAATTTGTAACTGCAGGTGGAGTTGATCTGAAAGAAATTAACTTTAAACACTTTGAAAGTAAGATCCATAAAAACCTGTTCTTTGCTGGGGAAGTTTTAAATATCGATGCTGTAACCGGTGGATTTAATTTTCAAAATGCATGGACAGGTGGATTTATAGCCGGGAATGCGATAGCAAAGTAAATATCATCGCTTAAAATACTTTCCCAAAGCCAAAATAAAAAACCCAAAGCCAAAAGCTAAAGATAAATAATATAAAATTGGATAGCCATTCTTCATTTTTTGTGAGATAATAAAAAATACACCAGAGATTAAATATAAATAAACAGGTTTAATATTTCTTAATGATTCCATTAGACACAAAATTTATTCTTAATAAAAATATCCATAAATAATTTTTTAATCGCCCAGCTTCTCGTCAATATAATCAAATACTTTTTGCATCAAGTGCACCCTGTCTTTTCCTCTTACATTATGAGGATAACCCGGGTAGGTAAAAAAATCAATTTGCACTTCTTTATCCACAGAAACCTTCAGTAATTTCATAGAGTGTTGTGGAACCACTACATCGTCAATTTGCCCGTGAATGATCAATAAGTTTCCTTTCAAATTTTCGATATGATTTGTCACATCGGCTTTTTTATATCCTTCCGGATTTTGTTGCGGGGTATCCATATAACGTTCTCCATACATTATTTCATAATAACTCCAGTCAATAACCGGGCCACCGGCTACACCAACTTTAAAGACATCTGGTTGACGAGTCATTATACTAGTTGTCATAAAACCACCAAAACTCCATCCATGAATTGCCATTTTATCGATATTCACATATGGAAGTGATTTTAAATATGCAACACCAGCCATTTGATCTTCCATTTCTTTATCTCCTAAATTTCTATGGGTTGCCTGTTCAAATTCTGAACTTCTGTTATGGCTTCCCCTATTGTCTAAGGTAAAAATGATATAACCCTTTTCTGCAAGATAGTACATCCACATTGCAGCACCTCCTAACCATTGGTCTCTTACCAATTGTGCATGGGATCCTCCATAAACATATACCATAACAGGATATTTCTTATTCTTATCAAAATTTGAAGGTTTAATAATTCGCGCATTCAAAACAATGCCTTCATTATTTTGAAGCCTGATCAGTTCCGGTCTTGAATATATGTACTCATTTAAAGGGTCTTTTGCCTTTAGCAATACTTTTTTCAAGGCTGATTTTGAATTGACAATTTTAATTTCTTTTGGATCATTAATACTGCTAAATTCATCTATGATCAAGCCGTTTTCATTAACTGATGCCGCATGTGTCCCCTTATTTTTTGTAATTTGATGTTGATTCCCCTTTAAAGTTGTTTTAAAAATTTGTCTTTCCAATCCGTAATTGGTTGCAGCTTGAAAATAAATACTAGTCTTTTTATCAAAACCTATAAATTTAGTGATATCCCATTCTCCATTTGTCATTTTCCTGATTAATTTTCCATCTGTATTGTATAAATACAATTGCTTAAAATTATCTCTTGAACTAAACCATAAAAATTGATCATTGTGATCTGGAACAAAAATCAAATCATGCTCAGGTTCAACATATTGTGCGTCTTTTTCTTCAAACAATGTCTTAACAAAATTGCCGGTTCCTGCATCGTACTGATTCATTTTAAGATGATTCTGATCTCTGTTTAAAATTCCAATAAAAATACTTTCCTCATTAGGAGACCAGGTTATTCTTGTTAAATATTGTTCTTCAGGTTCACCTGTTTTAATGAAAATTGTTTTTTTAGTTGCCAGGTTGTAGACACCCAAAGTAACATGATGGCTTTTCATACCTGCCATCGGGTATTTTATTACATTCGATTTGGCAGGTCGAACCGTCATATCAATTAACGGATAATTGGTTACCATGGTTTCATCCATTCGGTAAAATGCTAACTTATTGCCTGAAGGCGACCAAAATGTTCCTTTTGTAATACCAAATTCAAATCGATGTACGGCTTGTCCGAATACAATACCCTTATTTGCCTCCTTGCTAACTTGATCTGACTCGCTGCTTTCTCTTTTTATAAATAGATTATTATCAACTGTAAAAGCAACATTAAATTTTGTTTTATCCAGATCTATATTCGCAGCCTTTTCATCGAAAGCTACCATTTTTGATAGGTTAGTAACAAGATCGTACTTTACATAAGTATTCCCATTTCGGAAATAGAATTCATTTTTATTCAACCATTTAATATTTGGGAATACTATGAGTTTTTTTTCTGATCTAACTACTTTAT
>Ga0164315_10005317_pt1 | contig 10068 bp, 12 predicted proteins | sample GuaBasSedimGuay6_FD_113737 | JGI IMG/M metagenome (GOLD analysis project Ga0164315, IMG submission 113737) | Subseafloor sediment microbial communities from Guaymas Basin, Gulf of California, Mexico - Guay6, Core 4569-2, 0-3 cm | ecosystem: Environmental > Aquatic > Marine > Hydrothermal vents... | reverse complement strand
TTATTCCAATAGCAATATCTCCGGGGTTACCAAGTGCTTGTATCTGTTTAGAAAAGATTTCATCAAAATGATAATCATTTCCTATTGCAGTAATTGCTGATGTATCTGTTGAGAAAGCCATTGCTGCTAATGGTTTACGTTCGGTTTCAAAACGATTTGTAAATTCAGCTGCTACATGTTGAGCATCTGCTGCTGAACCACCATTACCAAAGATCATTATCTTATGACCAGTTTCAAAAGCTTCAATAATTTCTGATGTAATATTTTTAATTGTACTATTGTTACTATTCATTGTATCGTATAGTACATCACTATGTCCTTGTAATACTTGAGCTATAAATCCCATAATTTACTCCAGTCCGAATGGAAATCCAATTTTAGTTATGAATGCCTTTACTGATTCATCTAGTTTTTCTTCACTTCTATCATTTTGATACCAATAATGAAAGATGTAAGTTAATCTTAAGTTTTCAGTTATACATTTAACCATTTTAGCATTAAATATAGTTGGATCATTAGCCTTCATTGTTAATAATATGACTGTTAATTTTTTACTTAACGTTTCCCAATCAGTTGCGTTGAAAAACTCATTAATTAAATCATATTTATTGATGATGAATTCAAAAAATCTATCTAAATTTTTATGAGAATAAACATTAGCTGCAGTAAATGTATCAATGTTATTTAACATATTTCCAGCTTTAAGATTAGCCATATCTATCATCATATCATCATATTCATCATTATAGATATCTCTTAAAATATCATCTGGTAATGTTTGAATATTTGAATGTGTGATCAAGTTACCTTTATCGAATTGATATATAAGAAGATCTCTTACTTTCAATTGAGCGGTTCTCATATAATTAACCGAATCATAAGTAAGTATCATCTGTTGTGCACAAGAATTTTCTCCTGATAATTCGACACGGTATCGTTGAAACAACAGTTCCAATAATGTTAATTGAAACCTGTCATATTTAATATAGATGCCAAGAGTATGTAACCGGAAATCATTATCGACACTATCAGAATGAATGTAATCGAAAAACGATCTGTAAGCAATAGCAGTAAAGGGACTAAAGCTAATGTCAGTACAATTGGGATCATTTCTTAATATTCCTCATAATCCAACTAAACCTCCAATGGCATAGTTCTTAACATATTTCTTCAGTTCAAGCTCTTTATATAACTTTGTCCAGATATCATATTGACCTGGCATTTTAAACTGATTAATGAAATAAAATTTATCACATAATTCTGGATGTTTCACAAGCATTTCTTTGGATTGCTCTAATGACTGTTTATTAAATTTATAAATGTAATCGTATGTATTATATTGTGGATACCCTAAAAATACAGGAATATCTAATGAGAACATGAAATCGAACACATCTCTCTCGGTTTCCAGGTAGTAATTGTAATAATACATGAATCTTCCAATGTCTGCGGGATTAACATCTCCAACAATTATTGAATATCCACCCGAATCTACAAATACTTTCGATCCACCAACGGTGTCAACATACGCTTCTTTATAACCACGAATATTATTAATAGCTACATTAAGTGTAGAATGATCAAAATTAGTCTGCGATAGTCCACCAATGATACTAATTAATGCATTCTTTGTTTGACGTATGATTTGTGTATTGTAATCTGTCTTCTTATCAACAGTAACTTTAGCAGCGCCTGTTAGATCAGTTTGAAAAGGATTGTCTTCATTAATTTCTAATCCTACTGATTTGTGTTTAACACCTGATGGTGCAACTTTTGAGCCTCCAACATAAACGAATTCCATTCAATATGCCTCCAATTGTATTCTTGTTCCAGTTGCTTGTCTACCTTTTATCATCATGTCGTCATAATTGTCTTCTCTTGTACCTTCAAATAAATGATATGGATTACAACACTTGGGATTATCACATTCGTGACAAACAAACATATTATTATTTAAGTGTCGAAATGTCGAATATGCATATTTATGTGTAGATGTAAATTTACCATCAATCATAACTCTTCCATATCCGTGACCATCAATGTTTCCTTGCCATTCCCAACATTCATCTTTATGGAGAATTTTAACTTGTTTCCAAAAATATTCATGTGATCCCATGAGTACCATATGATTTGGATTAACACAATTACGATTACGGCAAGTTTTGAATATCCCAACATCAATTTTAATATCATAGTACATTTGATATGCTATTCTGACAGCAGATCTTGATTTACTATTGATTGAAAATGTTGGCCAACCGTTACGGTTATCGATAGATCCATTCCATTCCCAACATTCATCTTGATGTAAGCATTTATTATTTTTAATTCTATTAAAAAATTGAGTTCTATAATATGCAGTATACATCATGATACATCCCTTGCGAATCTCTCGGCATGCATTTTTGCATCGTCTATCGTTTTAATGGTATATGGTGTAAATGGTAAATTTTTACGATATGCATCAGCTACTTCATAACCATGTTTATCTGCAATAGCATTATACTTCTTATCGATTTCTTTACCGTATGTTATGCGATTGCCAATTGTGTCAGCATTTTTAATTTCTTTACCAACATAGAATTCACCCACAGCACGATGTGACCATCCATAGCATCTATTGTTTGGTGATATGCCAGTCGAATGTCTTGATCCCCAACCCTTCAGCAATAACCAGTCTTGAAATTTACACTTAGCTTTCTTCTTACTGTCTCGAGGAAGATTTTTAAGGGTTCTATCTTCAGGCTTGATGGTAGTCTTCATCCATTTTGTAGTCTTAAACTTTTTCATCCTATTACTTTTAGGATTCATCTTCCGAATTTTGTGTTTCTCAATTCGAGCTACAGCATATTCACCATCATCTAATTCGGGTTTAGCTAGCTCTAATATAATTCTTTCACTTTCTACAACCATCTCAACAATAAATTCACCACTACCAATTATCATAGGTTGATTTGATAGTTGTACCATTTCATTTATGTAACTCATCTCATTCTCACTAAATTATTATATCTATTTAACTTTAGTTCTGCCCAATTAAATTCCAGCAAAATAATAAAGATAGTGGTCCAGATCCATTTCCACATCATCTTGAAGTTTAATTGTTGCACTAACTCTACAACTATTATCTTCCATGATGGATTTACATTTGGCTTTCATATCCAAAGCTCCAGGACGATTGCAAGTACTAAGCTCATAATAAGCTTTATTAAGCATATCGCAATCAAAATTCCCAGATTTTGGATTGATTACCGGATGGCGAAGATTCGCTGGATCAAGAAATGCTTTTTCTCCATGATCTTCTAGTAACCTTTGTTTGGCTACTCGTCCACGCAAGAGTCTAGGCATACCAAATCGACCAGCAAACTCAGTTAGTAAATTTGAGATGAACCCTTCATCTTCCGTTTCTTCAACGGTATGTTCTAAAATTATGTTTTTCATCATAATCTCCTAGTTAAAAATGAGGTGAGCGATGAATCTACTCACCTCATTTAATTGTTCACGATTAATCAAATTGCTTAAATTAATCGATAATGTGAATACTTATTCGCTTGTCATGCTTTGCGGCAATGTTTTCACTTATTGTTCGAATTGCAGTGATGATTTTGCCATCCTTACCAATTATCTTTCCAACTTCATCTTTGGGAACGATAATGCTAAGAACAGTACTTCGCGATCCAGACTTCTCTTCAATTTCAACTTTAGATGGATCGTCCACTAGCTGCCCAACAATATTTGTTACGAGTCCAGTTATAGGATTTGTATCAGACATGATTTACCTTTTATGATTTGTATTTAATAGTTAACTTAACGTTTCAGTATCTGATGGGTTGGGTATCATATTCAAGATATGATTTCTGATTTAATATCAATAATAAGTTTCAATATAAATTTCTACATTGAATAGTATATAAATTACCCATTGTTAAATGGGTTTTGTGGGGTAAAATTAGTTTGCTGCTGACCCATATTATTCTGGATCTTATTCCCGGCAGCAACGTTCGGGGAAAAATTCTGTGGTTGTGGTTGTGGCTGTTGAAAATTATTGTTTTGCATTGGTGTTTGTTGTGGTGCTTGTTGGTAATTGTTTTGAATTGGTGCTTGTTGAAATCCTTTAAGTTCTAGATTTATAGCACGATCAGCCAAGATATTTAATGTTTTACTCATACCAAAAGCATCTGCAATACTTAATGATATATTATGTTTAACCTTGTTATGGGCAACAGTCATATTGATCATTTTAATATTAACATTTTTACCTGAGATCTGTTGTTGTTTTGAAGTTACCCATATGGATACATTCTTAGTTCCACCAGCAGATCTTGCAAATTTTGAAAAAGGTAATACATTTAAATCATTACCAATTGCACATTGATATAGGGTTTCAGCCATACCAGCCATTTCTCTACTTGCAAATTTAATTGATATTTTTCCATTCTTAAAATCATATGTTCTATTCTGTTGGTTACCAACACCTGGCGCTAAAGAGAAGAAGAAGAAGAATTTATCTTTAAGATCTCGTTTGTTAGCCATTGGTGTTCGTTGAATCATAGCGATAGTTATGATATGATTTGCTGGAAAACTTACATGTGCTAATTGTGTAAGGTTGTCATTATATTGATTTTGTTGATACGCCATAGTTTTTATCCATTTTAAGTTTCAATATTAAATCCATTCGAGTAAACGATCCGGTGGTAATGAATCGAGTTTCTCTTGTACAGTTGTCATTATCGTTTCTTGGCGTTGTTGCATGTCTTCCCAGTTGAGGTTTAGTTCACCAAATGGAGTAGACATATTTTTATATTTTTTACGCATTTGTACTACAGTATCCAATATTTCAGCTAGTGCCCAAGGTTTAAATATTTCATAATACATATCACCAGGAATTGTTGTTAAATCATTATGTAACGCTTTACATTCAACAACAATATCTTTTCCTCGTAACGCTACATCTAATTGTAATCTATCTGGATGTATATATCTAAATGTTGGAACAGTTTGCATTGACTTCATCATATCATCATATGTATTCATCATTGCCATATCCATAGGATTCATTTGTAAATATCCCATCGATTGAACTAAGTCTGAATCCAGTCCACCAGAACCTGAAAAATATTGTGGCCAAAATACTTCTTGAACATCAACAATTGTTATATGTTCTGGAGTTGGAATTCGATATTCTTCAGACATGTAATATGTTTGGTTTTCTTCACCAGGAATGTCATCTGAATGTTCAGGTTCAATAGCGTCATCCTTCATTGCAATCAAATGACATGGTCCTATTCTAAACCATACTGGTGTACCTAAATATTGTCCGAATGCTGGAAGGACATCATCTTTTACAATTTCAACTATGTCATGATCTGATAATTCAAGAAAGTTTAATGGGACACCTAATTTTCGCTTTATATGTTTAATTAGTCCATTCCAATTCTGTGCCATAATTATTCCATGAAAAAATATGGTATGAGGGAATAAATTCCCCCACACCAAGTGATTTTATAAATCAAGCAAATCGTCGAGAATACCATCAATTTGAGATTTGCCACCTCGTGTTAAATTGATTGAATTGGTATTTTTACTTAAATAATTAACCATATCTTCGATTAATGTATCTACAAAGTCATGATTCATATCATTTACTTGTTGTATTGATTCAGTATCGTCAGCTTTGATAAAAGCAATGTGTAAATCATAATTAACAACATTACCAACTTTAACTAATGGTTTGAGTCCAAAGTCATTTGGTAGATCACCTTCTTTCAGAAAATGATTTAGATGAGCTTGTCCATTAGGACCAAGCAGAATCTTACCAATATGAGTCTTTAGCCAACCACTATCAATTAATTCTAATAATTTAGTTCGGATTAATTCATTTACTTCAACTGGTTCCATTCTTATCTCCTATCATATAACTGCCAATTTCTGTTTCAGATCATTTAAATACGTATACGGAATACGCTTAAATTGCTCTTCGAATGAAATTAATTTATAATTTTTAACTACCATAGACCTATACTTTTCGTATTTTGGTGGTAAATATGAAGCTTCTGTAAATTCCGGTTCCATCGAATGAGCTTCAATCATTTTACATGCTGTAGCATCTCCAACTCTAGGGATTCCAGATATATTATCAGCTTTATCACCAGCTAATGATAACAGTAATGGAATATGTTTGGAAGTTAATACACCACGTTTAAATTTTTTATATATGTAACTTATTGCATTTGCATCCCATAGAGTATAAAACTCCATTTTACCAACACTCTTTTTATATACAGTACTACATTGTATTGTATTATAAAATTGACATGTTTGTAGTAAATCTTTATCTGTGGATAATATGACATTAAGTGTTGTTTGTTCACCAGCACTTGACAGATTATTTTGAATCATAAAATGTGGTAATAAATCACTCTCATATTGATCCATGAAGACTACAGTAGATAGATTTTTAATTGTAAACCTAGGGATGAAGTCTTCAAAATAATAATTCTTTATTCGTTTAAATAATTCTTTTTCTGTATCTTCAAGAACAATTGCATCAACTACTCTTGATCGATCACCTTTGTATTGCTTGTAAATAGTTTTATTCTGAATACATTCTCCAGAATCATAAAATGTAATAAACTTAGGATCATATTGTCCAAATTGAGCCAATAATTTATCATAGAAGAGTCTAGCTTCATCGAAAAATAATTGTGGCATCTGTTGTGTATCAAAATATCGAGCAAGCTCAATAGAGATAACTTGTTTATTATAAAAGCCACGAGCAATACTAGCTAAGTCAACATAGAACATAATATTTCTATATTGACCTCGCTGTAGTATTGTGTGAATTGATTTAGCACCAACATTAAACTTAAAGTAATGCTGCATTATATACCACCATATTCAATATAAATTTCACTAAACATTTCTGCTGGAACAATAGATGTTCCTGGTTTCGTTACAACATAATGTGCACATTCATTAGCAATTTGACATGATGTTACCATATCATTTCCTTTCGCAATACAAAATGCAATTGTTGAAATAACAGTATCGCCAGCACCACTTACATTAAATACTTCCACCGGATTCGCTCTAATTAATGTTTCGGTATCTGTTTCATTATCAATAACTTCTATACCTTTAGATCCTAATGTATGAATAATATATTTATACGTATTGAATTCAGCAACATTCTCTGAATTCAGAATCTGTTGATATTCAGAATGATTTGGAGTTATAGCATATGCATCAAAATACATATGTGCGTTATCTGGTTTTGGATCTACGATAAATGGAATGTTCATGTTTCTAATTTGTTCCATTATTTGGGAAGTTACAACCCCCTTCATATAATCCGATACAATAATCATATCAATATCTAATTCTTTAATTTTGTTAAGTTCTACTTCTGAAAATAAAACTTCAGGAGCATCCATCTCAACATCAATTCTTAACATCTGAGTAAATCTATATTCAGATATAATCCGTTCTTTAACTGTTGTGTTAAATGCTATTGATTTAATAATAAAGTCGTCATGAAAATTATCTAAGCTGTTTAACTTATGCATTAAACAATTCCCATTAGTACCTGCTCCAATGATTGATTTACAGTATATATTGCAATTAAAAGAAGATAAATTTCGAATTACATTACCACACCCACCTGGAGTACTATACACCTTATTTTGTTTAACAATCGGTACTGGAGCTTCTGGAGATATTCTTGTTACATCTCCAATTACGTATTTGTCAAGCATTATATCGCCGACAACAAGCATATTGATCATATATTTCTCCATTTCAATTACAATTATTATATCTATTTATTTTTTGTTCTCAAAAAGAATAGTGAATAATAATATCTATATGAAATCAGCAATTATTTTTCGATTTACAACTGCACGTTGCCATGCATATGGTAACCGTTCAATAATTATTCGATTATCCGAAAATAACTCATTAGCAGTTACGATACTTGTACTATCCATCATACTTTGTAGAATTACATTATCGTCAATCCAACCAACTCTAGGATCCCACACAACTTTAGTAACAGCTAAATCATCTGGTGTATATAACTCACAATGTCCATATTTCGCTACACCAAAATTTAGAACGATTGTATTCTCATCAATAACATCAGTTGTATTTGGTATGAATATGCCACCATCAATATCAACACAAACTACTGTAATATCAAGTCTATTTAGATTGTGTGAAATGTTCCAAATATTGTCACGATCTAAATATCTAATATTAACTGTTTTTGATGGAACTGAACGTTGTGTATTATCATTGATGAAATAAAATCCAGGTTGTCCTTTAGTAGTTGTTTCAAAAGGTTCAAATCCAAGATTAGAATTCAAATCACCTTCCCACTGTGCAGGTCTAGCTGGAATATCTTCTGGAATTATCCAAGTCATTTCAAGATTATGTTCTAAGCAAACTGGACATATTCTAGGTTCTTGGATATTATAATCAACCAATGATAATTTAAATTGAAAATCACAAACTGAACATTTAATTGTAACCATGTCTGGGTGACGGTTAGCAAATTCAAATGGAGTTGTTCCACGTACACCTTCACCTACTTGGTAATCTTCATCTGCCATAATGTCACCTATTAATCAAATAACGAATTATCATATATTGGAGCATCAAGATCAACTTGTATGATAATATTTAACATTGAAGAATATATGTGATTATTTGAAATAACACAAGGTTTACAGTCTTTCATTGGTTTTAATCGGTTAGCTTGTCTAGGGATAAATGCACCTAAACTTACTCCAGCAAAAATAGTACCTACTCGACTGTCAACTGTTGTGATTAAATCTTTTCCATCAACTGGGTTTGGAAGTAGTAAGTCTGGATACTTCGTAACTATTGCTTTCTGAGCATCGGTCATTCTTTCATATGATTTACTACTAACTTTAAATGGTACAGGTGGAAATGAAATTCCAATAGCCAATTGATCATTTTCTAAAGTACCATATGCTGGAGCGCCCGGTAATGTGACACTTGGATCTTCATTAATGCAATCACAATAGTCAGTAGCATCATATACTGGATATAAAATAGCATCTATTGTAGGTAAGAAATCTTCAATTTCAGTCAGTTGTAGTTTTGGAATTGTATCTCCACCTTCAACATATACTCCAGCTGGATGTGTGTATCCAGATGTAGGTGACCCCGTACTTGCACCAACAGCATATGTAAAAACATATGTACCTAATACGACATCTTCATTTGGAATTTCTGCTTCATTTCTTGGATATTGATCATCATATTCATCAGTAATTGCTTTTGTTTGCTCCGGAGATAATGGATGTTCTGACTGTGGTTCACCATTCCAACTCCAAAACTGCGATTGTCTAAGTACAAGTTCAAATACTAAATATGCTGTATATGCCGGTGCGGATTTATTTCCAGTTTGACCACCACCAAGTGCTGTAGCTGGTGCTGCATAATCAGTATTCCATGGTGTATATGAATATGATCCAGGTTCACCACGTCGGGCATAAACAGTTACACCACTGTGCATAGCAATGATTTCACTAACTGTATACTCTGTAAGTTGATCTCCAGTTACTGGATTAGTTTTAATAGCACCAGCTTCATTATAAAAATCATCTCGATGTGGAATACCTTTAATTTCTGGAAATGCTGGAACTCTGAGATATGGATCTGTTAAATTCTCAGCATTCAATACAATAACTTCATTCCATGGATAATCTTTCCAAGTTCGCAATTGACCAGTTTCCGCGTTAACAATATTTCCTGGTAATGGTTCATCTTGATCTTTAAATCCTACTGGTGCATTTGAACCAACACCATAATAATCACCATTAAATAATAGTTGAGCTTCAGTTCTGTAAAATTCTGGCAATGTACCAGCATCATACATATCTCTGATTAAATCGAAACTTGGTAAATGGCAGTTTTCATGGTTCTCGTCAATATATATTCTTGGAATAACATCCGTTTGTAAATATGCAACATCTATATTCTTATTCAAACATGATGGGCATATGATCGGATTATTTTTTAAATCCCGGTCATTAACATCTG
>Ga0164315_10005316_pt1 | contig 10068 bp, 7 predicted proteins | sample GuaBasSedimGuay6_FD_113737 | JGI IMG/M metagenome (GOLD analysis project Ga0164315, IMG submission 113737) | Subseafloor sediment microbial communities from Guaymas Basin, Gulf of California, Mexico - Guay6, Core 4569-2, 0-3 cm | ecosystem: Environmental > Aquatic > Marine > Hydrothermal vents >... | reverse complement strand
TTTCTATGATTGTTTAGGGCGTTATTAATAAAAAATGAAAATAAAAAATCATCCATTAATTTCGTTTACTTAATTTTACATTTCTTATTCCTTATTCGATATTCGATATTTAAAAAAAACGGACTTGAATAAGGAATATCGAATAAGAAACATCGAATAAGAAATATTAAACATTGGAAAGCTATTAACCTGAATTTTCATAGAAACGCTTTACTTGATGGCAACAAGAAAATTTGATTTAGAAGATCGACTCATTGACTTTGCAATTTCAATTGATGGAATTATAGAACAACTACCTAGCACAAGACTGGGAAATCATCTTGCCGGCCAGATGATTCGGTGCGGAACCTCTCCGGCTTTAAATTATGGAGAAGCTCAATCTGCTGAGTCAAGTAATGACTTTATTCACAAATGCAAAGTAATTCTAAAAGAGTTAAGAGAAACAAGAATCTGTTTAAAGATTATTCGCCGGAAACCACTCCTGCCGGATGAAAAAACGGCCATAGAATTACAGGAAAACAATGAACTTATTGCCATTTTTTTAAAAAGCATTGACACAGCGAAGAAAAATCAGAAATGATATCCAGAAATTGTGTTTTGTATTGAAGGGTTTAGCTAATTTTACATTTCTTATTCCTTATTCGATATTCGATATTTTAAAAAAACGGACTTGAATAAGGAATATCGAATAAGAAACATCGAATAAGGAATTGAATAAATGAGTAACAGATACAACCAGCGCGGCGTCTCAGCATCCAAAGAAGATGTGCACGCAGCTATTAAAAACGTGAACAAAGGGCTCTTCCCAAATGCTTTTTGCAAAGTAATTCCTGATATCCTCGGAAACGATCCGGCATATTGCAATGTGATGCATGCTGACGGCGCCGGCACTAAATCATCACTGGCTTACATGTATTGGAAAGAAACCGGTGATCTTTCGGTTTGGCGTGGCATAGCCCAGGATGCCATTGTAATGAATACCGATGATCTGCTATGCGTTGGCATTACCGACGACATATTGCTCTCTTCCACCATAGGCCGAAATAAAAACCTGATCCCCGGCGAAGTGATCAAAGCTCTTATTGAAGGTACAGAAGAGTTTATCGAAAAGATGAATAAATATGGGGTATCGATGCACCTTACCGGTGGCGAGACCGCTGATGTAGGTGATCTGGTAAGAACGATTATTGTTGATTCGACTGTTACGGCAAGAATAAAACGGAATCAGATTATTGAGAACCACATACAAACCGGAGATGTAATTGTGGGACTGGCATCGTTCGGGCAGGCTGCATATGAAGATGAATATAATGGGGGAATGGGCAGCAACGGCCTGACATCAGCGAGACATGATGTGTTTGGCCAGGAGCTGGCGGAAAAATATCCGGAAAGTTTCGACCCGATGATACCTAAGGACCTGGTATATTCTGGCAAATTAGGATTAACAGAAGCAACACAAACTGAGGGTGTTGACGCCGGCAAACTGGTGCTTTCCCCAACACGCACTTATGCTCCTATCATGAAAAAAGTACTGGATCAGTTCAGAGATCATATTCACGGCCTTATCCATTGCAGCGGTGGAGCTCAGACGAAGGTGATGCATTTTGTGGACAAACTGCATGTGGTTAAAGACAATATGTTTCCCACTCCTCCCCTTTTTGCGCTTATTCAGGAGCAATCAGATACTGACTGGCGCGAGATGTACCAGGTTTTCAATATGGGACATCGGATGGAAATATACCTGCCGGAAACCCTGGCAGACGATGTAATCAGGATTTCCCAATCGTTTGGTGTTGATGCACGCATTATTGGTCGCTGCGAAGTGTCGGAAAAGAAAATGCTTACCATTATCTCTGAGCATGGAGTGTTTGGGTATTAAATCTCAGTTAAATGTATTGCCCTCAAGCCGGGCTGGCTCTTACTTTTTTTCTTCAGCAAAAAAAAGTGAGCAAAAAATGCCGCCGCTGCTGATAAAATTGCTAAAAATCTCTGTATTCCACTAAAAGAAAATAACTCGCTACGCTCAAACAGATTTTCTTTCTTAACGCTCCATACAGCGATTTTCTTCACGCATTTTATCAAAGGCGGAAAACTCTCTAATAATAACATTACAATGATTAAAATATAGCACTTTATTAATTTCAAAAAACTTTCAAATATTTTTAGGAAACTACGAATAATTATCTCTAAATTATTCTTCGATCATATGTTTACTTGCTATTTATCATTTAATATCTGATATTTGAATAGTTTTAAATACAACTATTTATGATCACCTGGGACGACTTTGAAAAAATAGACATGCGCGTGGGAACCATTATTGAGGTGGATGACTTTCCTGAAGCCAGAAAACCGGCTTACCGTTTAAAAATCGATTTCGGAGAACTGGGCATCAAACAGTCCAGCGCACAGATTACCGAGCTTTATGCAAAAGAAGATTTACTAAACAGACAAATTATTGCGGTAGTTAACTTCCCGTCAAAACAGATCGCCAATTTTATTTCTGAATGCCTGGTCATGGGCATCTATACCGAAGATAACTCCGTAGTTTTATTACAGCCTGAAAAGAAGACAGCAAACGGGATGAAAGTAGGGTAACTATTTCCCGATTAGCGACAACTGTGTTACTATTCCTCTTTTCTAAACTCCAAAATATCCCCCGGCTGGCAATCCAGCACATCACAAATAGATTCGAGGGTTGAAAAACGAATGGCTTTGGCTTTTCCTTTTTTCAGGATGGAAAGATTCGCCATGGTAATACCCACTTTTTCCGAAAGTTCGGTCAGGCTCATTTTTCGCATGGCCAGCATTACATCAAGATTTACTACAATGGCCATAGCTATACCGTTAGTTCCTGTTCTTCCCGGAGTTTTACACCCCGCATAAAAATATGCGAAAGCACCCAAAGCAACAAAGCTGCCAGTAAAATACCACCGTACGAATTGATATCACCGGTTATCTCCAGGTGTTCAAATTCAATGTGTCGGGCCAGGAAGTAATAAAACAGCCAGCTGTACACTTTGAAAAACAACCACAGGCCCACGAGACCGTATGATATTTTTTGTAACATCCTGATATTGTAACGCTCAAAAATAATTCCCCGGTATACATTGGAAATAAAGTTTTTGAACATGAGGAAAATATACAGCAAAATAAAAATGGCCACCAACAACACAACACCAAACCATTTGGCCAGGTATTCATTCGTATTTATAAAATGTAGTTTGCCAATGGCTTCCACAAAGGCAACTTCCTGAACAGTTTGATCAATGTGCAAAGTGCCTTTCTCTGTATAATTTACCTGGACGGGTAATACCGTATGAAGTTGCATATCATCACCGAACAATTCAGCCTGTAAGGCTACATTTATTGCAATGGCAGCGAAAAACACCAATACTACAAGCCAGAATGTAATTTGAGTCAGCCAATAAATAATTTTGATACTTAATGGTTTTTTTTCTGATTTCATGTTTAATGGTTATTAAGTTTGTGATTACAAATATAACATTTATTTATCGTTTGTCAAGTTTTATTTATCGTTTTTCGATATTTTTTTATTGTTGTGTATTATTTTCTAAACATATTTTTAAAATCAGGGTGCATGAATTGGCAATAAAACAGCATGGGGCAAAGAGCATGTAGCATGGGACATGGGGTAAGGGGCTTGCAAAAATAAAATTACAAATCCCCTTCACTTTTTTTACAGCTTTGATTACTTATTACTTTTGCTCCCAAATTCGGATAATACACTATGTCCATTACAAGAAAAACTATTAATATCGGGATTGTCGCCCATGTGGATGCAGGGAAAACCTCCATAACCGAGATGTTTCTGTATAAAAGCGGCGCCATCAGGAGCCCGGGAAGCGTTGACAAGGGGACTTCACAGTCCGACAGCCTGGCCGTTGAAAGGGAAAGAGGCATTTCGGTAAGGAGCACCTCCGCTTCTTTTGAATGGAATCAGTTCAAGATTAACTTGATTGACACTCCGGGTCACGTAGATTTCTCGGCGGAAGTGGAACGATCCTTACGTGCACTTGACTGTGCTATTCTTGTATTATCGGCTGTTGAGGGTGTACAGGCTCATGCCGATACTCTTTGGAAAGCTTTGCAGAAAATACATATTCCGACACTCATCTTTATTAACAAAATTGACAGGATGGGCGCGGATACAGATTCCGTTATCAGTGAAATTAAGAAAGAGTTAAGCCGGAACATTGTCCTTATGCAGTCGGTACGGCACGAAGGAAGCAACGATGCACACATCATCGATATGAGTGGTACAGACGCCGCCGGGAAACTAAGTGAGGATTTCACAGAATCGATCCTGAACAACGATGAAGCCCTGATGAACAAGTACTTAAATAACGACAGTTTACCGGTCGAAGATATCAGGAAGTCAATGATTGATCAGGTTCATGACAATACCTTATTTCCGGTACTGTTCGGCTCTGCTAAATTCGATATCGGGATTCGCGAACTGCTGGATGCCATCACCCGCTATATGCCCGAAACGAAAGCAGATACCAATGCGGCTGTTTCAGGCATTGTTTATAAGGTGGAACACGACAAAACCATCGGACGGATTGCCAGCGTGCGACTGTACCGCGGATCATTAAAAACACGTGATACGGTTTTTAACGCCAGCCAGAATAAAGAAGAGAAAATCAGCCAGATAAAAAAGCTCCGGGGGCAAAAATATGAAAACACGGGCACCTTGTTTGCCGGGGATATTGCAGCACTTGGCGGTTTAGGAGGCGTCAGGGCAGGCGATATTATCGGGACAGAAGAAGGTATTAACGCGGCAGTAAGCCTTCATGCTCCGTTGCTTACGGTCAATATTTTGCCGGAGAAACAGGAAGATTATTCAGCACTGGTAAAAGCCATGCAAATGCTCACCGACGAAGACCCGCTGATCGATCTGATCTGGTTAAAAGATGAGCGTCAGTTGCACATCAAATTAATGGGGCTCATCCAGCTTGAGGTGCTTGAGAATATTCTGCAAGAGCGTTTCCGTCTTAACGTCACATTTGGGAAACCAAGTGTTATCTACAAAGAAACACCAGCTGCTTCAGGAGAAGGTTACGAGGCTTACACTATGCCAAAGCCCTGCTGGGCAGTAGTGCGGTTTAAAATTGAGCCGGGCGACAGAGGAAGCGGTGTGGTTTATCATTCAGAAGTCGGCGTCAATAGTATTGCAAAACGGTATCAGCACGAAATTGAAAGGACAATTCCTCTGGCACTAAAGCAAGGTATTCATGGCTGGGAAGTGACCGATGTAAAAATCACCCTGACTGGCGGCGAGCATCATAACATCCACTCCCGTGCAGGAGATTTTGTTGTAGCCACACCCATGGCAATCATGAACGGACTGAAAGACACAGGAACCACCTTACTCGAGCCTATGCTGGCGTTTACCATCACCGGGCCGGAGGACAGCCTGGGCAGGATCATCAGTGGCCTAACACAATTAAGGGCTGATGTGGGCAATCCGTTTTTATCAGATGACAAATTCAGCCTTAGCGGAACTATTCCGGTTGCCACCTCGCTGGATTATGCCGCAAAATTAAGTGCGCTTACCGGTGGAAAAGGCAAATTAGCCACACGGTTTTCCGGATACCGTGAATGCCCTTTGGAATTGGGAGCTGTAACGCCGTTCAGGGGAATCAGTCCGCTCGACAGATCAAAATATATACTAAAGGCACGAAAAGCCATTCAATAACTGTAAATTTGCCACTCATTTATTGCTATGAGCCAATCGAAGAGAGATATCTTACAAATAGTCGAAGCTTCAGAAAACAACCTGCAACATGTCAGCGTTGACATTCCTCACAATGCTTTGACAGTGATTACCGGCGTCTCCGGCTCCGGGAAATCTTCCCTTGCTTATAATGTGCTGTTCAAAGAGAGCCAGCGTCGTTTCCTGGAATCATTTTCGGCATATTCCCGACAATATCTGGGTAAATTAGAAAAGCCAAAGGTTAAGGAAATAAAGGGTTTACAGCCTGCATTGGCCATCAATCAGAAAACTGTTGTTGCCAACCCCAGATCAACGGTCGGAACCATGTCCGGCATCTATGATTATCTCCGGCTGTTATACGCCCGCACTGGTACAGCTTATTGTACACATTGCAACAGCATCATCGAAAACCATACATCTGGGCGCTGTGAACATTGCGGGACAAAGCATCCCGAAATCCTGGCCAAACTGTTTTCATTCAATTCAAAATACGGTGCCTGTCCCCAATGCAACGGACTTGGTGTTACCGAGCAGATTGATCAAGCTAAGCTGATTGCCGATGAGAACAAAACCCTTCGCGAAGGTGCGCTGGTACCAACTACGCCTAACGGGTATATTGTATATTCGCAGGTAAGGGTGGATGAACTGGACAAAGTTTGCCGGGCTCATGGTTTTTCCGTTGACATCCCATGGAAAGACTTAAGCGAGGAGCAGCAGAAAGTCATAATGTACGGTAGTAACCGGATTAAAATTCTCTTTGGCAAGCACTCGCTCGAATCCCGCCTAAAATGGAAAGGCATCACGGCAAAACCCCGGGAAGAAGCTTTTTATAAGGGCATGATCCCGATTATGGAAGAAATTCTCCGAAGAGACCGCAACGACAACATACTGCGTTTTGCCAGTTCTTTTACGTGTAATGCCTGTAATGGTAGCAGGCTCAGGGAGGAAGCACGATTCGTTTATATCAATGAAAAAAATATTTGTACGCTAAGCGATCTTCCACTATCCGGTTTGTACGATTACCTTAAAGATCTGGCACGCTCTGTTTCCGATAATGAGCTTACCGAGCATATTTTGAATCATGTATTAAAGCGGCTGGAATACCTTCAGTTACTGGGACTGGACTACCTGAGCCTCTCCAGGGAATCGACAACATTGTCAGGAGGTGAAGCACAGCGAATAAGACTTGCCTCACAAGCAGGCAGCGGACTCCAGGGTATACTGTATATTCTCGACGAGCCCTCCATAGGCTTGCATCCGAGGGATAATAAAAAACTGTTAAAAGTTTTAAGATCCCTGCGCGACAACGGTAATACCTTACTGGTGGTGGAACACGATGAGGAAACCATAAAATCGGCAGATTATTTAATCGATATCGGCCCAAAAGCAGGAATTCATGGCGGTGAGGTCATCTACCAGGGGGATGTCCAGTCGCTGTTAAACAACAAAGACAAATTTCCCAAAAGCCTGACTGCTAAAACTATTTCTGATGCTTCTGCATGGTCTCCTCCGGTTAGTGTCCGACCCGGTGAGGGAAGCCTTCTTGTTCGGGGCGCCTCCAAAAACAATCTGAAGAATATTGATGTCGATTTCAGGCTCAATGCGTTTAACGTGGTTACCGGCGTTTCCGGTGCCGGAAAATCGACACTCGTACACGAAGTGCTTGCCACGTATTTAAAAAGCCGGAAATTCGATGCACATTGTAAAAGCATTGAAAGCACAAAGGCCATCAGCCGGATCATTGCCATTGACCAGTCGCCCATCGGACGAACACCACGAAGCAACCCGGCTACTTATACGGATATGTTTGCACATATCAGGGACATCTTTGCCGGTCTTCCCGAGTCGAAAAAAAGAGGCTACAAAAAAGGGCGATTTTCTTTTAACAATCAGGGGGGCCGTTGCGAAACCTGCCAGGGTGCGGGAAGGATACATCTGGGCATGCATTTCCTCGGCGATGTGGAAATCGTGTGTGCGGATTGTAAAGGAAAACGTTTTAACGAAGAGACCCTTGAAATCCGATACCGCGGCAAAAATATATATGAGGTTCTGGATTTATCAGTTGAAGAAGCCGGAACTTTCTTTGAAGGGGAGCCTAAAGTTACCCGTATACTGGATCAGCTGATACATCTGGATGTGGGGTATTTAAAACTCGGGCAGCCCTCAACAACGCTTTCAGGTGGAGAAGCCCAGAGAGTAAAACTGGCATCAGAGCTATACAAAACATCAAAAGGCCACAACCTCTATATCCTTGATGAGCCTACGGTTGGATTACACAAAGCTGACATCAGCTATTTGCTTGATGCGCTTCACAACATTGTTGATAATGATAACACAGTTATTGTGATCGAGCATGATGTGGACATTATTAAAGAAGCTGATCACATTATTGACCTCGGACCGGAAGGGGGTGAAAAGGGAGGAGAGCTTGTTGTACAGGGAGATCTTAAGAAGCTCATGCAGTGTGCGCACTCCCACACAGGAAATGCCTTAAAGGCCCTGTTTAATCAGGGCGCATCCTTAGCAACGCATGATAAGGCTGTCATAAAGCTGACCGATATTGACTTCAAAGGGGTCAGCACCAATAACCTCAAAAATATTGACGTACGCATTCCATTAAACAAAACAACGGTAATCACCGGTGTTTCAGGGAGCGGCAAATCATCGCTGGCATTTGATACCATTTATGCCGAAAGCAGAAACCGGTTTACCGAAAGCCTGTCAACTTATGCACGGAGGATGATGAGCAAAGTAAAAAAAGCCGAACTTGAGCATTGTTCCGGGCTCACTCCCGCCATTGCGATCCGCCAAAGCCCGTTTCGGAAAAACCCCAGATCGACAGTGGGCACGGCTACGGAAATTTATGACCTTTACCGGCTTTTATATTCGCGGGCCGGGACAAATGCCGACGGTTCCTATACGACATTGGCAGCATCACAATTCTCATTTAACAATGTTGACGCCGCTTGTAAAAAATGCAATGGATTGGGCGTACTCATCACTTCGACGCCTGAACGGTTTATCAGCGATCCGGACAAAGCTTTAACAGACGGCGCTATGGACGGTAGCATTCCTGGTAAATATTTTGGAGATCGCTATGGACAGTTCGTCAATACGCTTATCGAAGTCGGCAAACAAAAAGGTATTGATTTTGGAATCCCCTATGCACGACTTTCGGAAGAAGCTATTAAAATTGCACTTTATGGTACAGGCACTGAAGAATATGAGGTTGAATGGAATTTTAAACGGGGTAACAGAAGCGGCACGCATAAGATGACAACCGTCTGGAAGGGTTTTGTTAACTATATAAATGAAGAATATGAGATCAAGCGCGGCGGCAAACGAGCTGAAGCCTACCAGGTTATTATGAGTGAGTTACCTTGTCCTCATTGTAAGGGCAATCGCTTGAAAAAAGAAATACTTGACGTGTGTTTCAACAAGGAACATATTGCGGCCTTATCGGCAAAACCCATTCAAAATGCCCTGCATTACTTTCAGCACATTGAGTCAGACATCGACAGCGAGCAATTTGAACGAAGCAAAACTATTATTGACCAGATAATTACAAAACTCGAAACACTCAAGCGGATCGGCCTTGGCTATATTTCCATCGACCGGCCTACAGCCACCTTATCCGGAGGAGAAGCACAACGCTTGCGAATCGCCACACAACTGGCGGCTGATCTATGCGGACTTACTTATGTACTCGATGAGCCCACCATCGGTTTGCACCCTCATGACACACAACACTTAATGGATGCTGTTGAACAACTTAAGGACAATGGGAATACAGTAGTTATTGTTGAACATGACCCCGATGTAATTGCACAGGCAGATCATATTATTGATATGGGTCCCGGAGCCGGCACATACGGTGGAAAAATCGTTGTGCAGGGGGACTTGCAGGACATTCTGAATCAAAACAACTCCCTGACCGGGAAATATTTAAAAGCGCACAAAAATCAAATACCGGCGAAACCCGTAACACTTTCCCCGGGTATTAAAATCAGCTCCGCCTCAGCAAACAATCTTAAAAATATTGATATTGACATACCTGCCGGTGGAATTACAGCCATTACGGGTTTATCCGGAAGCGGAAAAACATCCCTCGCTTTTGATGTAATTGCCAGTTCATTTAAAGCAGGGCGCGCGGTGAACTGCAAAGAAATATCCTTTAATAACATTGACAGCATTTTAGTTATTGACCAGCAGAAAATAGGCGCGTCACCCTTAAGCACACCGGCTACCTACACAGGTGTGTTCGACCGAATCCGGGAGCTGTTCGCTTCAACTCCCGATGCCAGATCCAAAGGGTTGAAAAAATCCTC
>Ga0164315_10005315_pt1 | contig 10068 bp, 7 predicted proteins | sample GuaBasSedimGuay6_FD_113737 | JGI IMG/M metagenome (GOLD analysis project Ga0164315, IMG submission 113737) | Subseafloor sediment microbial communities from Guaymas Basin, Gulf of California, Mexico - Guay6, Core 4569-2, 0-3 cm | ecosystem: Environmental > Aquatic > Marine > Hydrothermal vents >... | reverse complement strand
TTAAAAAAAATATCAAAATTAAACAATAAGAAGTGATAGTTATAGGATTTATGCGGGTTTCAAAATATTCCAAATAGTTGATTGGTCAACTATTATTACAAATAAAACTTCACAGAGGGTAAGCTTATAAAGAAGAAAGGATTATTTTTCGGATACGAAAATCTTTTTAACGTCTTGACGTCGAAGTTCCTCAGAACCTTTTTCAATTTTTTTAATGGTAGAGCCCACACCTTCCGATGTTTTTCTAAGGCCCGGTGCAAGAGCCTTGTTTAAAGCTTTTTCAGCATCGCTCACCTGATTGATAAAGAACAAAAATTCTCCCTGGCGATTTTTATAGGCAGATCTTACCAGGGTTTCATAGGTATCACCGCCGGCATTCAACAAAAGGGTATAATGATTTGCCATTATTTCTAGGAGCCTGTTATATTTTCCGGTAACCTTTGGCTTCAGGTTTGCCTGCTTAGCAAGATATTGTGTGTCTGTTTTTCTTCCTTCATCCTTGGCATCCTCTGCTTCATTCAGGGCCTTTTTCCTGCTCAGAAGCCAGTTGTCCATGAACTCTTTTCTCTGTTTCTTATACTTGGAAAAATCCTGGAAATAAAAAATAAAGATAAACGGAATAAAAATCATCCATGCGCTCAGTTTAGGTTTAACCAGCACAAGACCGGCAAGCCTTGCCGCAAACTTTTTTTCCTGCTCAAGAATGACAGGTTTATTATCCACCGGATTATCCATTATCGGTTCCTTAAATATTCATTGCTATAAAACATACCGCCACCCTATCCATAGAATAAAAAAGCAGGATAATATGCCGGCAAAAAAAGACTTGGTTAAACCATAATCATCTCTTTTTGAATGTTTGAAAGAATCCGTCAAATAATACTCACCATCATAGGAGCCCACATCATCCGCGTACATATAAGCGGCAGAATCAATACCGCGCTCCTCAACGACATGGGCAATCTGTTTATAAACCGGTATATTGTTCTCAATATAGGGGCCGACAACCCAGCCAAAAATCCAGATAAGAAAAAAATAAAATCCGAGTTTTCCCCACGCCTTTGCTCTGGAGGTGTTCATTGCTGCATCCGACATCACCAAATCTCCTTTTAGAAATGATAGTACAGAATTCCTGCACCCGGGACAAGACAAAACCCTGTATCGGGTGCAGGAAAGGATGGCGTTAAACCTTATATAGTTGCAGTAAGTCCTGGAAATACCACATAAAACATAATATATGCCATCAGCAGTGTTAACACAAGGTTAAGACTCTGTCCAAAAGCATAAAGAATCAGTGGTTTGCCACCCTTAAAATGATGCTTGAGTTCACGAAAATTCGTAGCAAGGCCAATGCTCACAAAAGACATGGTAAAAAACCATTTCCTGAAAAGATCACTCATCCCCTTGATGGCACCTTTGTCAATCATTGCCCGGCCAAGCCCATCAGTTTCAGCATTGTATCCGGAATAAATCGCTGAGAAGACAAGAGATGCAATAATAAACCCGATCACAAATTTTGGAAACCTGAACCAGATTTCAGCAAAGCCGACTTTTGTACCGGTCTCTTCCACTTCAACTCTGGTGGTAAAATAAAGCGCCAGAAAGAATGCAATCACACCGATCAAAACGTTCTGGATCATTTTAATTGTCGCAGCAACATAAAGTGCCTTTTCTCCTAAGAATGCACCTGCAGCCGCGACAGCGCCGGAAGCATCAATAGTTCCACCCATCCATGCACCACCAAGGATCATCTGTTTATCAACAGGGAAGGTCGACTTGATCACTGCCGGCATGACAATCATCATAATTGCGGTAAATACCAGAGAGAGGCCGACGGCCAGCGTCAACTCTTCTTTTTTAGCGCGGCAGGCGGAAGCGGCTGCAATCGCTGCAGACACACCACAGACCGACATATCCGAGCAGATAACCGCATTTAGACGTTTGGAGGGCATTCCAACAATTTTCTGTCCGAACCAATAGGTAATCAACCATACAGTAGGAGTCACCACCCACGCGACAAAAATACCGGCTGTTCCGATGGTAATAATTTTTTCAAATAAAATTTTTGCCCCCAAAAGAACCAGACCTGTTTTAATATAATATTCGGTCTGAATAGCAGGTTTCGCCCATTTGGGTGTTCCAACGGTGTTACTGACCAGCATACCTAGAAAAATCGCCCAGGCCGCATATCCGATACCATAATGTTTCATGGTCACTTGATAGCTGAAAAACCAGGCCACAACCGTCATGCCATAAACAAAAATAAACGCAACGGCAAACTTTTGAAATGACTGACCCATAAATATCATGGGAATCCCGAATAAAAAGCAGAAAAATATCCCGAGGCCAATGAGATTAAAAATTTGATTATAGGGTTTAGCTTTTGTCTTTTTCTTTGCATTACCCGCAATCAGCTTTGCATCCCTCCATGTATTAATGGCATTTGTTGCTGTAGCATTAAGGGACTCATCCTTAAACCCGGAAGCTTCGGCAAGACTCTCTGCAACCTTGGCCTGTGCAAAGGCTGCAACTTCAACCGCCTTTTTCTTTTCATATTTGACTTTAGCTGCGTCAACCTTTGCCTGGACTTTTTCTTTGTCCATAAAAAATGCATCCAAAGGATTATTGGACCAACTATGGGTCTTATGGGTAAAGCTGGCCAGCCACTTGCCTGTAGACACTTTTCGTGCCTCTGCTTTCTTCTTGCCGTCTGATAACTTATACCAGGCAATGGTTTTTATGGCACTGGTTCTTTGTGCTGCCTCGCCATATTCGGCCTGGGCCTTATCAATGATGCCTTTCATATCCCCTGAATGGGGAAAATAGACAAGCATCCCTGCAACCAGGATAAAAAAACCAATCCAGATTGCCCACCAATCTTCCTTTTTCCACATTTCCGACCATTCCCACCTACCCTGGTCAACTACAATTCCGCTACCTTCCGCCATAACATCCCTCTCTTTTTTTATTATGGTTAATAAAAACAATACGGTTGTTTCATTTAAAATAAAAGCAATACTCGTGCCACAGCCTGATTTATCCCAACAACTTGATATTATACGATTTTAATATTTTAACTGTTAACTTGAGTTTACACATGCGAATACTTGAGGATTCAGTATCAGCAACATATCTTGCAATTTTTAGAAGAATTTTCTATCTTAAGCCTTGAAACATAAAATGGAGAAAATAAATGCTCTCACAAACGTTTACCCTGAGATTTAAATTCATCACGGGACTTGTGTTATTTGCCATGGCACTGGGTCTTTGCATTACGATTATTATATATTTTCACTTCAATTCTATAATGAAATCGGAGATCAGCCAGAGGTCAAGAATGCTTCTGGCCATGTCCAATGCAGTACAGGATTATGTAAAAACAGAGTTGAGGCCTGAAATGTTCAACACACTGCCCAAGGGCAAGTTTGTCCTTAAGGCCATGTCTTCCTCTTATATATCAAGACAGGTCATGACCCGGTTGAACATTCAGGACACTTCCCAATACCATTACAGACGTGTTTCCATTAAACCCCGGAACCTGAAATCAAGCCCCGATGATTTTGAATCCGGCTTGATCCGGATGTTTAATAAAAACAAAACCCTGAAAATATGGGAAGAGAATACTCGGGTTGAAAATGAAGCGTATCATCTGGTTGCGCGGCCTGTAACATTTTCCGAATCCTGCATGCAATGCCATGGAGATCCCAAAGACGCACCCAGAGAACTGATTAATATTTACGGCGATACCAATGGATTTCATTATACGGTGGGAGAAGTTGGCGCCGTTGTGGTTGCAGGCTTTCCCGTGGATATGATCAAAACCCCAGTCATGGATGTCACCCTCAACTACTTAAGCCTTTACCTTATAGGTATCATGTTGTTTGCAGGCCTCATCAGTCTTTTCTTTGACCGGCTTGTTATGAGAAACCTTCATGAACTTACCCGGATCTTTAAAACACGGTTTTCAGGCAGGCAGGAACAGGGCATTATTGACCGTCTTGGTCAAAAAGGTGAAATTGAAGGACTGATTGAGGGTGTTGACGAACTTGCCATTTGCCTGTCCGGTGCCAGAAATAAATTAGAGGATTATGCCCTGAACCTTGAAAAAAGGGTGGAGGAAAGAACCATAAGGCTTCATACCGAAGCTGAAAGACACCTTTCAGATGTTCACCTTTTTGTCAGCCTCCTTTCAGGATTCAGTAATTCGCAAAATACCATGCAGTTAATCACAGATGTACTTGAAAATGTAGGAAATCGCTTTAATGCGGACCAGGTCGTATATCATTGCACTGTTGTCTCAGATAATTTTTATTCCTGGAAAAAAGATCAAGTCATCTCAAAAATCAATAAAAAGATTAAAGATCTTTTATGGAAAGATGAAGTGCTTTTTGAAAAAAACAACTTATACATCCCTATAAAATCCCCCGAAAGTCATTGGGGAATTCTCTGCATTGCCTGGATTCACTCTCCCACACCCATGGATATTGATCCGGCCATCCTTTTAGCACTTGGTCAGCAAATGGCAATTCTTATTGAAAATATTCAAGCATTTTCAAATATCAGATTTCAAAATGATATGCTTCAATCTATTTTCGAAGGTATCTCCGATCCACTCATGTTAATTGATGCCGATTGTCATATTATTATTGCAAATAAAGGCAGCCGGCATATTCTGGTCGATTCCAACCGGAAAAATCAGGAAGAAAAACTCAAAAGTTTTCTCTGCCGGGAAAACTTCCCGGATAGGACCTGCGATATTCTGGAACAGGTAACCCAGCAGGGAAAATCCCTTAGTGAAGAGATTAAAACACCGGATAACCGCTACTTCAGCATTGATCTTTATCCACTGCCGCAGCAGGATCAAGTGGACCTGAGGATTGTTGTATATGCCAGGGATATTACCCCGGAAAAACAAATGATTGAAAAAATGCAGCAAACCGAACGATTAAGTGCCATTGGAAAGATGGCAGCAGGCATTGCCCATGAAATCAACAATCCTTTAGGCGTTATCCAATGTTATACAGACCTTGTAAAAGATAGTATAAACAATGAGGATATCCGTAATGATATTGATATCATCTCAAAGCATACTAAAAATGCTCAAAAAACAATTCAAAACCTGCTCAACCTCTCAAGGCCCAAGCAGGTTATTACAGGCAAATGCAGTATCAATATCGTGGTTTCAAATATCATAGACGTATTTCAAACCCAGGGTGCGTCAAAAGACATTTCCATATCTTCTGACCTGGAAGACCATCTGCCCGACATAAAATGTGACGCAGCAATCCTGGAACAAATTTTAACCAATCTCTGGCTGAATGCCTTTGATGCTATTAGTGAAACAGGTGGTCTTATTCATATATCCACCCGGTTATCATCTAAAAAACAAATTATCCTGTGCATTGAAGACAATGGTCCGGGCATACCCGAAGATGTAATGCCACAGATATTTGATCCTTTTTACACCACCAAGGAGGTGGGAAAAGGAACAGGTTTAGGACTTTCTGTGGTCTATGGATTCATCAATGAACTCGGGGGAAATATTGAGATACAAAGCGATAATACCACCCGGTTTTATATATCATTCCCAGTTACTTAAATATTAGATAGGGGACAAAAGCAAATGAAGCACTTTTCCATACTGGTAGTTGATGATGATAAGGATTTTTTGGAAGGTATCATCCGGAATCTAAAAAAAAAATTTACTCAAACGGATATTATTGGTGCTTCTTCCGGAAATGATGCACTTAATATTCTTCGTAAAAAAGAGGTCGGAATCATGCTGACAGACCTTCGAATGCCGGGAATGTCAGGTCACGAACTCCTGTTAAAAGGTCTTGAATTAAATCCCTATCTCAGTGTCATCATGATCACCGGATATGGAACGATTGAAAATGCTGTGGATGCTCTAAAGAAAGGTGCCTGGGACTTTATAACCAAACCTGTGGAAAGACAATCCTTGTATCATACGGTTGAAAAGGCATTGGAACATTATACCCTCGTCCGCGAAAACAGGCGGCTGCAAAGTATTATAAAGGCGTTAAATTCGGATCAGACAATTCCCTGGGAAAGTAAAATAATGAAACAGCTGACCGAAAAAATCACAGCCATCGCCGTTACCGATTATGCGGTCCTTGTTACCGGGGAATCGGGATGCGGCAAAGAGTATATTGCCAAAACCATTCACAACTCATCTAAAAGAAGTAACGCCTCCTGCCATACCCTGAACTGCCCTGCAATTCCGGAGCAACTGCTTGAAAGTGAGCTGTTCGGTCATGTGAAAGGTGCGTTTACTGGTGCAGAACGTAACCGAGATGGATTTTTTCTGGCAGCAGACAAAGGGACTCTTATTCTCGATGAAATAGGTGATATCAGCCCCTCCATTCAAGTCAAATTGCTTAAATTCTTACAGGACAAAGAGGTAAAACCTGTGGGAAGCAGTACCTCAAAAAAAACGGATGTCAGAATCATTGCCCTGACAAATCAAAATCTTGAACAAAAAATACTTGACGGCAGTTTCAGGCAGGACTTGTATTATAGACTAAATGTTTTGTCAGTAAAAGTTCCCCCCCTGAGAGAAAGAAAAGAAGATATTCCTTTATTGGTCAAAAAATTTATTCTAAAGACCTGCCAGGAAATGGATATGCCGCCCATGGAAATTAATCCCATGGCATTGAGTTTTCTTTCCAGGCAGCCATGGCCCGGAAATGTAAGAGAACTTTTAAATTATGTCCGGCGGCTGGCTGTTTTCTCCAACGGGAACACCATTGATCTTGCGCTGATTAACCTTGTTGAAGACAAACTGGACAAACCTTCCATATCCGAAGGCCTCACCTTGTATAAAGAAGCGAAAAAAGAAGTACTGGATATTTTTTCAAAAAACTACCTCACCAATCTTTTTGAACATACCAGGGGCAATATTTCAAAAACGTCTCGAATCAGTGGACTTGAACGGGCATCTATCCAGAAAATCATCAAACGCCTGGATATAGATATCTCACAATTCAGGCGATAAATAAACGCCTCACTTTTTGCAGGTGGAGATCCCCAGCAATTGATAGGGTGGGCACCACCCAAGCACTCAAATGATGATTAATTTTAACAATTGGCTACAATCTAACTCAGGATTCGTATCTGTAACCCACACCATGAACAGTGGTGATAAAACAAGGGTTGGAAGGATTTGGTTCTATTTTTTTTCGAAGCTGGGCAATATGCTGATCAAGGGTTCGGGTCGTGCCAAGATAATCAATCCCCCATACAGCATTTAAAATATTATCCCGGCTTAAGACTTCTCCTGGATGGGCGTAAAAAAGCAGGATAAGCTTAAGTTCTCTTTCTGATAGATCAATGGTTCTACCGGATTTGGACAGTTTAAAAGTTTTAGAGTTTACTTCAAAATTGCCAAACGTAAAAGGGCCGTGATTCAATTTTTCCTTCACTGACCCTGTTCTTTTTGCCCTGCGGAGAACAGCGGTGATCCTTGCCAGAAGTTCATGAATACCAAAAGGTTTTGTTATATAATCATCTGCTCCAAGTTGGAGTCCAACCACCTTATCGATTTCATCACCTTTGGCTGTCAGCATGATAATACAAACATCTTCATTTTGCCTCCTGATATCCCGGCAGACATCATACCCGCTTTTTTCAGGCATCATAATATCCAGGAGAATCAGATCAAAAGAATCATTTTTAAATAATTTCACAGCTTCTTTTCCATCTTTAGCTTCAGTTACCTGGTATTCTTCACTTTCGAGGGTATCCACAAGCCCCATCCTGATATTCATATCATCTTCAGCTACAAGAATTTTAATGCGATTCATGTTGTTTTATCCTTATTGTAAAGCAGCTGCCGTTACCCGGCATGGGATCAAAGATAAGGTCTCCTTCAAGATCTGTCAGGATCTGGCGTGCAATGCTCAACCCCAAACCTGACCCCGGCTGCTGTGAGGTTAAGGAATTATCCACCCTGTAAAATTTTTCAAACACGGCCTGCCTCTGCGCTTTTGGAATACCTGGCCCATCATCACAAATTTTTAAAAAAATAAAGGCCTCTTCTTTTTCTAGAATAAATTTGATAAATTTTCCTTTACCGGCATATTTTAAGGCATTGTCCAACAGGTTCAAGATCACCTGCTCCATGGCATCCCGATCTGTTTTTATATGATAATCCCCTTTGTCAACCTGTGTAATAATCTCAATATCCTGACTCTCAATTCTGAGGCTGTGGGCCTGGATTATCTGATCTAATAACTGATCCATTTCAAAGGTTGTCAATCGATATGTTTTTTTGCCCTGTTCAAGTTTCCCGAAATCAAGCACATTATTGATCAATCTTGTCAACCGTTCACTTTCATTAACAATAACCGACAGATAGGTTTGAATTTTAGCTGAATCTTTAATTCTTTTTGAAAATAAAAGTTCTGCATACATTCTGATACTGGTCAAAGGTGTTTTCAATTCATGGGATACCGAAGAGACAAAAGATGTTTTTTGTCTGGCATCTTTCATATTTTGAAGGGTTAGACGGGTCAGAAGAATTCCCCCCGATATAATGGCAGTTATAAAGATACCCAATAAAAGAATAGAGATCATTAGAAAACCCCGATTTGACCCAAACCCCTTGTCTTTGATGAAGACAGCGATTTGCCAGTGGGGCAGTAGATTTGATATGAGAACAACTTCAATTGGTTTCTCTTTGGGGTCTGCCACCCATCTTCCAGACTGGTGCATAAAATCACCATTTCCATCCAACATAACCAGGGCGGCTCCTTTTTCTGAAATTCCTGGAAAATCAACCACCAGCCTTGACAACAAGGTCATCAATTCCAATTCAATCCCATACACCGGTCCATTCTCATGTTTTTGCACCCAGCCCAGGATGCTCAGCCGATTTTCATTAAACCAGGGAATCCATCCTGCCTTTTTAGTCAATTGGTATTTAGTTTCATCCGAAAAAAAAGCCTGCTGATCTGAAGCCGGTGCTTTTTGCACAACTCTTGACAGGGCGACAAGTTTTTGCCGGGATGATTTGGTTTGTTTTTGTGGAGCAGAGTCATATCTACCTGAACCGGAAGAAGACTCTTTAGCAGTCTTTATCTTTGCTTCATTCTTTGACGAATCTGCATTAAAATCAAACTTCATTCTCCCGGTGAACAGAGAATCATACCGGACAATGAACCGTCTTTCCTCAAGTGTGGATTCCATCCCCCTGACCGGATATTCAAGATCCCGACCCTTCCTATAAATAAAGACATTGCGAACCAGAGGATTTGTCTTTTCCCATGCAGCAAGAATTTTTTGCAAATTTTTTGGATCAATCTCCAGTAGTGACTGCGTAAGATTCTCCTGAACCGCTTCAACCGTGAGATGAATGGTTTCAGAAATTGTTTTAGCCCTTTCGGATAAAGCGTGTATGGCAGACTGATTGACCCGATCCTGCTCATGGGACAGTAGTTTTACGGCAATACCGGCTATAATAAGGGTGGGCACTAAAAAAAGTGCCCAGAAAATAATAATGGATCGTTTGTTTGTCATACCTTATGCCATATCAGTTTTTTTCCTATTGTGAAAGCTGCTGATTTTTCATCTGATAAGATTTGGTTCTTAAAACTTTACGACTTTTTTTGCTCATCCCCTGATCTTCAATCATCTCAGCCTGAACTTCCAGAGCATCTGCTTCTTTAAGCAATTCATCGTCTTTATATAAATTGCCGATTTGTTTGAGCTTGACAGCAGACTGTTTAAGTTCCCTTACTGCCTCTTTTTTCCTGCCCTCATCAGACAATTCAATGGCTTTTTCCTGGGCAATGGCATTTAGATTTAATTGATACTCTCTAATGACGCTTATATTGCTTGATTTAGCAACTTTTTTGGGATCATTGCTGAATCTGGCATATGAAATCCCGGTCGATTTTTCCAGGTTCCGGCTGAAAGGGTTTTCATACGTGACGTCCGCCCGGGCAATCAAAATTTTTGATCCGGATATTGATTTTGGAATATTGACTTCAATCAGGGCATACTTTTCCTGGTCTCCATATAGCTGGTTCATGTAAAGCTCTATTTTTT
>Ga0164315_10005312_pt1 | contig 10073 bp, 3 predicted proteins | sample GuaBasSedimGuay6_FD_113737 | JGI IMG/M metagenome (GOLD analysis project Ga0164315, IMG submission 113737) | Subseafloor sediment microbial communities from Guaymas Basin, Gulf of California, Mexico - Guay6, Core 4569-2, 0-3 cm | ecosystem: Environmental > Aquatic > Marine > Hydrothermal vents >... | reverse complement strand
TTTTGAACTTCGCGGCTCGGCGAGTTTGGCATGCAACCATGAGGTCCAGGAGGCCTTTTGGCTGCCGTTGTCTTTTTTGACTGACTGGAGTCATCGGTCTTGGCTCGAGCACACGATTGACGGGAGGATCGTTCGGCTCCCCTGTTATTCCTGGGAGGGCAAGGTGCTGTGGGGATTGACCCTGCGCATCCTCGACGAGGTCATTGAGATTTTGACCGGAAAAACACCGGCAGACTGGCCGTCCGAAATGACCACCGGCTCGAGAAATTCAGCAGGGTAAGGTGGTATACTCCGGTCCGGCTTTCTATCGCACGACGAGTCCGTCTGGGCGGATTGGTCAGTTCATGGAAGTGGGCCGAGGGGGTCCACAGAATACCAAGGTGGAGGTGGCAACAATGAAAAGGAAACTCGGTTCGTTTTATCTCATAAGTCTCTCGGTGGCATTGGGTTTGTGCATGGTTTCGGGAGTGGCCTGGGCTGACAATATCGCGTGGGATTTAGTCTCCAGCTCAAGTCAGAATCTTGTCAGCTACAGCACTGACGCTCCAGATTTCGGCAACCCCGGCGACGGGTTTCAGAAATACACTGCGATTCAGCAGGCGTGTCCGCCCCCTCCAGACCCCAACCTCAACAGCATTCCCTATGCTTTGGTTGACGATAGCGCCTGCTTGTATCCGACGGACCTGGGCGGCATCATTGATTCCATGACGGACTTCGACGAGTTCTTCGGCATCTGCGACACTGTCAACGATGTCAACTCCGACCCCGTGAACGCGACCTGGATCTTCGACATCAGCGCGGGGGACTCCGACTTTGAACTGCATATCGATCTGGCGGCGATGGGTAACTTCGAGGATCCCGAGGATATCTACGTGTGGAGTTACCAGGTGGACTCCGGGGCCGTTCAGACAATTCTGACGGCCGTTGCCGATGAAGGCAACACCCTGACATACACCCTGGCGGGCGGTACGGTCGTGGATCTCTCCGATCCGCTGGTCGTCGACGGGGTGACGTTGTCGAATTACTTTCAGACCTTTTCGACCCCCATCCCGGCAGGATCTCAGCTGACTGTCGTCCTGACGGCCTTGACGGATGGCGGCTACGAAGGCTATGCGGCCCGGAATATTCTGGTCACTGCCACTACCGACGAACCTCCGCCAGGCGGCGGAGGAGAGCCCATCCCGGTGCTGTCGATGACGGGCGTTGCGGCGATGGCCCTGTTGCTCATGGCTGGGGCAGTGTTCCTGTTCCGCCGCTTGCATTAGTGACCTTGGTGCACTTTGGAAGGGGAGGGACAACCTCCCCTTTTTCGTTCCCGATATTTTGGGCCTCCGATGAGGTGGGCGCGTTTGGTCTCGTTGTGGTTTGCAGCGATCGAGAAAGAATGACAACCAACGATCTTCTACTTGAAAGATCGGGTGAATTAAGGAGTTTTGAATGCGTTTGATTCATATGTTTTTTGTCGTTTGCTTGGTGACGGTTTCCGTGGTCGCCATGGCTGATGAGCCGATCCCAATCTCGGACCTGCATTTCAACGACCCCAATGGTGCGCCCCTGATGCTTGATGAGATTGTCACCATCCAGGGAGTTATTACTGCCCCCACCGGAGTCTTCAACTCGGGCCGCACCGAGGTCTACCTTCAAGACGACACCGGCGGCATGAACCTCTTCTCATTCAACCCGGTCTGGGAAGATGGCTACGAGTTGGGAGACGAATTTAAGGTGACAGGCACCATCATCGCGTATAACGGATTGACGGAACTCGTACCGATTACCGTCGAACTGATAGGCAAGGACCGGCCTCAGCCGGAGCCGTTGCTTGTGACCTGTGGAGAGCTGTGGGCCAGCTATGACTACGCGACCAACTCCGAGCCCACCGAGTCGCTGCTGATCCGCCTCAACGGGGTTACCTGGGATCCGGGCAACTACGCGCTGATGGATGACACTGGTACCGCGATGATGTACATCGATCCCGATACCGGTATCCCGTGGCCGGAGGGGGAATTCAACGTCGTCGGTGTCATGAAACAGTTTGACGACGCCGGTGAAGAAGGACCCTGGTACCTCGGCTACGAGATTCTGCCGCGTTTTGTCAGTGATATCACCTACGGATCCGGACCTCAGTTTGTCGACTTGCCGATTCAGACCGGTGTCGCTATCGGCTCTGCCACCATCGCGTGGACGACCGACATTCCGAGTGAGACCGTGCTCGAATTTGGGATGACGCCCGGCTTGGAGATGGACCCGATTGCCCTCGGCAACTCGACCACGACCCACGAGGTGGTGCTGACAGGTCTTTCGTCTGCGACCGTCTACTACTGCTCAGCAGTTGCCGCCGAGGGGGAGGATTCGATCAACAGCCCCGTGATCACCGTTGTCGGCCCCTCCGAGAGTTCCTCGGGCCAGATCGACGTCTACTTTTCCCAAAGCGTCGATACCACGTACTCGACCGGCGTCGATGCCGTACAGACCAATATCGCCGAACGCATGATTGAGCGCATCAACGCCGCCACCACGTCGATTGATTTCTGTTTCTTCGCCTTCACTCTTGACGAAGTGGCCGATGCGCTGATCGAGGCTCACAACCGGGGTGTCACCGTGCAGGTGATCTACGAGATGTTCGACCCGGTCATCAACGAGCTGATCGTGGCCGGAATCGACGTCAGGACCAATCCTGATGAGGAGCACGACAATACCCATAACAAGTTTGCATTCTTTGACGCCCGGGACGGCGATGAGACCAATGACGTCGTGTGGACCGGCTCGTGGAACGCCTCTTACAGCGGCACCAACCTCAATGCCGAGAATGTCGTCGTCGTCCACGACGCAGCGCTCGCCGCCGCATACAGAATCGAGTTCGACGAGATGTGGGAGGGCGCCTACAGCAGAGCAAAAGCCGATAATACGCCGCATCTTTTCCTGATCGGCGGAAGGAATGTTGAACAGTACATGAGCCCCACGGATGGTCTGCCGGATAAAATGGCGGCCCTGATGGGCACGGCAGACACCGATATGTTCTTCGCCATCTTCAGCTTCACTCACGACGAGATCTTCAATGCGATTGTGGCACGCTTTGATGCCGGAGTCGCGGTGCGGGGCGTCTGTGATGCCGAAGCTGCCGAGTACGGCCGGTATCAGGATCTGGCAGACCTGGGGATCGACGTGGTCCTCGACAACGTGGAGCAAGGAGGCGCCGATCAGCTGATGCACAACAAGTACCTGATGGCCGACCCCCTGCCCGGCGGCTCGGATCCGACGATCGTTACCGGTTCGTACAACTGGAGTTACTCGGCCGCGACCTACAAGGACGAGAACATCCTGATCATCCACGACGCAACCATCACCAACATCTTCTTCCAGGAGTGGATGGCGCGCTACAAAGAGGGCGGCGGAACCTGGGATACAGAGGCGCCGGGGTGCGCACCGATCTACATCGCCGCAGCCGCGGCCGGTGCGGGCTCTGGTGACTCCATGTGGGCCACCGACGTCGGCATCAACAACAATAGCGATGAGGTACTGACCTACAAATTCTATATGCTGCCGCGTGGCGCCGATAACACCGACGTCGACTTCATCGTTGAGGGCACTCTGCAGCCCAATACCAATGGCAACTTCCCCAACCTCTGGGGCAGTTGGATGGGCGACGGCGCCGGTGCAATCAACGTCTGCGTCAGCGACGGTGATGCCGCAGGCGTCACCAGCCGCACCTATAACACCAGCGACGCCGGGACCTTCGGTCAAGCGATCGTTGGCAAAGAGGGCATGGCCTCCGCGAAGCTGATCGGTATGGGCGAGAAGGTCCGCATGGGCTTCCTGACTGAGAACAGCGCATTCCGCACCAACGTCGGCTTCATGAATGCCGGCGCAACGACCATCACTATCGACGCCGAGTTCTTCGCCGCCGACGGCACCTCGTATGGCACTGCCAGCATCAACATCCTCCCGTTCTCCAACAACCAGTGGAACAAACCATTCACCACCAAGGTGCATGCCGGAACCGTTGATCTGGGTTACATCGATGTGTGGTCCGACACCGCGGACGCGATGTTCTTGACCTACGCTTCGGTTGTTGACAACGAAACCGACGACCCGACCACCATCTGGCCTTTCGATACCGATCAAATGGTTGGTGGTGACTCCTTGAGCTGCACACCCTACTGGATTGCCGCAGGCGCTTCGGCCAACGGCGCAGGAGGAACGGTCTGGGCGACAGACCTCGGCATCAACAACCTCGGCTCCGACGAGCTGACCTACCAGTTCCAGTTCCTGCCGCGTGGCGCCGACAACACCGGCGTTGCCATGAGTGATCCCTTCACTCTGATCGGCAACGGGTCCATCGTCTATCGTGACATCTGGAAGACCCTGACCGGGAACAACGGCGCCGGCGCCATCAACGTTTGCGTCGACAACGGTGACGCAACCGGCGTGACCAGCCGCACCTTCAATATCGGTGATGAAGGTACCTTCGGTCAGATCATCGAAGGCATGCGGGGCTCATCGGCGGCCAAGGTTGCTACCGGCGAGAAAGTTCGGCTGGGCTACCTCTTCGAGAACGACGCATTCCGCACAAATATCGGCTTCATGAATTCCGGCGCCAATGAGATTACGGTCAATGTTGAGTTCTTTGACCACGCCGGTAACTCCTTGGGAATCAAGTCTGTCAATCTGGACCCCTACTCCAACAACCAGTGGACCAAGGCCTACACCTTGGCGCCGATCAATGCCAGCGGCATCACCGCAGGCTTTGCCGACGTATGGTCCGATACGGCCGACGCCAACTTCCTGACCTACGCTTCGATCGTAGACAACGGAACCGGCGACCCGACTACGATCTGGCCTTTCTAGGCCTTTCTTCAACCAACCAAAACGGGGGCTTCGGCCCCCGTTTTTTGGGTCGACCTCCGCTATTGGCTGGGGTAGAGTATCTGTCGGTAGACGGAGATTCTTGTCGGGGGTTGAGTCATGAAGAAGTTTCTTGTTTTGATCTGTGTTCTTGCGTCGGCGACACTAGGTTTCACTCAAGGCGTGACATCCGGTTCGCTCGCTGGTGTGGTTACGGATCCCACCGGTGTTCTGCTGCGGGGCGCGACGGTGGAGGCCGAACTGTTGACAACAGGCGCCCTCTACAAGACGACCACCGATGCCTCGGGTCGGTTCAAAATCGTCCATATGCGGGTGGGGGGGCCGTACCAGGCGACGGTTTCCATCGAGGGTTTGAAGACTCAAGAGGTTGGAAATCTATTCGTATCCCTGGGAGAGGTTACCAATATCAGCGTCACGATGAGCCTCGAGGCGGCCCACGGCGAGGTCGAAGTAGTCGGAAGCTCGGTTCTGATCAGTCCTTCGAAGCTCGGCGCCGGCAGTAATGTCTCACAGGAGGTTCTCGAGTCGATGCCGACGATGAGTCGGGGCTTCGAGGATTTTGCCCGGACCAATCCGATGATCATGGTTCAGCCGGACCGGGAAGATGGCCCGTCCGTAATATCGGTTGCGGGGCGTAATAACCGTTACAACAACATTCAAATCGATGGCGCGGTCAACAACGATCTTTTCGGCCTTGCGGCCAGTGGGTCTCCAGGCGGTCAGAGCGAGACAACGCCTATCAGCATGGATTCGATCCAAGAACTGCAACTGGTGATTGCACCGTTTGATGTGAGGCAGGGCGGGTTCTCCGGTGGCGGAATCAACGCGATCACACGCTCGGGGACCAATGAACTCCACGGTTCGGTCTATTCGTTCTTTCGCAACGACAGCATGATCGGGGATGGCCCCGATGACTTTCCGACACTCGGTGAATACGAAGACCTCAACTATGGTTTCCGCCTCGGGGGCCCGATCGCCAAGGACAAGGTCTTTTACTTCGTCAATGCGGATTTCTCGCGGCGTGATACACCTACCGGGTGGTCGATCGATGGTTCAACCGGTGAGGCCTTTGCCAACGGGACCTTAGGCGAAGAGGCCCAGAGGTTCCAATCGATTATGGCGGGATATGGTCACGATATCGGGGGTTTCAACGAATTTACGCGCAACACGGACAGCGATAAACTGTTCGCTCGTGTGGATTTCAATCTCGGCATGAATCACAAAATGACGGTCCGTCACAACTGGGTGGATGCCGATAATGTGAGGCTTTATCCTGGGGAACAGACCTACAACTTCCCGGCGTATGCTTACAACTTCACCAACACGACCAACTCCACCGTGTTCCAGCTGGACTCCATTTTCGGTGACGACAAGTTCAACCAGTTCCGCGTTACATACCAGACGATCAAGGACCGCCGGGCCCCTGGCAGTGTCTTCCCCAGGGTTTCGGTGACCGATCTGGACGAGAACAGCCACGGTTTCGTCACCGGCGCCGAGCGCTACTCGACCCACAACTCACTCGACCAGACAATCATCGAGTTCACCGATGATTTCACCTTCTTTATGGGAGACCACGAGCTGGTGCTCGGCACTCACAACGAGATCTTCAAGTTCAAGAATTTGTTCATCGAGAACGGCTTTGGTTCCTATGAATTCTTCAGTCTGGATGATCTGGAGGCGGGAACGGCGAACCGCTACTACTACACCTATCCGGCAGACGACGAACCCTATGACCAGTTCAACGCGTATCAGCTCGGTTTCTACGTCGGTGACACCTGGCGATTGGCCGACAATCTCAACATCATCCTTGGGCTGCGGTTGGACATTCCGAAATTCCCCGACTCGCCCAACTATAATCCCGAGGTTGAGGAGCTTTTCGGCTACCGTACCGATGTTGTGCCCGATGGCAACGAGTTGTGGTCTCCGCGACTCGGCTTCAACTGGGATATCACCGGTCAGGGTAAGAAGCAGCTCCGTGGGGGGGTTGGTGTCTTCTCCGGGCGTTCTCCCTACGTCTGGATCTCCAACAACTATGCACGCACCGGCCTCGAGCAGGTCTCGATCAGCGCCTATGGCGATATCCCTTTTGAGCCTGATCCTTTCAACCAGCCCACCGAGATCCCGGGTGCTCAAACCTCGACAACGGAGGTCAACCTGATCGATCCCGATTTCAAGTTCCCTCAGGTGACCCGTTTCAATCTGGCATACGACCAGGAGTTGCCCTGGTGGGGTATTGTCGCGTCCATCGAGGCGGTTTTTGCCGACAGTCAGAGTGAGATTCTCTATAAGAACCTGAACTTGGTTCAGACCGGCACGGCCTTTGACGGCCGGCCCTACTACGAAAGGGTCAGCGATGACTATTCTGGGGCGTACTTCCTGACCAACACTGCGGGTGGTCAACAGAAAAATGTCTCCGTCAAACTCGAGAGACGTTTCAGCGGTGGTTTTTGGGGCTACGTGTCGTATGCCTGGGGTGACTCTCAGGTGGTCAACGAGGGCAATTCTTCCCGCGCCTCCTCCAACTGGCGATATATGGAGACCGCCGATCCCAACAATATGGTCCTCAGTCGTTCGGATTACGAGGTCAGGCACCGTTACAACGCAATGCTGTCCTACAGATTCAACAGTTCGAGTGAGTGGGCGACCACGGTCACGGCCTTCTATAACCACCAGTCCGGACGCCCGTACTCGGTTTTGGCCTACTCCTCCGGATACAGCCTCAACGGTGACGACTACCGCTACAACGATTTGTTCTACGTACCGGCCAGTGAGGACGAAGTGATCATCCAGGGTGGAACGTGGGAGCAACTCGAGGCCTTCATTTCCATGACCGGGCTCGACAAATACCGCGGTCAGATCGCGCCGCGTAACGCCAGCAAGGGTCCGTGGAGGCACGAATTGGACCTCAAGGTGGCGCAGAACATTCCGGTCGGTTACGGAAACCTGGAAGCGACGTTCGAGATTGCCAATCTGACCAATTTGTTCGACTCGGACGCCGGTCATATTCGGTACGTTCCATTCGGCAACGTGCAGGCCGTGAGGTACGCCGGTGACCAGCCGGATTCCGGCCTGCCGATCTACCAGTTACGATACGCCGTATCCAATCCTGAGGAGTACCCATTGTTCGAGATTGACCAAGTGCGGTCGCGCTGGCGTGCCAAAATCGGCTTGCGGTGGAGTTTCTGAGCATTCGCCAATGCTCAGAAACCGTAGGGGCACGGCGTGCCGTACCCGGTTCGTGCCCAGTTCGTGCCCGGGTTCCAAAGAGATTCGTTCAAGGAAAAGATCAAGCGTGGATTGATCCCTAACCCCTAACCCCTAACCCCGTTCCCTGTCATCTGAAATCAGAAACTGTTGTGAACCGAAGGCCGGCAAACACGTACTATATTTATGAGATCTCCCACAGGGAGAATATTCTCAATCGGAGTACCAATGAATCAAAATCTCACCAGCTCAATCAAAAACAAGTTCAGGGCCCTATGGCGGGGAGTCGATACGACCCGCCGGATGACCCTCAATATTCTCTTCCTGGCGATCATCGGTGTTTTGATCGTTGCTGCCTTCTCCGGAGGCGGCCCTGATGTGCCGAAAAGCACGGTCCTCGTGGTGGCTCCCTCAGGCAGCCTGGTCGAGCAGCTCGGTGGCGACCCGGTCGAAAAGATGAAGCAGCAATTGACGGGGGATGGCGAGGCCGAGACCTTGCTCAAGGACCTTGTCGATGCCATCTCCGTTGCGAAGGAGGACGAGCGGGTCAAGGTCCTGGTGCTCGACCTCGACAAACTCGGGGGCGCAGGCCTGACGAAGCTCCAGGATCTCGGTGCTGCCATCGATGACTTCAAGGACTCGGGCAAGAAGGTGATTGCGGCCGCCGACAACTACTCGCAGTCCGGATATTATCTTGCTGCCCACGCCGATGAGATCTATATCCATCCGATGGGCATGGTCATTCTTGATGGTTTTGGGCGCTATCGGACCTACTACAAGGACGGCATCGACCGGTTGGAGTTGGACTGGAATATCTTCAAGGTCGGGACCTTCAAGTCTGCGGTGGAGCCCTATTTACGCAACGACATGTCGCCGGCAGCCCGAGAAGCCAATGTCGAATGGATGGGCGATCTGTGGCGAGCTTTTCTCACGGACACCTCAGAGGCTCGAGGGTTGCCGTTTGAAGACCTCGTTGCCTATTCAGAGAATATTGGCGCCTTGATCGAAAGTGTCGGTGGTGACACCGCCAAGGCTGCGCTCAACGCAGGTTTGATCGACACAATCGCCACCCGCGACCAGGTCCGCGACCGCTTGATTGAGCTGGTCGGCGAAGACGAGGACTCACACTCCTACCATCGGGTCAGCGTCGAAGATTTCCTCAAGGCCGAGGGTGGTGACCGTACGGGAGAGAAGGCAAAGGGTGACCTCGTCGGTGTGGTCGTCGCTCGGGGAATGATTCTCGGCGGAACACAGCCTCCCGGCAAGATCGGTGGCGACTCGACGGCGGCCCTGATCCGCCAGGCACGCCAGGATGACGATATCAAGGCGATCGTTTTGCGCGTCGACAGTGGTGGCGGCAGCGCGTTCGCATCTGAGATTATCCGGCGCGAGTGTCAGCTGGCGAAGGAGCAGGGCAAGCCGGTGGTCATTTCGATGGGCAGCGTTGCTGCATCGGGCGGCTATTGGATTTCGATGGCCTCTGACGAGATCTGGGCGCACCCTACGACGATTACCGGCAGCATCGGTATCTTTGGCATGTTTCCGACCTACCAGAAACCCCTGGCCAAGTACCTTGGAATGCGGGTCGACGGTGTCGGCACAACCAGTCTTGCGGGCGCTTTTCGGCCCGACCGGAAGCTCGACCCCGAGGTCGGCAAGATCATTCAGTCGATCATCAACAAGGGTTACGACGAGTTCATCACATTGGCCGCCGAGGCCCGAGGTGTGACGCCTGATGATATTGACAGCATTGCTCAGGGGCGTGTATGGAGCGGGGAAGATGCCCACAGCCTGGGCCTCGTCGACCAACTCGGAGGCCTTGATGACGCCATTGCCTCTGCGGCAAAGATGGCCGACCTGGGTGATGACTTTTCGGTGAAGTACATTGAGAAAGAGCTCGATTTCAAGCAGAAGATGATGGCCGATTTATTTGCGACCGCAGGTTCGGTGTTCGGCATCGATCACCAGGCCACCGCTGCTAACTCTGTGCCGCACCGTGAGGTCCT
>Ga0164315_10005311_pt1 | contig 10074 bp, 4 predicted proteins | sample GuaBasSedimGuay6_FD_113737 | JGI IMG/M metagenome (GOLD analysis project Ga0164315, IMG submission 113737) | Subseafloor sediment microbial communities from Guaymas Basin, Gulf of California, Mexico - Guay6, Core 4569-2, 0-3 cm | ecosystem: Environmental > Aquatic > Marine > Hydrothermal vents >... | reverse complement strand
TTGCCCCGTATCGACGGACTCGGCGTGCTGCGCGCGCTCGGCCGCCGGGGTGACAAGGCGGCGGTCATTGTGCTCACCACGTTCGATGACGATCGCGTGCTGCGTGAGGCGTTGGACGCGGGCGCGCGCGGCTTTCTGCTCAAGGACGTGTCGCTCGATGAACTCGCCGATGCGATCCGCAAGGCGGCGGTCGGGCAGACCTACCTGCAACCGGGCTCGCGCGGCAGAATCGAAGAGGCGTTCGCGCGCGTCGGCGAACGCGACTACGAGGCGCGCACGTTCGATGACCTGACGGATCGCGAGCGGGAAATCCTCCGATTCGTCGCGCGCGGCTTCAGCAACGCCGAAATCGCGGATGTGCTTGGGCTGGCGGAGGGCACCGTGAAAAACCACGTCTCGAACGTGCTCTCGAAGCTCGGAGTTCGCGACCGCACACGCGCCACCATCGCCGCCATCGAGCGCGGCCTGATCTGAAGTTTCGCTGCGCCTACTCGCCTGCCGCAACCGTATCGCGCTGCGCATCGAGTGCGTGGTCCGCGCGCCCGCCATCCGGGCTTCCGATCGGCACGCGGCTGGTCGGAGGCTCGGTGCAGCGCACGATGGGTCCGCGCCACAGGTTCCACATCCACGGGACCGTGCGTCGGAAGGTGTGCAGCAGGCCGTACATGCCGAGGCCCTGGCAGATTACGTCCGCCAGGTAGAGGCGGCTCTTGGGAAAGACGATCGCCTTCAACAACCGCAGCGGGTTGTAGAAGAACATGTACGCGACCATCAGATTGAGCTGCTTGCGCCACGAGCGCGGCTCCTCGGATGCCACGACGAAGTTCGCATCGAGCTGGTGCGGGCCGACTTCGTGGCCGTTGACGCTGCGGTACATGATGCCCTTCGTGAACGCCTCGTCGTAGAGCACCGAGCCGGTGGACGGTGTCATCATGAGCACCTGGAACGTGACGGCGCCGGCGTCGCGCAGGATCTGCACCTGGTTGAGCAGGCCGTAGGGCTTGCCGCGTGTGTAGAGCGGCTGCCCGTCGTGGTGCATCATCATCGGCATCGGATGGATGTTGTGACGGATGAGCATGCGGAACGCTTCGGTCGTCTTGTCTACGGACTGGCCCTTCTTGACGAACGACGCGGTGAGATCCTCGACGCCGATCCAGATCGCGCGCAGCCCACCGCCGCTGACGGATGACATGTTGTCGCGCATCTGCAGCGTGTCATGCACAGTCGCCTCGGTTCCCCAGCGGATGCGTCGCGCAAGCCGCTTGCCGTTAGGGAGCCTCGCTCGCTCCAGCTCCTGGAGGATCGCCAGGGCGCGTGCGTGGTCGTTGAAGAAGTTGTCGTCCGTGCCGAAGTAGAGGCGGAAGCCGTACTCGGTGTAGAGCGCCATCATCTCCTCGCGGATGCGCTCGGGGCTCTTGAGGCGGTGCTGACGTTGGTTGTACGCCGGAATCGGGCAATAGGGGCAGCGGAACTTGCAGCCGAACGTCAGCACCAGCGACGAGATGGGGCTGTGCTTGCGCACGCGGTTCGTGGCCAGCGGCTGGGCCGCCAGAGTGCGCCGGCGGCCGGGGGCCTCGAGCAGGCGGTACCCGAGCACGGAGCTGGGCAGTTCGTCGAGGTCGCCGAGCAGGCGCTGCACCCCGGTATCGACGATTTCAAGCGCGACACCGTGTTGGTCGGTGCGTGCATAGCAGAGACCGGGAATGCCGTCGAGCAGTCCGCGGTCGCGCACGCGCAGGAAGACTTCGCGCATCGTCTCGCCATCGCCACGCTCGGTGAGCAGCACTTCGAGCAGGCTGAGCCAGACGAACTCCTCGCCCGTGACGACCACGTCGGCGCCCTCGGGTTCGCTGATGTCGGCGCGGAAGGAGTCCCAGGGCTCATACACGGACTTGGGGCCGCCCACGACGACGAGCGGTCGCTGCGCGGGATCGATGCGGCAGGCGTCCGCGACCATCTCGGCGCTGCGCGTGGAATGCAGCAGCATGCTCGACACGAGAAACAGGTCGGGGATGCGTCCGTCGAGGCGCATCTCGGACGGGCGGAAGTTCTTGGTCCACTGCTGCAGAACGACCCGCGTTTTCGGGAAGCCGCAATCGACCATGGCGGCGCCCACCGCCCTCACGCCCGCCGGCGCCATGCGCAGGTCCGCCCCGATGAACGGAAGCAGGCGCGTGCGGTGGTCGAACGCGCAGGCGATTACGGTCACGAGGTCATGCCGTCGCGACAGCGTCTTCAGTCGATTGCGCAGGTCGCCGAATTCACCCGGTCGAAGAAGCTCGTCGCCGTGCGGTCGTCGGGGAAGTTCCAAGGCCGGACAGTACCACGCGGCGCGAGCCAGCGGAACCGCGCTGGGCCGCAGGCGGCACTCAAGGCTTCCAGTACGCGATATTGAGGCCCAGGCCGCGCTCCGCGAGCAGCTTGGCGAAGAGCGCGGCGTCGCCTCGGCCGCGGTGGGAGACGTCGATCACGAGCACGACGGTCGATGCCGGAATGAGGTCGCGTAGCTGCTCCAGGCGTCGCGCCGAACGCTTGGTTGCGCGCGCCCCGCTGCACACGACAAGTCGGAACCGATGCGCGGCGACCTCCGCCATCATCGTTGGAACCCGATCCACCGTGTACGCAGCCCTCACGCGCGGACCGGTGCGTGCGCTTGTGTCCGCCGCGAAGCCGAACACGGCGACCGGCGCGCCCTGCGCTTCGCCGAGGGTTTCGTGTATGCCGCGCATGAGATCGCGTGGGGTCGTTGGCGAAGAACCGGCCAGCTTTGTGCTCTCCCAGGCGCTAGACAGATGAATCGGGCCCAGTGTCCGGTCCATGCCTTTCGAGAGGTCCGTGAGAATCAGGATCGGGTCTCCGCCGGGCTTGAGCATGAGCCGAATCACCTCGTTGATGCGCTCCGCCGAGTTCACCGACTCCGCTGCTGCGTCGGCGAGCGCGCGTTTGCCTCCCGACCGGCGCGCGCCGATGCTGCGCAGAGACACCCAGTTCGTCGCGGTCTTGGAACTTTCCGCGGGAGTGAAGTCCCTTACGAACCGGGCCGCGTGCGGGTCGCCGGTCCTGGAGTGGCGTTTGAGCCAGAATCGGAAGTCCGCCCAGTCCACGCTCTCCAGTGCGGTAATGAGGGGGTCGGGGGACCGGGCGCGCAGCGATTGGGCGATCGGTTCTCCGCCGACGTACGCGTGCATGGCCAGTGCGAGCGCGTAGCCCATCGGCAGCCGGTAGAAGTCCCACGGCTTGAGGTTGACGATCGCTCGCGGGTTGACGCGGGAGAAGTCGAGACCCAGCCGTTCGGCCTTGGCGAAGAACCACTCGAGGTGGGCGAGGTTGTCGCGAAAGGCGATCGGAGGGATCACGAGCCCTCCGTCGTGCGGGCGCAAGAACCGCAGGTATTCCGCCATGCCCTCGCCGACGAATCGCGGCGCACTCCGCATCCCGCCCGGACCGATCGCGTAGGCGTGCACCAACTCGTGACGCAGGACCAGTTCGAGGAATTCCGGCGTCAGAGTCGAGCGGACGGCGCAGTATCGATCGCGGAGGAAGTAGATGCCGGCAGCGCGCGGAGCGCTCCATTGCCGCGGGAACACGTCGCGGCCCATCCGCGGCGTGACGAGCACGTCTACGCCCTGCGGCATCGGATGCGCCGACTCCGTGACGAGTTGCGCCATGAGCAACTCGGCGCGTTCGAGCGGTTGGGCGTCGTACCGTTGCTTGAGGGTCCAGACGCGGACCAGTCCCCGGCGCCCGTGCTGGGCCAAGAGCGCATCGCGATCGCGGCGCGGTCGCGTGAGGAAGTGCAGCGCGTCGGCGAGCGGAGCCGGTGGCTTGCCGTCGGCCATCAGCAAGTGGGGCTTCATCGCGCGGTACTCGACAAGCATCGCGGCGCGGTTCGCGGTCGCTTCTCCCATCTCTTTTGAGAGTGCTTGCAGGTGCGAGCCCGCGGCGATGCGTCGCAGAAACGGCGTCGCCCCGGCGACATGCAGGGCAGGTCTTATCGCGGGTTTCGTCGCGACGCGCTCGGGCGCCGTGGCCTGCGTGACCACCGGCTCCGCTTCCGGGACGCTCGCCTCTTCGCGCGGGCGCTGCGGTGCGGGCGCGTAGAGCGCGTTGCCGAGGAACCACGCGATCAACAGCAACAGCGCAGTGCCCACCACGACGGCGAGCAGAAATCGGAACGGCCTTGCCACTGCGCCATCTTAGCGGCCCCTCTCCCCGCGCCCCTCACCCCGAACCCGCTATGCTAGTGGCCTGAAATGAGCGACTTACTAACCGACAGGATCCACGGGTAAACTGTCGCGCATGGACGGACTGGAACCCCGCTACGAAGATGTCCAGGCGCACTACGATCTCTCGAACGAGTTCTTTGCGCTCTTTCTTGATCCGTCCATGACCTATAGCTGCGCCTATTTCGAGCGCGACGACATGACGCTCGAGGAGGCGCAGCGCGCCAAGGTGGACCTGGCGCTCGGCAAGCTGGACCTGCAGCCCGGCCAGCGCCTGCTCGATGTCGGCTGCGGCTGGGGAGCGACTGTGCGGCGCGCGGTGGAGAGCCACGACGTTAGCGCCGTCGGCCTGACGCTTAGTCGCAATCAGGTCGCGTTCGCGTCGCATCTTCTTCGTGACACGCCGCGCGCCGAGATCCGGCTCCAAGGCTGGGAGGAGTTCGACGAGCCGGTGGATCGCATCGTGAGCATCGGCGCGTTCGAGCACTTCCGGCACAAGCGCTACGGCGAGTTCTTCACGCGCTGCCGCAGCATCCTGCCCAAGGGCGGCCGCATGCTGCTGCACACGATCGTCCAGCAGGATCCCGATGTGCTCAAGGCGCGCGGCCTCAGGCTGGAACGCGAGGACATGCTCTTCACGATCTTCATTCGCAAGCGCATCTTCCCCGGTGGCCAGCTCTGCCCCGCACGCCTCGTCGCGGACGAAGCGCGCGCGGCGGGTTTCAAGATTGCCCGGCAGCACTCGCTGCAGATGCACTACGCGCGCACGCTCAACTGCTGGGCGACCGCCCTCGAAGCAGCGAAAGAACGCGCGATCGCGCTCACGTCGCAGGAGGTGTACGACACCTACCAACGCTACCTGAAAGGCTGCGAGTTCTACTTCCGCAACGGCAAGCTCGACCTGGTGCAGTTCACGCTGGAGCGTTAAGCTCAGTCTGAAGACCCCCTCTGGAGTCGATCGGCTGCACTACTTGCCGGCCACCTTCGCGTTGAGCCGCTCATAGCGGGCGGCGAGGTAGTTCTCGAGGCTCGTGCGGAGATCGACGGCAACGGAGACCGTCGTGCCCGTTCGATCCGACTGGATGGGATCCAACATGACCTTGTCGTCGAGCCCCTGACACATCTGCTCGAATACGCCCAACGCCTGCGCCGCTGCCGCCTCGGAAGCGTACTCCGTTTGCAGGCGCGCGACGAACCGGCGCTCCAGGTCGACGGTGAACGTGGCTTGTTTCGCGCCGGTCGCCAGCCCCCGCGGCACGAGGCGCTGCGCCTTTTTTGAAAGCCTGACGAGCCCCCAGACCGCGTGGCCGCGGGGGATCCTGGGCGCGGGCGCGTCGGTCGCTGGAAACGCGCCCATGCGAACGGAGAGACGTGTGCGCTGCATTTCGATTCGAATACCCAGAACCGCGAACCGGCACACACCCTCCTTGAATTCGGATGTGACGTTGTGCCTTTCGAGCGCCGCATGCAACGCGGCCGGGTCGAACAGGCCATCGGTCTCCGACCAGATCGCAGGGCCGTCGGCGCCGTGCGCCAACCGGGCCGCGACCACGGTCCAGTGGCGGCGCATGTTGCCGAACTGCCGCGCAGCCTCGTAGCCGAGAACGAGCGGCAGGTCCATCGTCAGCTGCCCACGGGCCCGGTCGCTCACGGTGATCATGGTTCCCAGCTGCAGAATCATGTTGCGCGCCTGGATCGAACCGTCCTGCTTGGTCAGGCTCCAGAGCCGCGTCCAGCGCGGCACGCGCGTCTGGTCAATGAACACGACGAGGTCGGCGTTCGCCGGAATGTCGCGCGGCAATTCGGCGACTTTCAACGCGGGCGGCGCCAGGCCCAGGATGCCCGCACGCGCCTCGACGGCCGCGCGTTTCAGGAACGGAGCGTCGGCCTCCTTCGCCAGCTTCGCCAACGCGGGCAGCGCGGCCTCGAGCCGCCGCGTCTGCGCGATCCGCACCGCCAGCAGCCGGTCGAGTTGCGCGCGTCGCAGCAGCGGTGCCACACCCTCCGGCGCCATCGCGATGCGTTCGACGATCGCGGCGTCGGTGGCCGGCGTGTTGAGCTTTTGGAACTGGTATGCGCCGTCGCCCAGCGAAGCCAAGTCGGTTGTGCCGGGCAGAGCGTAGAGGGTCATGCCCAACAGACCGGTCCGCGGCAATTCGCTGGCGAACAGCCGCGGGCCGCGTTCCATGTACGGCCGCGCATCCGGTTCGTCCTTGGCCGCGGCGCCGAGCGCGGGATGGGGCCAAACGAGGATGCGCCCTTTGCTGTCCAGCTTCCATTGGAGCTCCGGGCAGATGTCGTCACCGGCGAAGACGACGGCGGAAAAGACAGCCAGGAGAGATAGGCACCGCATCGCGACAATCATGGTTCTCAGTTCCCGAGCAAACGCTCAGCCTCCTTGATCAGAGCGAGCGTGTCCGCGGCGCGCGCGTCCTTGCCGCGCGCCGCAGTCAACGCCTCGCGCGCTTCGTCCTTGCGGCCCAGGCGGTAGAGGCACATCGCGCGCGGAGCCAGATCCGCGGCGGGATTGTAGATCTTGCCCCCGTTGCCCTTCGTCGCGGCGGCGAGCTCGCGGAGTGCATCGTCGTAGCGGCCGGCGCGGTAGAGGGCAATCCCGAGCGTGTTGCGCAGGCTGGGGGCTTTGGGTGCGCGACGGACCGCCTCGCTCGCCAACCGAATCGCGCGCTCGATTTCATCGGTGGACGCTCCGGGCGCGCTAACCAGCCGCCAAGCCGCGCTGTTGAGGTCAGCCTGGTGGTCCTCCTTGTCGCGCACGATCTCCAGCGCGAGCCGCTTGACATCCGCATGGTGCTCGTCGGTGTTCTCAAGATAGGCGACGATCTCCGAAACCATGCCAAGGCGCTGGCGTAGCCCTTGGACCAGCATGATCGCCGCATGCTTGTGGTACTCCGCCACTTTCAGCGCGCGGGCGTTCTCGACCCGGCGTTCGTGCTCGGGCCCGAGGAGATCGAGGTAGCGTTCCAGTTCGGCGAGGTGGAACTGGCGCGTGATCCGTCGGTCTGCCGAGGCGACCACGTCGCCGGAGTCGGCCAACCAGATGCGCAGGACGCCGTCTCCGGTCAGGATCGCAATGCGCAGTCCGTCGTCGGAAAACGCCGCGCGCTTGATTGGGCCATGCCCCCTGAATACGGCGAGCGGCTCTCCCTCACTCGACCAGAGGCGCGCACTCCCGTCTTTCGTCGTGGTCAGGATTCGACCGGATGCGGGATCGCTCGTGACCGCGGTAAGCCAGGCGGAGTGGCCGCCCAGCACCTTCACGGTCCGGTCGTCTTGCCAGATGCGCGCGGTTCCATCGATCGACCCCGTCAAGACGCGCTGGGCGGAGCCGTCGAACACGGCGCACTCGACGGGGCCCGAGTGGCCGATCAACCGATGGAGCGGCCGACCCTCGGCGTCCCAGACGAGAGCGCGCCCGTCAAGCGCCGCGGTGAGGATGCGGGTCCCGTCCGGCGAGAACGCAACGCTTCGCACCTGGCTACCGTGCTCCAAACGCGCGACGCGCTTGCCGGAAATCTCCCAGACGTAGACGACCGAATCGGTCGAGGAGCCGGTCAGGATTCTGGCGCTGTCGGGAGAGATGGCGATTTCGGAAACGGCACTGCCGTGCTCGAGGACGGCGATCTCCTTGCCCGCCAGGTTCCAGACGCGCGCCGTGTTGTCCCCCGAGCCGGTCACCGCGTACTCGCCGTTCGGTGCGAGAGCGCCCGTGTAGACGCTCGACCGGTGCCCTTGCAGGTGCGCTACGCGGCCGGTCGCGCACTCGATGAGCTCGGCGTACCCGCCCCTGCCGCGTGATGCGCCCATTCCCGTGTAGGCGAGAATCGTCGATGCGTCCGGCGAGACGACGAACCGCGCCACGCCGAACGTGATCACGGGGATGGGCATGGGGGCGCCCGTGTGCGGCCACCGCACGAATTCCGCGGAGCCGCCGCCCGCGAGCGTGAAGAGTTCGCCGCCTCCGCGTGCGAAGCCGAAGTCGAGAATCGGTGACCGCGCGCGCTTGATTCGGAAGTTCTTCTCGCCCGCGCTCCGGGTGCTCACGGACCGCGTGGGCCCGGTGATCTCGCGGCCTTCGCTGGGCCGCACCGACCAGAGGCGCGCGGTTCCGTCCCGCGAGGCGGTCAGGACCGTCTCGCCGTCGGCCGAAAAGCGCGCGGAGTGGACCGTGGCGGTATGACCGCGCAGTGTTGCGAGCCGTTCGCCGTCGAGGCTCCAGACAAGAACGCGGTGATCTTCCGTGACCGCGAGTGCGCGCCTCCCGTCCGGTGAGAACGCCGCGTCGGTCAGAGGCTTCCCGTCACCCCGGAGGACCACGACGGTGCTGCCGTCAAGGCCCCACACGCGAACCGTGCCGTCGTCGCTCGCCGTGAGCAGACGCTGCCCTGCCGGGTGAAACTCCACCGTCGTGACCGGTCCGGTGTGACCCTTCAGTTCGGCCTCGACGGTGCCGTCGAACTTCCACAGCCTCGCTGTTCTGTCGCGGCAGCCGGTAAGCACATGCGTGCCGCCTGGCGACACGTCGCAGTCGGTCACGCCGCTGCGATGTTCGTAACGCCGGACCTCCCGGCCATCCAGGCTCCACAGGATCGCGTGGCGGTTCGCAACATGGCTGGTGAGGAGGTGGTCCCCGTCCGGCGAGAACCGCAGTTGCGCAGCGGAGTACGGCATGCCGGTCGCAAGTCCCTTGATGACCGCGAGTTCGGTTCCTTCAAGGTCCCAGATCCGAATCGTCGAGTCCTGCGCCGTGGTCGCGATGCGATCTCCCTTGGGCGACATCACGACGCGCATGGGAAACGACTGCACGGAGGAGGTCGATCGCTTGGCCCGCTTGTAGTACGGCAGGTGCCCTTTGCAGACCGCCACCGTCTTCCCATTGCTCCAGATGCGCGCGGTATCGTCGGACGACGCCGACACGAGCAGCGTGCCGAACGGGGAGAACACGAGCGTCGTTGCCCCCTTGCGGTGCCCTTCCAGGAGTCGGAGCTGTTTGCCGTCGAGATCCCAGAAGCGCACCGTCCCGTCGTGACCCGCCGTCACGACGCACTCTCCGTCCGGCGTGAAAACGGCCTCGTTGACGCCGGAGTGGATCGAACCTTCGGTCGCGGCTGCGTGGCCCATGAACGCCGCGCGCTCGTGGGAGTTGTGCAGCGCGTCGCGCAGTCGGCCCATGACGCCGGGGGTCGGCACGATGCGGGCCGCCTCCCGCGCCAGAAGCAACGCCAGCATCGGATTTTCGCGCAACTCTGCGGTCGATGCGTTGGCGAGCGCCTGCGCACGCGCCCGGCGCAGCGCCTGCTCGCGGTCGGCGAGCGCCCTCTCCGCGCGTTGGCGCTGGGCTTCCGCGGCGTTCTTGGCCTCGACGGCGGACTTGCGGGCATCCTCCGCCTCGTTGCGCTGGTGCTGCGCCTCGGTGAGGAATTGCGTCTTCTCCGCGGTTCGTTCCCGCTGGACATCGAGCAGTGTCAGCGTGACCACGAGCCCTGCCGAGAGCGCGAGGAACAGGCCCGCCATCGATGCGGCCAGGCCCGGTCGCCGTTGCGCCCACCGCCAGGCGCGCGACACGGCGCCGATCGGCTTCGCCCGGATCGGTTCCAGTTCGCGTGCGCGACGCAGGTCTTCGGCGAAGTCGAGCGCCGAGGCGTAGCGCTTGTCCCGGTCTTTTTCGAGCGCCGTTTCGAGGATGACCTTGACGTCCTTCGGGATCTGCTTGTTGAAGCGGCGCGGGTCGGGCGGATCGGTGGCGAGGATCTGCGCATAGAGCGCGTCGAAGGTGGGCGCCTCGAACGGGCGCTGGAGCGTCAGGCACTCGTAGAGCGTGATGCCCAGCGAG
>Ga0164315_10005310_pt1 | contig 10075 bp, 8 predicted proteins | sample GuaBasSedimGuay6_FD_113737 | JGI IMG/M metagenome (GOLD analysis project Ga0164315, IMG submission 113737) | Subseafloor sediment microbial communities from Guaymas Basin, Gulf of California, Mexico - Guay6, Core 4569-2, 0-3 cm | ecosystem: Environmental > Aquatic > Marine > Hydrothermal vents >... | reverse complement strand
TACCATTTTCTCAATTCTACTAAAAAGAGTATCACATTTTATCTCTTGAGTTAAGTGTTCACTTGGCGCTGCAGAAAAGAGATCAACCGTTACACCAATTGCATCACCACCATTTTCAGAAGCACCCTTCGATACGGCATCCATTATTCCTTGAAACCCACCACTACAAACAGAAAATCCATTCTTTCCCAATAATGCACCCAATTTATACGCGAGTTCATACTCTTCCTCACCAGGCCTTGGATGCGAACTTCCAAATACTGTAATTGTTTTTTTCATTTTGGGGCCCATTTTAAATATTAATTAGGGTTTGCTTTTCCGAAGGAGAAAACAAGAATCGGAATTTATCACTTTTCGTTTAAGTCCACTTGATAATTTTTAGTCTCCCTAAAAGTTGGCATTCGTAAGAGATGGATTGTCACCCCAGTCCCGACTAAAAATAAAAGAATTCTTACAATTAATAAATCTGTTGCCCAAATACCTGAAGCAATCATTAGCAACCACATAGATAAAATAGCTGTAACCTTAGAGTGAAGAGGAATACCTCTCCCCTCTTGATAATTTTTTATGTAACTACCAAACCACTTATTACTTAGTAACCAGTTATGCATTTTCTCTGAACTCTTTCCGAAAAAATAAGCTGCCAAAAGTATAAATACTGTTGTGGGTAAAAGGGGTAGAAAAGCTCCAAGAACTGCGAGGGCTATTGAAAAGTAGCCACAAATAATTAACAGAAATCTTGTGATTTTATTTTTAGCTATTTTTTGTGTCAATAGGACAAACCATTTTTTTTAGAAATATTATAGCACTAAATGTAAGCAAACTACTAATAATAAAGACAAGAGAAAAACCAAAATTTGAAATTAGAATTCCTATTATTAGAGGGAATATAGCCATTGTCAAATTCAGAGTTCCATAAATGCCACTATAGAGTGGACGGTTATTTTCATCCGAAATTTCAATTAGAATTGATTCGCTTGAAATTTTATAAGCACTCATTGCTGCACTAATTAGAAAAAAGACAATTCCAAAGTATTCTACGGAAAAAACATAAACAAACAATATTGCTATTATTGGAAGAATTCCGTAAAGAATTGCGGTCATTTTGAACATTCCCTTAAATCCTTTTTTCTTAGTATATCTAATCCAAATGAAGTTTGATAAGATCATTCCCATAATTTGAAATAAAAGGAAATTACCTATTATCACCTTGTTTAATTCTGTTTGTGATTTAACCAATGATATATAAAAGGGAATCATGGTAAATGAAACAGAGAGTAAATTTACACTTATAACTAAATTTCTAAGATTAGAATCACTTTTCATTATTGATGGAATTGATTTAATTACTTCAGTGATTTTTTTAGGAATTTTTGAAACTTTTGATGGACGCTCTTTCAAAGATAAAAATCCAATTGCTGCAATAAAAAGGAGCACTGAGGCAGCTGTAAACATATAAATGTAGTTGTTTGGATATTCAATTTCTTTAAGAATTTCTCTAACAATTAATGCCGAAATTAAAATTCCAATGCTGTTAAGAAATTGTCGAGTTACAAAAAATTTCTTACGTGTGTTTGGTGAAATACTTTTTCCGAGAATATCGGTATAAGAAACACCAGCAAACGCACCACTAATTGAGAAAATAAACATCCAGCCAAAAACAGCATATATTATAAATATTGGATCGGTTGATTCAATGGAATAGAGAGTTAAAGCAACCCCCAAAAAGGCTAAGACTCTTAAGTAAATTCCTAAAAGCAGAAAATATTTTTTCTTAGGTTTTTGTGTTAGGTAACTTGCAAACAATAATTGGGAAACCATTGGAATACCAATCATGATTGATGTAAGCAAACCAAGTTCAAATTGTGTTCCGCCAGCAAGAAGAATTAATCCAGGAAGTACGGTGTTTTTATCCGCAAAGGTCTGAGCCAAGGCAAGCCAGAATGCATGCCAATTAAAGGCAATAAAATTTCTTTTTTCGTTTTCCATTTGCAAGAATTTAAATATCCTTAAAAAGTCTAGCAAATGAATGACCAGGAGCCTGAACATCCAAATCTAAAAAATATCCAAATGGAGTTTGAGAAACTTCATAACCTGAGTTTTTTAATCGGTCCTCTGCGCTATTAAATAATTGTTTTGTTAATTCTGGTGAGCCTTTGCTTTCAGATAAATGCGCAAATGAATGAAGAATTATATTTTCAGTTTCATTTTTCCGAGCAGCCCATTTAAGTTGCTTAATCATCTTTGTTTCTACTGCCGATAAATTTTCTTCATCCTTTTCTTCAAGATGGATAAAGCCTACAAGTGAATCGATGAAAACAGATTCCTCTTCAATTGTTTTAGCATTTTCTAAACCTTTGCTAGATGTTTTGTATCCAAATTTATCGGCATATATAATTAGTAGTTTCATTTTTTATAACCATATGTTTGTAGAGTAGTGAACGAAAATATTCGTTCACTACAACGTTTATTTATCCAAAATCTCTTTCACTACCTCTTGAGGTTCCGTGTTCTCTGTTAGCACAGTTTCAATTCCAAGTTTTTGCACAAGCTTAAGTTTGCTTTCCTCACCCATTTTCTTTCCAACAAAAATTTTGCAGTCGTGGAGAATTTCCTTTATTAAAAAGGGTTGGTCATTACCATGGTCATGTTTATGTCCCTGTCCAGCTCCGTGTGGGTTAATTCTTTTTTCAATCATTTCACTATTTTGGTTGTAAATTTGGAAATATGGGGAGATCCCAAAATGCCCATGCCAAATTTTACCCAACTTGTTAACTCCAACAGCAATGTATTTACTCATAATTTTTCCTATTAATCGTTTTTTTTACAATAGTAAGATGCTAAATATTTATTTTAGGTTCGTTAATCTAGACATACCAGAGATGATTAATTCCAAATTTTAAAAAAATAAAAAGCAAAAATTTGGAATTAGCATATTGAAATATTGTGATTTATTTAAAATTTATGATTAAAGTTTTGTTATTTTTAGTCAAATAAAACATAAATATTTCTAAAACGAGTGTAAATAATTTAGGAACAAAAGGAGATACAAATCGTCTTATTGAGTGATTTGAGATAAAAACAATTAATAAAATTGAGAGGAAATTTAGTGGCCGGAAATCCAATAAAAAGATTATTTGATTTATATACAAGCGAACTTTCATTTGAAGAAATGGAACGAATGATTAAAAAAGAATCTGCTGCTGTTTACGATTTTTACAAAACAGAGATTCCTAAACCGATTCCGCATCAAAATAAATTGAACCGTTCAATCGTTTTTATCCGATCACTATTTAATGCGTTTTTGTTAAAGCTTTCACCAGTAAGAAGAGTCTTCTATCTATCAGCGCTGCTAATCTTTATTGTTGGTATCGCGAGCAATAATACAGCGTACCAAATTTTTTCTTTTCTAATTTTAAATATTTTAATAGCATTTGAACTTGCAGATAAACTTATCGTTAAAGACGACATTGTACTTGCAAAGAAAATCCAAAAAAGCTTAATGCCAGATGGACCTTTCAGCAATGATCATTTTGAAATATCCGCTCATAGCGAAGCTGCACATGAAGTTGGAGGAGATTACTTTGACATAATTAAATCTTCCAAATCTGATAAAACATTTGTTGTAATTGGTGACATTTCTGGAAAAGGAATGCCCGCCGCCCTCTATATGGTTAGAGTTCAAGCTATTCTTCAATTCTTAATAGAAACTTTTTCTGATACTAAGAAAATTACAATAGAACTAAAAAAATATTTCGCGCAAAAATTAAAACGTGACTATTTCTTAACTATGTCGCTGGCATCAATTGATAAAAATGGGACAGTACGTTTTGTTAGAGCTGGACATTTACCAACTATACATTTTAAAAGCAACACAAAAGCATTTATCGAACTAAATCCTAACGGAATAGGAATTGGTTTTAACGATAAAGGTTTGTTCGAAAAAACCCTTTCTGAAAAAACCATTAAATGTGAACCAAACGATATTCTCTGTTTTTATACAGATGGTGTTACAGAAGCAATGAACATTAGAAAAATCCAATTTGGAACTGAGCGATTAGAAAAGATAATTGCTGAAAATAGTGAAAAATCTGTTGCTGAAATAAAAGAGAAAATACTTGAAACAATTAATAGATTTAGAGGGAACGCTGAAATTAATGATGATTTATCAATTGTTCTTCTAAAGGCAAAGCAACAGACACTAACGACCTAATGTTTTTTGGTTAGATAATCAGTTATTATTCCCAGCTGTCTACTGCAATTAGCATCCATTTGGGTGATGCTTCTTGTTCACCCTTCGCTATTTAGTTTTTATTACTCGTATACTCACTTCTTTATTCAATTTATTTTCATCTCGTTGATAAAAACCTTAGTTTTCAAAATCCAGTTTTAGCTCACTAACAACTAATAGGAATTTTTGTGATAAGACGTACAATTGTCATTTTCTTTTTAATGATTTCAACAAAAATTTTTGGAAATATTGACATGAAAAACATAATAATTCCTACTCCCCAAAGGGTTTCCTATACAGCTGGAATATTCAATTTTTCTGAAGTGAAAAAAATAGGAATAGAAAATAGTGAATATAATTTCATTGCATCTGAAATTTCAAAGAGTCTTAAAAATACATTCAAAATAGATTCAAAAGTTGTTTCGGGAAGTGGGGAAATAAATTTGGAATTAGAACAAAGTGCTTCAGAAATAATAGGTATCCCAGCACATCTATACAATCAGTCGTATAAGATAGTGATCACAAAAAAAGGAATTACAATTTCTGCAATTTCTGCTCGTGGATTATTTTATGGTGCCATGAGTTTAATTCAGATAATTGAAAAAAATCCAACTAAAGAGATTAGAGCAGCAGTAATAATTGACTGGCCAGACATGGAGTTAAGAGGAATTTCAGATGATATTAGTCGTGGACAGGTTTCTAACATGAAGAATTTTAAAAAAATAATTGATTTCATTGCTCGCTACAAAATGAATATCTATATGCCATATTTAGAGGATATGTTAGAGTTTGAAGAATATCCTTCAATTGGTGCTGGGCGTGGAAGATTGACAAAAAAAGAAGTGAGTGAAATTGTTGAATATGCAGCAGAAAGATATATTGATGTTATTCCAACATTTCAAACTTTGGGGCATTTCGAAAATATTTTGACACAAAAAGAATTTGTTGATTATGCTGAGTTTCCTGGAGCCGCTTCACTTGCTGTTACTGAGGAGAAGACATATACGTTTATTGAAAACCTGCTAAGTGAGGTCTTTGAATTATTTCCTTCAAAGTATATAAATATTGGAGCAGATGAAAGCTACGATGTTGGTTCAGGAAAAAGTAAAAGTTTAACTAAAAAAATTGGCACTGCAAAAGTTCATGCAGAACACTACAATAAAGTATTTGAGTTTTGTAAAGAGAATGATAAAGAAGTAATGATGTATAGTGATGTAATTTTAAATTACACTGATATACTTGAACTAATTCCTGATGATGTTACCATTGTCGATTGGCATTACGGTGCCAATACAACTTATTCTTCAACAAAAATTTTTAAGAATGCAGGATTTAAATATATTGTTTCACCTTCGGTTTGGAACTTTAGAACAACGTTCCCGACTTATCAAATTGCACTTCCAAATATAAAAACAATAATTGGAGATGGATTATTAAATGGATCAATTGGAATGATAAATTCCAATTGGGGCGATTATGGGTCTGAGACTTTTAAAGAGTTTGTATTGTTTGGCTATGCATGGTCTGCACAATGTTCATGGAACTACGGGGCAAGTTCACTCTCTGAATTTAACAATCGGTTTTTTATTGATTTTTTTGGTATCGATGATTATAAACTTAACTCACTTTATAAAATTTTTAGTGCCCAATTAAATCAAATGCAGTGGCATGAAGTATGGCGTCACCCTGCGTTGGAATTGTCCGCTGGAGCTTGGTGGGGTTCAAGAATTAATAGAGAAGAGATAACTTCATGGATGAATTGGACACTCCCAGAAGCTTTTAAAACAATTGAAGAATTTGAGAATCTGGTATCCAAAAACCGTGACCATCTAGATTTATTGCGCTTTATAATTAATTTAAATTATTGGTATCAAGATAAACTAAAAGCGAATTATTATTTATCAAGTATTATTGAATTGAATTCTTTGAAAGATGAGCTGCCTAAAAGTAAAAAGAAGAAAGATAAAATTAAATCCGAAATAGTTAAGCTTGAAAGAAGACTTGAAGATGTAGAGGTCACAAAACTTATTGACGATAATATTTTTCATCTGAAGAACTTAAAAGCACAATATAAAAAACTATGGTTAAAGTATTATAAAAAAGAAAACCTAAATATGATCATTGATAAGTTCGATAGACTTATCGCATACTTTGAGGAATCAAAAGAAGCTATTGTTAAAAACGAGTTTATATCACCAAGAATTAAGAGTGAATGGATTTATGCTTCCAAGAGAAGAAAAACGGCTTATAAAAAAGCAGAATTTAAAAGAGAACTTTCAATTAGAAGTGATGTAACAAATGCTAAGCTTCAACTACTTGCCAATACACATGCAAAAATTTATATTAATGATAAATTTGTTGGCGAAGTATATTCACGACGTTCCTTATCCTTGTTAACTGAATACGATAGGATTTTCTATATAGATGCAACTAAACACTTTAAGAAAGGGAAAAATAAAATAGTCATCAAAGCTGAAAGTTATAGAGGAAACAAAGGCGCTGGAATTAATTTTATCTCCCAAATCACAACTGTAAATGGAATGTTTGAAGTTATTTCTGATGAAAAATGGAAAAGCCGCTCAACAGATCCAAAGCGTAAGTGGAAAAAATCAATTACTAAAGATTACAGCTCCATTGTTATTGCTCCAAACTTTGATACAGATAGAACAAGTTGGATTGAACGGTAGAAAATGAAAAGTAAAAAACCCTTATTAATTGGAATTTTTATTACTCTATTATTTGTTTTTTTAATAAGTGGGATTTTGCAATATATAGTTGTCACATTGTTTGGAATGACAGTTGAAGACGTCACTTTTACGGCGTCAGGTTTTACCCCAATTTTTCATATCAATATTGAAAACAATGGTTTTTTTAATTCCTTATTAATATTTTCAAAGTTCTTAATTTCTATTTCATTTTTAGAGTTAGCTCTTCTTCTGCTTAATAAATTTCCAATTGGAATTTATCGCTTTGTAACAATTTCATCTATTTTATTTTTGTCTGGTTATTTAATTTTATATTTTTTCTATGGAATATTAAACTCAGTCCTTTCCTTAAGCTCAAATACTGATTTTGCAAAACTCATTAATCTATTAGAGTTGGAAAAAAATCAAAGCTTTGTACTAATATTTCTTTTATTGATTATTTTTGTTTCCTATTTACAGTTAGTACAAAAAAGAATTATGCGCTACTTGAAGTGATTTTTAGAATCTAATTATTTGTATCATTACTACTTTTTAGCAGGTATGCCAAACCCTGATATGAAACGCCAAGATGTTTTGCAGCAAGAGTTCTATTTCCATTATACTTATCTAATGCTCTATCGATTAACCATTTCTTTGCTTGGTCTAATTCATTTAAGCTACCTTTTGAAAATGCATAAGAGTTCTCATCAATGCTAGGATTAACTATAGAAATTTCTTCCATTCGCCTCAATATTTTTGAATGCGGTTCTTTATATCTAGTAATGGTACCAAATATACAGTAGTTTTTCATAAAATTGGAAAATTGCCTAATATTTCCTTCCCAAGCTTGACTCTTTAAATAATTTGATATTTCATCTGTAATTCCATTATTCTCTTTATTAAACATTCTACAATACATATCATAAAAATGAGTACTTAGTGAATCTAAGTCTTCCATTCTTTCTCGAAGTGGTGGAAGTAATATTTCTGTTTGTGCAATTCTATGATAAAGATCCTCACGTAAATATCCCTCATTAATTGCTTCTGAGATAATTCTATTTGTTGAGGATAAAATTTGGACATCTATTTCAATTTCTTTTGTACTCCCAACTCTTTTAATTTTTTTATCTTCAATTACGCGTAATAACTTTGCTTGAAGAGATATTGGAATTTCAGTAATCTCATCGAGGAAAAGTATGCCTCTGTTTGCAACTTCAAAAAGTCCTGCATGTGATTGGAGTGCATTTGTAAATGCTCCTTTTTCATATCCAAATAATTCTGATTCAAATAGAGATTCAGTAACAGCTGCACAATTTATAGGAACAAAATTTTCATTATTCCGGGGTCCATTTCTCTGAATAAAACGAGCTAAAAGTTCTTTCCCTGTTCCTGTTTCACCATAAATTAGAGTGTTAATTGAGTATTTTGCAACCGACTCTGCTTTCTCTATTGCTGATTTTAGCAAGGGTGAATTTCCGATCATGATATTTTGATCATCATTAAAATTTTTATCCAATTGATTTTTTAATATTTCATTCTCTTTTTGTAATTTTTCCTTGTATAAAAGATTTTCCTCTTCTAATCTTTTTAAGTGAATTAATTTCTCTAATGTTGAATGGAGTAGAAATTCTTCATAAGGTTTTTTTAGAATATCGTTCACGCCAATTCGTGTTGCTTTTATAAACGCCTCCTCCTCAGAGTAACCTGTAATTAATAGATATTTGGTGAGATTCTTCTCATTTTTTACTTCTTCAATTATATCTAATCCGCTCATTCCTTGCAGTTTTAAATCAAGTATTGCAATATCATAATCATTTTTCGTTAATAACTCCAAAGCCTCTTCAGATGAACCAGTTTGAGTGAGCTCATATTTTTCACTAGAAAGAGATAAGGAAATATTTTCTAGTGAATATTCATCATCATCAACAATAAAAATTTTAATCTTTTTTTCGGTGCTACTCATAATTCTTTTTCCCTTTCTCAAAAAGTGGAATTAATAGCTCTACTTCTGCACCTCTTTCATAATTTCTTATTTTTATACTCCCTTTTATGCCATCTAAAATGCTTTTTACGACCCACAAACCCAGTCCTGTTCCTTTACCTTTTTCCTTTGTTGTTTCAAAAGCTTCAAATGGTTTTTCTAATTTTTCAGCATCAAAACCTGGGCCCGTATCTTGGATTAAAATTTGACAATAATTATCTGCATTTTGTGCCGAAACAAAAATCTCTTTTGTACTACTATTATCAGATATGATTGCATCTCGAGAGTTAAAAAATAGATTAGTAAAAATTTGATTTAATTCCGTTGAGCTTATGGCTAACATTTTATTACACTCAATTTTGATATCGAAACTAATTCCTAAATTTTGAAATTGTTTGGATGATAGTTCATTCCAATCATTAAAAGTGTCAGCTAGATTTGATTTTTCCTCTTTGTTTTGCCGTGTACTTATAAGTAATTTTTCTATTATTACTTTCGACCTTTTCCCCGCTTTTTCAATTAGATTAATATTTTTTTCAAAGTCAGTTTCGGGATTGTTCTTAATCCTTTGAGCACTATTTATTATCGCCCCAAGTGGACTGTTTATTTCATGAGCAATTCCACTTGCAATTGTTCCATAGGCAGCTAATTTTTCAGCTCTAATTAGTTTGGATGTTGTCTCTTTAAGCTCCGTATGAGTCTCTTCAATCTCTTTTTTCTGTCTCCTAATTTTATTTGTAGCTATCCTTAAAGTTCTAATCCATAATATCATTGTGACAAGAAGAATTATTAATAATGTAATAGCAATGTTTTTAAGTGAAGTAGGAGTTATTCTTTTGTACCAAGGAATTGGGTGGATTGAAAATATTTTTGTTTTATTAGCTAGTCGATTACAGACGGTAATAAAATTTGATTCTGAGAAGAAACAAGAATTTCCTTCAACTTGTATTTTTGCAATGATATTTAAGTCACGATCAAAAGCAATTATACTTCGAGCTACAGCAATATTTTCATCCCTTCCCAATAAAAGATCATCACCATCAAGAGTTGTATTTCCAAACAGAATATACCCAATGTCATATTTTACTGAAGCAAATTTATTCAATCTAAAGTCAAATTCAATTGTTTCACCATTATAAAAGGAGATATAAATTCTCTCTCTTTTTATATATATAGCTC
>Ga0164315_10005309_pt1 | contig 10076 bp, 6 predicted proteins | sample GuaBasSedimGuay6_FD_113737 | JGI IMG/M metagenome (GOLD analysis project Ga0164315, IMG submission 113737) | Subseafloor sediment microbial communities from Guaymas Basin, Gulf of California, Mexico - Guay6, Core 4569-2, 0-3 cm | ecosystem: Environmental > Aquatic > Marine > Hydrothermal vents >... | reverse complement strand
TTTTTTATCGGGATGAGCTGGACCGGAAACCGGGGATACTGAGCGATTTTTTTGGAGCCATACGATCTATCAATGACTGTGGATATCCTGCAGCAGTCATTCTTTTTCTTACCGGTCCTGTCTTCCATGAACATCGTCTGAAGGTTATTTTTTTCTTTTCGGGATTGAGAAGAATGTATCTGGCCGATAAATCACCGTCTCTAGGCTGGCCGACACTACCGGGATTGGCCAGGTGAGGGACTCCTGTATAATTCATTTCCATGTTGTATCGGATGGGTATGGGTCGTGCGCCGTTTTCAGGAACATAGGCATATAGAGCGGGAATATGGGTATGTCCAACCAGTGTCAGTGAGGTTTCTGCTGTCTTTAGAACTTCTGCGGCCGTTTCCCTGTTGAGTATATAGCCCCATGCCGGGTTTTGAGGGTTTCCATGAGCCATGGTGATTGAACCCAGTTTCAAAGTTTCAGGAAGTGATTTCAAAAAGTCTTTCTGTTCGTCTGACAGAATTGTTCTATGAAGCGTTATGGCCGCCCGGGCTTCATCGTTGAAGTTCTCTACATCTATTTTTCCACAGGCTGCCAGGTCGTGATTCCCGCTTATCATAACAGCACCACGTTCCCTGAGAATATCCAGGCAGGCTCCCGGGTCTGGCCCATATCCAACGATGTCACCAAGAACCCGGATTTCACGGTATTCGCTGGATGCGTCTTTTAATACTGCCTTGAGGGCATTCAGATTTCCGTGTATATCTGCCAGAATCAGCACTGTATGGGACATTCGGTCTCCTCTTTTTAGTATACTGATATTATGATAATCCCGGGGAGGGTTTTCTTCTGTTTGAACGATTGAAATCCCGTATGGGGGATAAGTTTGCCGATGTCTGGGTATTGCTTTCTGATACCGACCGTTTTGTATCCCGTGCCGGTCTGATGGATAAATTTGAAGGGCAGCTGAGAACGTGGAGATCGGAGCTTCAGAAATCCAGGGCTGATATCCAGAGAACCAGGGATATCCGGGATGATATTATTGTTTTTCGTCGAGCCAGACGTGAAGAAGGCTGGGAGCTGCGGCTTGGATCTTTGGATATCAAGCTGAAAGGGTTTCGCAGCGATGATGCCTTTTCGGTAGGTTTTCAACGCATGGTTCTCATGGTGGGGGAGAACGGGGATATCAGATATGTCACCGGAACCGCCAACCATTACGAACTGGACCGGGAACTGAATAATCAGCTGAACCAATCACCTCCGGCAGTTTCCCTGGAACCCCATTATCTCTGGTATAGGAGGATTGAGGGTGTTCTGGAACTGGCCGGTGCAGATTCGCAGTCTCAACAAGCTCATGAAAAGCTTCAAGAATATATAGCTGTGCACAAATCAGAACTCGTCAGAGCGATGTACAAGCTGAATTGAATCCTGGATTTATTAGTGTCCTCATTATGACAGCCCCATGGCTTTGATAAAGGCATCAACTACTTCCGGATCGAATTGTGTCCCGCTATGTTTTTTAAGCTCTTCAAAAGCTTCTTCTCGGCTGAGCGCCTGACGGTAACGACGGGTATTTGTCATGGCGTGATAAGCATCGGCAACTGCGATTATTCGGGCAATAGGGTGAATCTCTTCACCGGAAAGCCCTTTGGGATAACCGGTGCCATCACAGTGTTCCTGATGGGCCAGAATAATTTCTGAAACTTCCTTGAAATTGGAGAAGCTTTCCAGAAGATTCCTACCGATAGCGGGATGCTGTTTCATTACTTCCATTTCATCATCGTCAAGGCGTGAGGGTTTGAGCAGAATACTGTCAGGTATACCGATCTTTCCGATATCGTGGAGTAACAATGAGGCTTTCAGAGTATTGTCAATATTCATTCCCAGTTCAGATGCAATGAGAGTACCGAGTTCAAGAACTTCCCTACTGTGGTTTCCGGTTTCAGCATCCCTAATCTCAAGGGACTGTGCGAAGCCTGTCATAAGTTCTTCTATTCTTTGATCCATCACCAGTGCTTCGGCTGCAGCTTTGCGTAAGTCTCTTTTTGTCAGAAGATTTCGGATTCGGGCGTCAAGTTCTCTTACATTGATTGGTTTGGGCAGGTAGTCATCGGCTCCGATTCCAAGAGCTTTAAGTTTCGGATCGTCACCGGATTTTGCCGTTATCAGAATTACAGGAAGTTCCTTCAGAAAGTCATGTTTACGGATATTTTCAAGAAGCTCATAGCCGTCCATTTTCGGCATCATGATATCTGAGACAAGTATATCAAATCCGCCCTCGTCGCTAAGCATTTCCCAGGCTTCCAGACCATTTTCGGCTTTAACAACATCATGTCCGAGATTGGTGAGTATTTTTGCTATATAGTGGCGTAAATCATCGGTGTCTTCGGATAAAAGCACACGTATGCCGCTGAACTTCACACCTTTCGGCCTGTTCATCGGAGTTTGAACAGCATAGGTTTGGCTTTCCACCTGGGCCAGATCGCTGACAGGAATCCTGGAATAGTCGGTTTTACGCCTTTCATCACCCCGCCGGTTATCGTTATTCCAAGTCTCCGGTTGATTTCTTCTATCCGCATTCCGTCTTTCGATAAAGGCATGGGGATCTCTATCAATAAGATTGTCCGGAATCTTAACGGTAAAAACTGTTCCCATGCCGAAAACACTATCAACCGTGATTTCCCCCTGAAGGAGTTTTACGGACTCTTCCACAATCGCCAGACCCAGTCCTGTTCCGTCAAATGATCGGGTTGAAGTTCCGTCAACCTGTTCGAAGCGTTTAAAGATATGAGGCAGACGATCTTTGGGGATCCCGATTCCCGTATCGGTTATGGTGAGTAGTATAGATTTGTTTTCATGTTTCAGATTGACTGTGATACCGCCGGTCTCCGTAAATTTGATGTCATTTCGGATAAGATTGGTGATTATCCGTTCATAGCGGTCATTGTCAATATAGAACTGTCTGTCTGTGATTTCCGATTTGTCAAAAATCAAATTGAGGCCCTTACGTATGGATACCTCTTTGAAGAGAGCTACTATATCCTCGGTATAATCAATTAAATCAATAGATGCCAATCTCAGGTGAGCCTTTCCGGCTTCCAGCTTGGAAAAATCCAGCATTTGATTTATCAGATCCAGAAGGCGGATGGCATTTCGATGCATCTGGTCCAGTAGATCGTTCTGATCGATATTCAGGCTGCCCACATCACCCTGTCTGAGACTCTGCAGGGGTGCGATTATTGAGGTTAGAGGTGTACGAACTTCATGACTGACATTGGCAAAAAACTGCATTTTCATCTTGTCCAGGTTTTTCAGGTCTTCATTGGCTTTGGCCAGGTTGTAACGTGCAAAAAATTCCTGGCGGCGCATTGTCTCAGCGATCTGAGCACTGACGTTGATAAAGAAGATTACTCCAAAGAAAAAAGTAATGTTTGTAATAAAAACTGAAGGTTTGGTTATGTTGTTTCTAATTAGAATAGGGATTAAATAACCTGAGAAGGTTATCATCGTGATACCAAATGTACTACGGAATGACATTGGATAGATAAAAAGTAAAAATAATAAAGTCAGAATGAGTCCGACATAATAGGGACTTTGGTACCCGTCAGATACATCAATCATAATGAGGATTGAGAAACTCAACGCAAGATACTGTATGATTGCAATTACCTGGGGATTCTTACGACTGAATTTAAAATGCGATGCCAGAAGGCCAAGGATAAGAAAAAGTTCAGAAATTATTCTCATGATTAGGAATAATGTGAAATATTCCCTGTAAACTATAAAATCAAGGACAGTGAATAAGGGGTAGAAAAGAATAGCCCAGGTAGACCCCGTCCGAATTCGTTTATGAAAGAATTCAGATTGTTCTTTCTTGTATGCCTGCTCTACTGTTCTATCTTCAAAATGAATCATTTACCCTCAATTGGATATTAGAATCTGTTGATTAATCAAATCTAAAAAATCTCCAAGTGTTTCAAGGTTCGCTAATTTACCTTCATCCAGGGGGATCCCGAATTGATGCTCAATGCGTGCAATAATTTCCATTTGTTTAAGAGAATCTATAAGAAGGTCGTCTCTGATATGAATGTCATCATGAATTTCATCCATTGGATATCCGGCAACTTTCGAGATAATTTTCTTAACTGAATCTTCGTTATGTCTCTGATTACTCATTTTTCGCTCCTTCAAGATTTCGCAGGAACACCTGATGGTAGTATTGGTTTTTTCGGTTCAGATATTCCTGGTTGTAGATAGCCTTGTATGTTTTCAACAGTCCTTGCTCAATTTCCTTCCTGCTCAAGATCGGATGATTGATATTAACATCAAAGAAGGTATAATTTTCCCACCCGGTATTGAGCACTCTATTACTTTTTCGGAGTCTTTCCCTTAAATCTGTACCTGGCAGCGGTGTTAAAACTGTTATTTGAGCTCCTGAAAGGTAATTATCAGTTACAAAATTTGCCAAATCGTTGAAAGTCTCATTTGTATCGTAATCATACCCGACGATAAAAGCTCCATAAACTCCAATCCCCGCTTCGGTAATATTCTTTATATATTCGCTGTAGCGGCTCAGTTTCTCCTGTTTCCAATTGGTACTGTTCATAAGCCCGAGATTTCTGGGATCCAGACTTTCAAATCCTATAAACAGTATGGAACATCCCGAATCTTTGAGAACTTTCAAAAAATCAGGATTCTCTCCTATCGTAATATCAGCTTGGGCTACAAAAGAAATATCGGCCTCTTTCAATTTCCCCAGAAGTGCTTCATTCCGGTCCTTATTACAGAACATATTATCATCAGAGAATAGAATCTGTTTCATTTTCATATGTTTCCGTGCCTCAGATATTTCTCTGAGAACCTGTTCTTCAGTCTTAATTCTGTATTTTCGACCGAAGAATTTTGTTGCTGAACAGAATTCACAATTTATCGGACATCCTCTGCTGCTTTGGATCCAGATCATGTTGAAATGATCCGGATTTAGTAATTCATAGCGTGGAATAGGCACTTCCGTCATATTAACGATGGGGAAATCCTTGGCTTCGTATTTCTTCTTCCATGTACCATTCCTGAAATCTCTGAGAAATTGCGGCCAGCTATTTTCGGCTTCGCCGATAAAAACTACATCAACATGTCGTGATGCTTCATCGGACATAAAACTTGCGTGGGAACCGCCGATAACAATACATGGAGGTTCCGGTGAATTTTTAAATCGTTCAGCAATGGCATAGGCCCGCATAATCTGCTGGGTTGTGGCGGTTATGGCGATAATATCAAAGTTCTCATTGAACGGAATTGACTCATGGCTTTCGTCAATGTATACGGATTCGATGTCATCGGGGGTAAGCGCTGCCAGTGTGAGTAGTCCATTACTGAAACCTGACCAGAACTGGCTGTAAAAATACATGAAAGGTGAATCTTTAATAAATTCTTTCAGAGCGTCATTATTGCTGACTAGGGTAAATATAGGATTGATAAATGCGATTCTCATATTTCTACTCCTGTAACGATCCTGGGTATTTTATATCTGGCTATTCGATCAATAAGATAGGCTCTCAGTTTGTCCTTTTCCGACGAATCCTTTGTTTTAAAATGCAGATAGGAAGTGAGTCTTCCCTGTTCAAATTCAATTCGGAAACGATCTGTACCAGGGTAACTATCGATAACATTCTCAATTTCAATCAGATCTATAATATTCCCGTTGATTTTCCGAGTTTTCTTCTTTTCCTGGTCGAACACAAGATGTGAATTTTCCATATGAGTGATGTCTCCGGTACGGACCAGATTGCCTTTGATTATTTCAGAAGTTTCCATATCTCTTCTGTAGTAGCCCCGGGTGGCATGAGGTGTCTCTATTAATAACTCTCCATTTTCAAAGGAGTATCCGATACCCTCACATAAAGGACCGATAGTTCCAGGACGAGAGTTACCACGGATATTGCGGCTAACAGGTGTAAACTCAGTCAATCCATAACCATGAAGAACTTCGACATTAAATTTTCGTCCATATTCCCAATATTTATCCGGAGAGAGTAAGCTGCCCCCGGAAACAAACGCTTTCAGGGAATTGAGTGTAACTTCCTCATTCTTTACACGGTAGAGAAGTTCATATACTTCGGGAACAGAAAGAATATGCTGAACTGAATACTTCTGAATAATGGGGAAAAGAATCCTTGGATTCATGGATTGTGAAATTACAGCAGTGAGTTTATTCATCAGCGGTACGAAAATACAGCCGATAAGGGTGAAAATATGAGACATCGGCAGGATTACAAGCATACTTTCGCCATTAACAGCCTGAAGTCCGTCCTGCAGTACTTTGGCTCCATGAAGGTATTGGCTGTGAGGAGCCATGGAACCTAACGGGTATCCGTAACCCCGGTACGTGTAGTTGATAGATGCAATCTTATCAGGGACTTGAATATTTTGTGCTTGTTCAGGCCCGCTCTGGAGCTCAGTGAAGTTACCCGATTCCCTGCATATGACAGTTTTTTCAGCTAACCAGGGGGCTAAAACCGGAAGATGGCTTTTCTCAGTGATTACAACATCAGGTTTAAGATTTCTGAATATCTCGGAGAGCTCTACTGTTCTGTAATCCATTTTCACCATGACTGGAATTGCTTTGAGATTTATAAGAGCCAGGAACACAATGGGGAAATCCATAGAATTTTCCAGAAACATGGGAACGGGAACGCTTTCTCCGACACCGCTCCTGGAAAGAAAACGGGATAATCTCTCCACTTTATATCGGAATTCTTCGCTGTTGACTGATTTTTCAGACTGATCTGATGAAATCTCTCTCATTACCGGATGCTCTCCCCAATTCTCAAGAGATGCAAAGACTTCATTTATCAACGACATACAAATTCCTACTATGCAATAAAATGAATAAGTGATTACCTTTTAATGATTTAGCTAATACCTATTATTGCAAGTGGAATCATACGTGGAGTTTTGCTCCGGGTCAAACCTTTTTCTTTCTTCCGGTGATTATCAGGGCTTGAGCGGGCTTTCCCAAGCTTTCTGTAACACGAATATTTGTAAAACCTGCGTTTCTCATCATGGTGATGAGTTCATGTTCATCAAAAAAGCGGAACCATCCATCTTCTTCGAGGGTAAACAATGCAGCAGCTTCATTAAGCATTGAACGGGCTTCCCTCAGGTTATCTTCTTTACGCTCTTTTAGATCAGAACCAGTATCCATTGAGGACTGTTCCTGTATATAACGGGTGAATATGCCTGATATATCACTATCCGGTTTCATCGTGGATATCAGCAGTCTTCCATCCGGTTTAAGCATTCTGAAGAATTCCTTTACAGCTTCCCCGGGTACAAATAGATAGGAGAGGAATAAACTACCGCAAATCACATCAAAACTACTATCGTCCAATGAAGGCTTTCCCTCCCGACTCCAATCTCCCAGGTTCATTGCGGCCAGCAAAAGATCGGAACTTCGAACCTGTACCAGGCGGTTTGAAGAAAGTCTGCCGCTTCCCCTCCTTCTGCTCGGTTTTAAATCTTCCTCGTCAATATCTCCGAGGATGAAACGGGCAGCCCTGTTCAGATCCGTCAGGACCAGGGAATCTCCGGCGGAGGTGTTAGAATCAAGCTCTTTCTGCATCTCAATACCGATTCGGTTTCCTTTCAGAATATCGGACATCATTGTTTTCGGGATACTTTCCAGCCTATGGATTGTTTCTGATTGTAATCCTTTGATTCTCTCACGCAGATCTGTAATAACTGCCGGAATATCTTCAGGTTGCTTTACAATATTTCTCAGTCCTGCAAGAGCGTCAGGTTCAAGGTCCATAGAAATCCAGGAATCCTTAACTACTTTAAGTTCAGGATACGAAGTGCAGAGTTTCTGATACTTTTTTTCAGCTTTAACCAATGCTTCATCTATCAGGTCGACAGCTGTAAATCTGGTTCCTCTTAAATCAGTACCATTTACCGCCAGACTGGAGAGTATTGCCTCACTAACCAGGCCGGTACCACAGCCCAAATCAGCAATTGATTCCCCGGGTTCTGGGTTCAGCAGGGAAACTTCATCATCAAGGAACTCCTTGAAATCAGTCAATTTACGGTAAAAATCATAACCCTCTTCCTCCTCACTTTCACCAATCAGATATCCTTTCCAGTACCGTCTGGCATTCAGTTCTTCATTTTCCATTACCCGTTCTCTTTCCCGGGTTAGAAGATCGAGTAATTCTGTTCTATCTGGAGATACAGAGGGGAGCTCCTTCCTTCTCAAGCGGCGTAGTATCGCATCTGAGAGCATCTGGAATGTCTTGATAGCATCATTACTGGTTCTCAGGTTATGGGCTGTGGGTATTTTAATGATTTCCCGTTCACCTGGAGATTTTATACTCATGATATCATTGATTTCATCCGGAATTATCCATTTGTCATAAGCTCCGAAAAGCCATGTTACCGGTGATTTGATTTTCGACATGGTTTCACGTGCATCAGCAGAAGTGGCATATCCCAGCCGGGTCATGTCTGCAGCCATTTGATCCATATCAATCAGTTGCCCCAGCATCCCCATTGTTCCTATTGGCAGTCCCATCCGATGACTTGCTATAACATCAAGGCCTCCAAGTATATTCCTAAGTGCACCCTGTGCAGAGCTGATACCCATAACGCTTATCCAGTAATCCGCCTGTGGCGCTTTTGATGCTGCCTGAAGACGCCTCGCATCCAGGGCTGACATACTGAAAGAAATCAGCACCGTTTTATCTGCATTAAAAATATCATTATTCTTTATCCAGTGCATTGTAGCTTCCAGATCCGTGTAACCCTGATCAATTCTGTAACCGATCATTTCATACCCCCGCCGGGAATTAATGTTGGCATTTGCACTTTCCCCGGGGCGGTCTATACCGTCATACCTGAGAACTGCAAGATTCTCCCCTGCTGCGGAGAAATTGGCCATCAGCGTGAGGGCCAGTGGTGCCAGAACTTCTTTCTTTTTTCCGAAAGCAGGTGGGATTACGACGGCAATGCAGGGTTTGTCCGGATCGATAATATGTAAAAGGGCTGCAATCTTTCTGCCTTCATGGTTGGTGTAATAAATGCTGCGGGGATGAACCAGAGAAGAGTCTCCCAGAGTTTTCTGAGGACCGTTCCACATTTTCCTCCAGGTTTCTGTATTGTAGACCGTTGATTCGGGTTCACGGCGGCGAATACCGGTTTCCAATCCGATTCGGAATACTGATCTGCCTTCATTACTACGTTCTTCAACGATGTGACGTATTTCTCCCGGGATAGTTTTCCCATTGATGGAAATATCCAGTGACTGTCCGGTATTAAGAGGATTCCCCAAGAAGGATTCCCTGGGAATCTCACAAAGGATTCCCCGTCGACTGGAATCCATCATACGGCCAAAAACCTTTTCCGTGGATGAAGTCAGTTCGATATAACCTCCATCGTCTTTCCGCTGACCGGCTCTCTTTTCACCCCGAAAAATCACAGAAGGAAATTTGAATGTCCCCATACCATCTGCCCATCCTGAGCTTTTGGTGGAAAAGGTGAAAGATGCTCCTTTTTGAGTAAAAGAGAAGAAGGCATTTCCCGAATGATGTTTTGGTACCTGAGAGGAAAATTCTCTGCCATGAATATCTGAAATATGGGTTTCAATTATACGTAAACCTTCTTCATCGAGATGATTTATTGTAAGACCCTCATTCAGAAGATTTCGCAATATTCGTTCAGGTTCTTCACCTTCTATACGGAATTCTTCAGATGGTTTTTCTCGCTCCAGAAGTTTGTGATATTCCAGCATTGCAGCGCCGGAGGCAATATCAACTATGAAGTTTTTCAGCCGGTTACGGTCGGTTTCTTTTATTTCCTCTATGGCGATACCTGCTGAGTACGAGGTTTTCAAGTTATTCTCCACAAGGTATGCAACCCGCCCGGAGAAGGAGATACGCCGTGTGTTTTCCGGCAGTTTCATTGAGAGATTCAGCAATTCACCACTGGAAATTTTTCCATTGAGCCTCAGCAGCATACCATCTACAGAAAGATCTTCTGCGGAAAATACTTCTACACCATTCTTTTCACAGGTGATATCGGTAATCGTGCAGCGGGTTCTG
>Ga0164315_10005308_pt1 | contig 10077 bp, 6 predicted proteins | sample GuaBasSedimGuay6_FD_113737 | JGI IMG/M metagenome (GOLD analysis project Ga0164315, IMG submission 113737) | Subseafloor sediment microbial communities from Guaymas Basin, Gulf of California, Mexico - Guay6, Core 4569-2, 0-3 cm | ecosystem: Environmental > Aquatic > Marine > Hydrothermal vents >... | reverse complement strand
CATATGATCAATTCCAGGATCAAGCCCAAGCTCATTGAGGAGGAGTACTCCCTTATCTCTGGCTTCTGCATCAAAAGCTTTCATTGCGTCACTTACGTAGGAAGCAGTCACAAGATCAGTCTTGAGATCAAGACACTTTCGGGCAATAGCCGGATGTAATAAGTAGGGAAGTAAACTAACTACAACTCGGGAAGACTGAATCAACGTATTAAGACGTTCTTCTTCAACTCCTGTATCAAAAACTAGAAATGCACAATTTGATTTATTCTTTACAAGCATTTCAATTTCATCATTAGGATCACGACTAACTATCGTTAGATAATAGCTATCAAGATCAGATAAATACTTCACTATAGGCAGAGAAACAAGACCGGCACCTAGAATCAGAACTTTATGCACAATAACCAAACCTCACTCAACTTATTTCATTCGCTTATAACTTCAGATTATTTAAAAGCTACAAATTATTAATAATACTATCTTGAAACCTACAATTTATCGACAATTTCCTGAAGGTAAGCATAATCTTTAGTAAGCTTTCCATTATATAAAATGATGGCATTTTTAATTTCAAGAGGTAAATCAAGTTCTTCCCATGAGACCCAGAAATCTGCACTGGCAATTGCATTAACAAATGGATAGAGAGCTGTACCAAAGCTAGTTGATGACTCTCGGGGAAGTTCACAAGGCAGATTATCTACAGTCATCATTAAAGGGCCACCTTTATGAATACCCACTTTGCTTTCACCTTTTTTAACATCATAGGTGTAGACTGGTTCTCCTGGAGTTGTTGCATAGGTGGTGCTTTGAATTGCACCATTAATGTCACAGCTAATATCGCCAATGACAGAAAGTTTATGAGGCTTTTCAGCCCATGCATTTTTGAGCCAGTCCAAGGTAATTAAGTCAGGATTATCTGGAGTCCAGTAAATACAATTAACCAAAGTTGATATGTGGTTAAGATACTGTTCAAAATTTGATTCATATTTTCCGGGTTCACTAAAATACTCTTTGAGGTTAAATTCTGAATTGTGGTCCACAGGCCTTACAGTATGTTCCTCTTTGAAAACAACCTTATAAGCAGTATGTCTGCTGTAATTTTTGTTTTCCTTCAATTTCAACAAATCTTCGGGAGTGATTTCTGTCAGGGGAAGGGCAGAAAGAACATCCTGAGCACCTTTTGAAACGTTTCCGTAACCCGAAAAACCTACAACCAAAGGAGCTAACTCTTCCGGTATCCCATCTTTTTTAATTGCATCCGAGATATTAACAAGACTTTGACGAACAGCAGCAAGATCAGGGTATTCATGGGCATGTAGAACATTCTCAAAAGGAGTACTAAAACCATCAAATTTATATTTTTGTCCCATTGCCCACAAAGTTTCAATCATACCTGCCAGACCGGCATGAAAACCGAAAAATACGAGCCTTTGGCCATTTGAATCTGCAATCTTCTCATGATCAATGAGTGTACAATCAAGATCCATCATTTTCTTTAATGTAGGCATGTTTTCTTCCTGAGCTTTGATAACATGAGCAAAACAAATATATACCTGCCCATGATTTAATTCTTCATCAGGAATTTCCTTTACTGCAAACACTACAGGAACATCATCTATACGAGCAACTACATCTGCTCCGACATCACCATAGGCGCTGTCCGAAAAAGCGCGTATCGGTGAGGATTGCACCTTCACAATGAGTGAATGTTCATCAATTAATTTCTTAACATGTTGTGGAGTAAGAGGTACACGGCGTTCCCATTCGTTTTTATCTTCCAGTCTAATTCCTATCGTGTGCTGCATAATTCCTACCTTCTATTTGCTCAATGATTCCAGCCTTTTATGTGCTCAATGATTCAAACTTTTCATGTGCTCATTGAGATTTACCTGACATAACTTAGAAGTAAATAATATCAGAAGAACTCTCAAATTGGCATAGTTGTGTTGAAAGTCTTACAAAATTTCTCGAATAGTAATAAACAATGAAAATTGGACGGCATATAAAATTTACATGCATTGACAGTACTAACTTAAATTCTCTACTATGAAGACAACAAGGTGAGGGGTCAGAAAGGTTAAATAACAAATGATAAATTTTATAAATAGTCTCGCAGAAAAAGCTTCCGAAATAATGATGAAACACTTCACAAACCTTGATTCATCAGATTTTAAAATGAAAGCTCTTATGGATCCGGTAACAATAGCTGATACAGAAATTGAAGAGGCCGTTATTGCCATGATAAAGGCTGAGTATCCAGATCATTCAATTCTGGCAGAAGAATCAATGGCTGACACCAGGACAAGTGGTCCTCTATGGATTATTGATCCCCTTGATGGAACCAACAATTACCTTCACTCAATACCCAATCATTGCATATCAATAGCTTTTGTAAAAGACTACAAGGTAACAGCAGCTATTGTAGCTGCGCCGGCTCTTAATGAGACATATACCGCCATTAGAGGAAGTGGAGCATATCTAAACGGTGAGCCAATTTTTGTTTCTGAATTTAGTAAATTGAAACAAGCTATGCTATGTACCGGGTATGCAGATCTTAGAAAATACGAAGATACAACAAACTTAAAGGTGTGGGAGATTATTGCACAAAAGGTCAGCGGGATAAGAAGGTATGGCTCGGCTGCACTAGATCTATGCTGGCTCGCATGTGGTCGCTTCGACGGGTTCTGGGAAAGAGATCTCTCACCATGGGATATTGCCGCAGGAAGTCTTATTGTTACTGAAGCTGGTGGCTCAATAGTTAACATAACTCCTATTGGTCCATGTAAAGATAACTTTTCGACTTTTGACGGATCAATAATTGCAACAAATAAGAAGATGGCCACTGAAGTACAAGATCTTGTGAGAAACACAATTAAAGATGTAAAGCTTAAAGAGCAGAAGAAGTTAGATGAAAAAACGGCTCACAAAGATAGATATACAAAACCTGGCGAATATTCTAAAAAATTGCGAACAGACAATGAAACAACAGTATTTGAATTAAAGTCAGAAATGGAAAGTTTTGTATCCCGGCGTAATTGGACTAAATTTCACAATCCTAAAAATCTAGCCATGTCTATATCAATAGAAGCAGCAGAACTAATGGAAATCTTTCAATGGAAAGATAATGAAGAAGCAGTTGAACTAATGGATGACGCTAAAAAGTTTAAGCATGTTAAAGAAGAATTATCTGACATTCTTGCATATACACTCAGCATGGCAAACATTCTTGACATAGATATAGGGAAAGCATTTAGAGATAAGATGAAAAAAAATGAAGATAAATATCCCATCGATCAGGTTTACGGAAAATGGTCTGACTAATGTGCTCTTCTGAAAATGATGACATAATCCTTATAAAAAGCCTCAGTCATTGTTATGGAAGCCGGATGGCTCTTCAGGGAATAACCATTAAAATAAAAAAAGGAATCACCACGGGACTTCTGGGGCAAAATGGTGCAGGCAAATCTACGCTTCTAAAAATAATCGCTGGAATCATCCCCAAAAAAACAGGATACAAGATTAGACCAAAGAGCATAGGGTATCTTCCTGAAGTTCCTGCACTTTATGACGAGATGAATGTAATAAAATTAGTTACACATATAGGTAGGTTAAATAATCTTCGAAAGGCACAAATAAAAGAACTTCTAAAAAAGGAGATTGATAATTTTGGTCTCACAGAAGTTCAAAATGTAAAATGCTCAAAATTATCTAAAGGTTATAAACAACGGGTAGGATTGCTTCTAGCTTTCATGCATAGGCCAGAGGTGGTCATTCTTGACGAACCGACAGCTGGATTAGATCCGAAGCAATCAGAAGCAACCAGAGCCATTATCTCACGTATGGCCAATGATTGTACTGTGATTTTAAGCTCACACAATCTAAAGGAGGCTCAGGAGCTCTGCGGCCAAATCATCATTTTAGACCATGGGAAGGTTATAGAATCGGGTACTAAAGACGAATTATCCAAAAAAATCATTGGTTTCACAAGAATCAAGGCAAAACTCCAGACAAGGGAGGAGAATAACGATCAGCTACTAGATAGTACAAGAAAATTGATAAACCAAATTGAAGGGCTAAAAGAAATTGAGGAATTAACCCTTCAAAGTCCCAATGTAATAAACACATCATTTACAATTGCAAATTCAAAGAAAAGCTTAAGTCCTGGTGGTTATAACAACATCACCACAAACACTGACAACGAAAGTCACAGGAAAGACATTCCAATCAGCACAATATTCACAGATGGCGATTTTATTATCAAATCATTTACTGAAAACGAAGCGTCCATTGATGAAATTTTCATGACATTAATCAACCGGAAATGACAGTGAAAGCACTAATATTCCAATGGCTCAAACCGTAATTGTCTACAGAATAAATGGCGCAAGGAAACCTTAAAGCCCAGTTTTATTATCGCAAGCAAATGGCCAAACTGACACTACAGATAATAAGAACCATTACGATTAGGTAGAAGGTAGGCTAAGGTCAAAACAATAGAAACCTATCCCTACCCGAGCTCACCTTAGCGCACTGCTTCCGATAATATATCTTATGTTAACCAATGGTTTGTTTTTGTTTGAATTGTAGGATTCCAGATATTCTTTGCTTTTGTTCTGCTTGGAGCGTATTGTTTGTTTGGATCGTGTTCTTTGTTTCGATCGTATGGGAGCGTATTGCTGTATGGTTGGTTTAAAGTCAAAACCAGATTACATCGAAATCCCACTTTAGTTTCTCAGCTTTATCTGGTCTCTTTATATCATAAGAACCAACAAGGTATAGATTTGCACCCTTTTCCTTACTTAGTATTACCCACGAATCATCCGTAAGACAGGTCTTGTTTCGTGATCCACTGGACATAACCTTGCTTACTGATGCCTTAGAGATTTGGGATCGTCTGACAAAAGACGTAATATCTCTTGTTATATACATTTTCGATCCACTCACTGTTTTCCAGTACTCTGGAGTCATTCTTCTGTAATCGTAGTTATATAAATAAAAAGAATACATCTGCAAACGTTGCCATTCTTTTGTTCGCTTATCTTCTAAAAACTCATTGTAAACTACCGGATCTACCGCTATCAACCGTTTCCGTTTGTGTCTGTTTTGTATGAATTCATCAAATGAACTTGGCGTTGCAACCTGGTCGTACAATAGATTGTGCCAGTCAATTTGTATCAAAGACATATAAATCCAAATTACGAGCATAAAAATATATCCCGTTTTTCTCGGCATATACAAAACAAGTACTACTCCAAATGCTGCCAGTAACATTAACGATATCATAGAAAATTTTAAACCAAGAACAGAGATTAGCGGCAAAGGCCAAAAGGCCTGTAAGTTTATAAAATTAACAACATTGTCTGATGATGAACGAACCCACTCAATACCTGCCCCTGTGGTGGTCAGAAGAAAGAAGCTAAAGCATGCAACCATTTTTTTCACCTTTAGGTCAACAGCATTTTCAAGAATCCTGAAAAGGCCAATAAATAAAAAGATAAACCCGAAAGGTTCTGCGTAACGGCTATAGAGCCAGGTGTCGATTCGGCCGATTCCCCTGAAAGCGAAAAGAAGCCCTCCCATTGTTGTTACCCCAATAATGCACAATATTACATAAGCAAAACCTCTTTTGATACGATTGTCAGTTCCATTGTTTGTATTTTCATCCCCTGCTTTTACATCCTGAATATAAAAAAGGATACTTTTTACTACGAAATAGAAACCTACCATGGACAATCCAAAAGTCGATGCGACAAGGCACGACAATTGCCCCCCAACGCGGAGCAGCACATTGAAAAGAAAATTAATGGATAATACACTTGCTATTAAGTTTCCTGTGTCGGGATAGTGGCGAAGAGATGCAAAGCCTGATGGAGTCATTTCCCTTACCAGGTAAGGATTGAAAAACCAGTGAGACACGACACACATTCCGATCATCACCAATGCACTTATAATTAGAGCAGTATATTTTCTCTGCCGTATACCAGCCCATCCGATCAGGATAATTGTGGCAATGACAGGTGCAAGGCCTGTCATATGTATCCAGAAAATAAACCCTGCACATAAGCTGTGCAAGACTATTGATTTTCTGGAGTTTAGATCCAGATTTAATATTGTATAAATGGACAAGAGGAAAAAGAATGTAATCAACGTTGTAGGAAAAGCATACCCGCACATGGATATACAGGTTGGATAGAGAGCGGAGAGAACTATTGCTATCTTTTTAGTCTTTTCAGCTGCTACTGGAAATAAAAGATCGCCAATTTTAAACAGCACCCAAAAACATAAACCCCAAAAAAAGGCGTTGAGTGCCATGATAGCCTGCCAGATTAAAAACGGCTCATCAATCATGAAAAATAGAGGTGCTAAAAAAATTGAATAACCACCTAAATAGCTGCTTGCACCATCAACTCTGTATCCAGCTAGAAACGAGGCATTGGAAAGATATCCTATCTCGTCTTGCAAATATGCAGGCCCTTGATACTGACAGTTCACAAACCAGAATGAAATAACAATAATCAGGATAAAGAAAATTCTGGCCTCTTTACCATCTATCCATTTAGGTGAGTGCGAAAGGTTAGTCTCTGTACCAGGAATTGCCAATAAATTACCTTATCTTTCCATCAACTATGGCAACTTCAACTCTTCCATAGGCAATATCAAGAGGATGACCATCCCAAACAATTAAGTCTGCTCTTTTTCCTTCTTCGATGGAACCGGCAATATCGTCAACACCTAGAATCCTGGCAGGTATTATGGTCATTGCCTCAATCGCTAACTTTGGGCTTAGCCCGGTGTTTACCATTTTAGCTGCTTCAACACGCATATCACGAAGTGGAATAACAGGATGATCTGTTGAAATACAGAAATTAACACCTTCTTTTTCGAGAATTCCCGCTGAGTCAAGAGAACGTCCGGAGTTTTCAAGTTTACCATTATGCCCTGATTGAGGACCTAAAATGATAGATATGTTGTTTTTCTTAATCTCTGGAATAACCCTCGTGCTTTCCGTACCATGGATGATTGTGAGATTGTAATCAAATTCATTGGCAATCCTGATTGCAGCAAGAATGTCAAAACTCTCATGGGCATGGCAATGAGCTCTAAGTTCTTTATTTAAAAGTTTTGAATTTGCCTCCATCTTCAAATCCCGCTTCCACGGCTTACCTGCTTTTGATGCATCTTTTTTTGCTTCAATGTAATCTTGAGTCTGAGTTAGAGTCTCACGTAACTTAGCTGCAACAGCCATTCTTGTTGCAGGTGATTTGTTTTGGCTCCCATACACGCGAAATGGGTTCTCTCCAAAAGCCATTTTCATAGCCACTGCAGGTTTGATTAGAATCTCTTCAGGAGTTCTTGCAGGGCGAACAGATATAATGTCAGTCTGTCCACCTACCACATTAGCACTACCTGGAGAAATATTTGCCATTGTCACGCCACCTTCAAAGAGTGATTTTCTTATGGAAGAATCATTAATGTCAATTGAGTCGAAAGCATGCAAGTCAGAGGTGACAGGATCTGTTTTCTCGTTACCATTGTTCCCCACAGGACCTACCCCCTCCCTTATCATTGCTAAATGACAATGAGCCTCAATAAACCCGGGAAATATGTTCTTACCATTACACTCTATGGTTGATGCATCATCTGGAATGTTCAGGTTTTTGCCGATATGCGTTATTAGTCCGTCTTCAATTAGAATAGTACCTTTATCAATTACATCCCCGGTTATTGTATGGATTTTGCCATTAACCAATGCAAGCATTATATATCCTCTCTATTAGTCTGAAGAGTACCTGTTTTAGACTCTCCTGATATGTTTGTTTTAGATTTGTTGATAATTTAGAATAATTAACCACAGTCTACAACGTTTCCTCTATGTCAAAGGGGAGTTTTTCTGGAATTTTTTACACAAGAGAATCAAAGCAGCAATAATAATTTCTGCAAAAAAATAAACAAATCGATTCAATGAAGCAATTACTATGGCCTGCTCTATAGAGACTAATGATGACAATCCTGCTATGAGTACCCCTTCCCGTATTCCAACTCCTGCAGGAGCGAAAGGAACCAGAAAACCGATAAAATATGCCAGAGCATACAATCCTGCAATACTAAAATAGTCAAAGAGAGACAGACTGTGTACATATGGTGTTACAGTTATAAATAACGCGAATCCCAACAAGCACCAAACCAGTAAAAGTGAACCGGTCATTTTTAGATTTAATACATTTTTCCCCGAAACAAGTACTACTGTGTCTTTTATGTGATTTCGAAAATAAATTCCGATTGTTACTAAAAGAATAAACAAAACCAGATAAGCATAAAAATAACCCTGAAATTTATTATAGATAAATGACACGACCTGCATATCACTCAATCCCAATATAACAGAGCCAAATGCAAATGCGCTAAACAACACATAAACCATCTCTAAAATCATTGCATTTTTCACATCATTGGTAGAAAGTCCTTCTTTCTTGTAGGCTCCGGCTTTACCGACAAACTGCCAAATACTGCCAGGGATATATTTGGCAAGTTGAGTCAAATTATATATGGAAAAAGCTGTAAAGAAAGGGAGCCTTGCAGTTGTATATCTTACCGATAAACTGGCTACAAATGACAACATTACTTTCCCCAGCAATAGTGAGATGAAAGCCATTGCGAGATTAGCAAATGGAATCACAGATGCATTTGTTTTAATTTCAACAAAATTTGCGTCAAGGTATTGTAATAGAAAAAAAACAACAAAAAAAACCCATAAATATTTTGCGAAAATCACCAGCTTTTTATTCATTTATTTCAATATTTCATTAAAAATGTAAGCAAATTGTTTGTAAGATTGGTCAACCACCGGAGGAAGGAGTTCAGAAATTTGTATTGAGCATTCATCCTTGGTTGCAAGCAGTTCAACAATCTTTGAACTGAAATCGAGCTTTTCCACCTTGTAATCAAAGACCCATTCTTCCATTTTAAATTCTCTCATTACCTCTAAATACTTGTGGCTCCAACCCAGAACCATAACAGGTTTGCTCAGTGCAAGGCTGGCAATCATTGCATGGAAACGTGATACTACTGTGATGTCACAAAGCTCAATTAGAGACTTAATACCACAGGTATTAATATCCTTGTCAATACCTATGATCCTCTCTGTACTTACCCCTTCATTGCTTAGCTTTGTCATAATTTGTTTAATGAGCGGAAGATCATTATTTCGAAGACTTTCCATCTTCCCTTGGAATGAGGCATTAGGAAAAATTAGCACTGAAGTTTTTTCGTCTAAAAGAAGCATCTTGATGGCCTCAGTCCAGATGCTAATGTAGTCTACGTCAGCTTTTTTTAACTTAAGAAAAACCACAGAACTTGGACATAGTCCGACAATTTGCATCTTCTCATTTTTAAAGTTTGTTAGTCTGCTTCTTACCTCATTAACGTAGTGAATGTTTTCTTTACTAAGGAATGCTCCACCGGGATATGAAAAGCTTACGTCACTAGCTTCCTGATAATTTTTGCCCGTTGGAAAAAGTTCATTTAAATGACCCAGTGTGATGTTTCCTCTTGCAAAAATCTGCTTACATGAAGAAAGTATAAACTTCGCAGACAATCGGTTAAGGTAATTCTTAAATGGCCCCAGACCTTGAGAAAATTTAACAACAGGGGTGCCCATCAAAATAGCAGGTAAAATAGTTAACATATTAAATGGCAGAAAAATCTCTCTTCCGTCCATAAATGATACCCCGGCAATATCTACGAGTAAATCTGAGTTATTGAGATCACTCACCAGTCCCGGGAAAAGATTGATCAATGTTTGAGGAAGGAAAAACTTAAGCACTGCCAACATTAGACTTAGGGGAAAAAGGCAAAGCACTAATGACAAAGGTGTAGCACTATGTATTGTGATGTGTTCGCCAACAATTACTTTTTTGTCTTCCAGGCAGTTATAGCTGTAAATATAAAACTGTGCATCAGGATATTTCTTTCGAATAATTTCAACAGTGGTGACCAACATTGCCTCTGCACCACGGTTTCCTACAATTGTTCCACCTATTATTGATATCTTTTTCATTAAAGGCTTTCCAGTCCCTT
>Ga0164315_10005305_pt1 | contig 10079 bp, 9 predicted proteins | sample GuaBasSedimGuay6_FD_113737 | JGI IMG/M metagenome (GOLD analysis project Ga0164315, IMG submission 113737) | Subseafloor sediment microbial communities from Guaymas Basin, Gulf of California, Mexico - Guay6, Core 4569-2, 0-3 cm | ecosystem: Environmental > Aquatic > Marine > Hydrothermal vents >... | reverse complement strand
GTACCTCTGACCAACGTCCACCGTTTCTTCTCTATCGACGAGGCGGATGGCGACCCGGACGACCGGCGCAAGTCGGTGGAACTGGAAAGCTGCCTGGCCTGTCACAGCACGCTGTCATTTCACAGCGGTAACCGCAATGACGATATCGACGATTGCGTGACCTGCCACAATCCGCGCTACTACTCTACGCGCAATAACAAGTCCGTGGACTTCAAGGTACTGATCCACACCCTGCACGGCGATGAGGAGCAGGTGGATTACCCGGGCAACCTGGGCAACTGTACCGCCTGCCATACGGATGATGGCTACACCCTGCCGCTGGCCTCAACGGTATTGGGCACCACGGTAAATCCGGGCAATGACTTGCAGGACCCCAGGGATGATACGGTAACGACGCCAACAACGGCGGTGTGTTCCAGCTGCCACGATGATGCGGTGGCCACGGCGCATATGACGTCTAACGGCGGTAGTTTCAACACCACCCAGGCGGCCATCGACAGCGGCCAGGTAGTGGAGGAGTGTTCCGTGTGCCATGGCACCGGCAGAAGTGCCGATGTGACCGAGGTGCACGATATTCCTTAGCGCCTCAGCAGACCAACCCCGGTGCGCACTGCGCACCGAGCCCATTCCCAAACTTGGCTTTAAGTCCCCACATCCGTATATTGACCGGCAATATGAAATATATCGGCACAAATACCGGCAACCACCAGCCGCAACCACGGGTGGGTATTCTGCTCACCAACCTGGGCACCCCACAGGCACCACAAAAAAAGCAGCTGCGGGCCTACCTCAAGGAGTTTTTATCAGACCCCCGGGTGGTGGAAATACCGCGCCTGTTGTGGTGGTTCATGCTGCACGGGGTCATCCTCAATATTCGCCCTGCCCGCTCCGCCGCTTCCTACCGCACAGTGTGGACAGACAGGGGATCGCCTTTATTGTTTCATACACAGGACCAGGCCGAGGCATTACAGACCACCCTGTCCCGACAGTTTGGCGACAAGGTGATCGTGGACTTCGCCATGCGTTATGGCCAGCCCGCCATCTCCGACGTGGTGCAGGGGATGCTGGCGCGTGGCGTGAGGAAATTACTGGTATTGCCCTTGTATCCCCAATACTGCGGGGCCACAACTGGCTCCACCTTCGATGCGCTCGCGGCGGATTTCAGCCGCAGGCGCTGGTTGCCCCAGCTGCGTTTCATCAATCACTATCACGATCACAAGGCCTACATAAATGCCCTGGCGGACAGCGTCAGGGCCTACCGGGCCGAACACGGCAGCGCTGACAAGCTGCTATTTTCCTACCACGGCGTACCGCAGCGCTATATGGACGAGGGGGACCCCTACCATCATGAATGCCTGGCGACCACCCGGCTTGTAGCCGAGACACTGGGACTGGACGAGACTGACTACCTGAGCACATTCCAGTCACGCTTTGGCCGGGAGGCGTGGCTAAAACCCGCCACCGATGAAACACTCAAGGGACTGCCGGACCAGGGCGTCACATCAGTACAGGTCATCTGCCCGGGATTTGCCGCCGACTGCCTGGAGACGCTGGAGGAGATCGGCGTGGAAAACCGCGACTATTTTCTGGCGGCAGGCGGCAAGCACTACGATTACATTCCCTGCCTGAACAGTTTACCAGCCCATGTCGAGGCGCTGGCCGCTTTGTCTACAGAGCACCTTGCAGGCTGGCTGGACGGTTGAAACACAACTAACGGCCTTCATTTGCATCGATGTGGAAATCAAGATGGGCACTGGCATGCTCCACGCTGCCCATACCATAGGCCAGCCCAATGCCCAGCAGGAAGGCCAGGGTCAGTTTTGCCCTATCGTGGCTGTGAAAATGCACTTCGGGCAGCAGATCACTGAGTGCGATACAGATAAACGCACCCGCTGAAAACGACAGTGCCGCGGCCACTACATGACTGCGGGTATCCGCCAACAAATCCACCCCGAAGAAAAACAGCAGAGCGCCCAACGGGCACATCAGGGCGAACACCAGGTTGGTGGTCGCCCGCGCGCCCCGGCTCCAGCCACCCGCCTCCATCACCGCAGTAATAGACATGGCATCCAGCGGCTTGTGCAGCAGGATGGCGAGAAATACACCAATTCCCAATAGCCCCGCCCCCGTGCTGCCGCCACTTTCACCCTGCATGATCGCACCGAGAGCCACGCCATCGATCAGGGTGTGCAGGGCGAGCCCCAGCGCGATGCCAACCCAGCTCAGGCTGTGGACGGGTGGTTCAGGTGCCTGATCCTGATGGCCGTGATGGTTATCGTGATGTTCATCCTCTTCATTGCTGAAATCGTGCTGGTGAAAGTGGAACAATCGCAGCAACAGCAGCATGACGATAAGGCCGACCATCAACCACCATACGGTGGTATCCACCGCGTCCGGATCCGGGCCGCCAAGCATAGCCACACTGTGGGGCAGCAGGTAGTAGAAGGCGACACCGAGCATCAGGCCGGATACAAAGCTCATCACCAGCTGGGTGCGGGTATGGGTCATCCGCACCCAGTTGGGCAACAGACCGCCCACCAGCGAGAAGCCGGCTATCGCAAGGCAATAGACAAAGAGTAATAGCGTTGGTGACACCGTCATGGGTTCTTCTTGTTGTTGTGTCGGACACCTGCATTATTCCATATTCATCCTCTCTTGTATGCGAAGATGTCGGTGCAGGGTTGCGGCCGGTTCCAACACTGATCGTTTCGGTCACCACAGTTGCCCGGACGCGCCTGTTAAATCAAGTCTGACTCTTTTTAACTAACTTATACCAGCACCAGGTTGTCCCGGTGGATGAGTTCCTCGTCCACCTGGTAACCGAGAATCACCTCGATTTCCCGCGATGGGGAGCCCATGATGCGCCGGGTTTCCTCGGCGCTGTAGTTAACCAGGCCGCGGGCGATCTCGCGTCCGTTGGGGTCACGGCAGGACACCATATCGCCCCGGGTGAAATTGCCGTGCACACCACGCACACCAACCGCCAGCAAACTACGGCCGGAATCACACAGTACCCGTACCGCACCGCTGTCCAATTCCACGCTGCCCTGTATCTGCACCATGCTGGCCAGCCACTGCTTGCGCGCATTCTGCGGCTGCTTGCCGGTGCGCAGCCAGGTCCCTACATTCTCTCCAGCGGCAATACTGACCACAATATTGTCCACTCGGCCCGAAGCGATGACGGTTTCTGTACCGGAACGGGCCGCGAGGCGCGCGGCACGCAGTTTGGTGACCATACCACCGCGACCCAGGATACCCCCCTCTCCGGCCATGGCATCGAGACGGGGGTCATTCACATCACACAACGACACCAGTTCCGCGGCGGGATTCTGGCGGGGATCCTCCTGGTACAGACCCTGCTGGTCGGTAAGCAGTAACAGCGCGTCAGCGTCGATCAGGTTGGCCACCAGAGCTGCCAGTGTATCGTTATCGCCGAAGCGGATTTCCTCGGTCACCACCGTGTCATTCTCGTTGATTATCGGCACCACCCCCAGTTGCAGCAAGGTATTGAGGGTGCCCCGGGCGTTGAGGTAGCGGTCTCTGGCGGTCACGTCATCGTGTCCCAGTAATACCTGGGCGGTGGCGATATCGTAACGCTTGAAAGCTGTCTCATAACTTTGCACCAATACCGACTGCCCCACAGCGGCGGCCGCCTGTAACTCGTGTATCAGGTGCGGGCGCACTGTCCAGCCAAGTCGGACAATACCGGCGGCTACCGCGCCGCTGCTTACCAACACCACCTCGCAGCCGCGCCCGCGTAGTTGTACCAACTGTTCCACCAGGGTGGAGATCACGCTCTCGTCCAGGCCGCGGCCATCATTGGTCAGCAGGGCGCTGCCCACCTTGACCACCCAGCGCCGGGAGGCGGCAATTTCGGTACGTTCAGTCATCGGATCTCCCCGTGTACTTCTCAAGCTACGCTAAGGCACATATTCGACTTCAACATCGAAGTCGTCGTCATCAAAGTCATCGTCACTATCATCTCTGGCGTCCTGGGCCTCCTGACGGCGCAGGGCACGCAAGCCCTCTATACGCTGCCTCGCCTCGTCCTGCATCCGTGTCTGTAACTCTCTTTCCATCTCGGCCAACTCCGGATCCGCCATCTCCCGGGCACGACACTCTTCCAGGTAAGTCATTAAATCACCGCACAGCGCATCCGTGCCCTGCCCCCGGATAGCCGCTATAGAGTACACCGGCCCCCGCCAGGCCAACGCCTCCAACACCGCAGCACGCCGCCGGGCAAAGGTCTCCTCGTCCAGCAAATCACTTTTGTTAAGCACCAACCAGCGCTCACGCTGCGCCAGGGTGGGACTGAAACGCTCCAGTTCCCGCACAATCGCCTGCGCCGCCTCGGCCGGATCACTCTCGTCAAAAGGCGCCATGTCCACCAGGTGCAGCAAAATGCGATTGCGCGTGAGGTGTTTGAGAAAGCGGATACCAAGACCGGCCCCTTCAGACGCACCCTCGATCAGACCGGGAATATCCGCCACCACAAAGCTGCGGTGATCTTCCACCTTCACCACACCCAGATTAGGTACCAGCGTGGTAAAGGGATAATCCGCCACCTTGGGTTTGGCCGACGATACCGCGCGTATCAGGGTCGACTTGCCGGCATTGGGCAATCCCAGCAGACCCACATCCGCCAATACCTTGAGTTCCAGTTTCAGCGAGCGCTGCTCACCCTCGCTACCAGGCGTGGTCTGGCGCGGTGCGCGGTTGGTGCTGGATTTGAAGCGTGTATTACCGAGGCCGTGAAAACCACCCTGGGCCACCAGCAGTCGCTGTCCCGCCACTGACAAATCACCCAATACTTCACCGATATCTTCATCGATAATGGTGGTTCCCACTGGCACGCGCAGCAACAGATCCTCGCCGCTGACGCCGGTGCAATTACGGCCGGCACCAGTTTTCCCGCTGGCGGCCCGATAATTGCGCTTGAAGCGGTAGTCCACCATGGTATTGAGGGCGTCATCGGCCTCGATAATAACGCTGCCGCCATCGCCGCCGTCACCCCCGTCTGGGCCACCCCGGGCGACGTACTTCTCACGCCGAAAGCTCATGGTGCCATTGCCGCCATTGCCCGCGTACACCGTGATACTTGCCTCATCTACGAATTTCATATCTACCTTTTGGTCCCTTAGGGCATAGAGCGTGTTTTCGTGTTGCATCTTCCAACTGAATGCCCCGATGGACACGCCGTAATCAGTATACAAAAAAAAGCCCCGTCAATTGACGAGGCATTTTAGTGTTTGGCTACTGCCGCGACTCAGGCGCTCACCACCTGTACATATTTGCGGCTTTTCGGGCCCCTGACCACGAATTCCACCTGGCCGTCCGCAGTGGCGAACAAGGTGTGGTCCTTGCCGATACCGACGTTGTCACCGGCGTGGAAACGCGTGCCACGCTGGCGTACTAAAATGTTGCCCGCCAGTACCGCTTCACCACCGAAGCGTTTTACACCAAGGCGTTTACTTACGGAATCACGTCCGTTGCGAGTACTACCACCAGCTTTCTTGTGTGCCATTGTCCAAGCCCTCCTTTACGCCGAGATACCAGTAATCTTCACTTCGGTAAACCACTGGCGATGGCCAGTTTCTTTACGGTGGTGCTTACGGCGGTTGAATTTAACGATCTTGATTTTTTTGTGACGACCCTGGGCAACCACTTCGGCGGTTACCTTGCCACCCGCGACCATCGGGGTACCAATCTTGATGTCATCACCGCCGCCAATCATCAGGACTTTGTCGAATTCGACAGTCTCACCCGGGGCGGCTTCAATTTTTTCCAGCTTGAGAGTCTCACCCTCAATGACACGATGTTGCTTACCACCGCTCTCGATTACTGCGTACATATACTGCTCCGTTCAGTTAGCCTGCTCGCATCTGGGAAAAACCCTTGTAAATCAAGGGGGCAGAGCCCGGCACTAACAGTTGATTGACACCAACCCACACTGCAAGCGAGCGCAGCAAGGGTCAGAGGGCGGCGATTTTACGCAAATCCGATGCCTTGGGCAAGGGTTATTTTTTTATAAAAACAAGGGGTTGCGGACCGTAAAGGATCTGCGTGCGGCCACATGGGCCACACAGCTTGACAGGTCAATGGCCGCACCCTAGCATGCGCGGGCACTATCCAATCCACCACCTCCAATCCACCACTGTTTATGCAACAGATACGCACTATAGTCGCCACGGAGTTCGCGCAGGTCAACCAACTCATCGTGGAGCAGCTCCAGTCAAATGTTCCCATGGTGGAGAACGTCGGGCACTATATTGTCGATGCCGGTGGCAAGCGGCTGCGCCCCCTGCTGGTACTGCTCAGTGCGGCCGCCCTGGGGGGTTGCGACCAGACGCAAATAAAGTTTGCAGCGGTCATCGAGTTCATCCATACCGCCACCCTGCTGCACGACGATGTGGTGGATATCTCCAGTCTGCGCCGGGGACGGCCCACCGCCAACGCGGAATTTGGCAATGCCCCCTCGGTACTGGTGGGCGACTTTCTCTATACCCGCGCTTTCCAGCTCATGGTGCAACTGGGCGATATGGATATCCTGCGCCACATGGCCGACACCACCAATACCATCGCCGAAGGCGAGGTGCTGCAGTTGACCCGGGCCGGTGACGCCAGCACCACTGAAGCGCAATACCTGGACGTTATCACCCGCAAAACAGCTGTCCTTTTCGCCGCAGGCTGCTGGGGCGCGGCCAAATTGGGCGGCCGCGATGAGCAGACCCGCCGGGGCATGCGTGAATTCGGGCTGAACCTGGGTATCGCCTTCCAGATGATAGACGACGTGCTGGACTATGAGGGCAATCCCACCACCATGGGCAAGAACGTGGGAGACGACCTGACAGAAGGCAAGCCTACACTGCCATTGATACACGTCCTGCGGGAGGGGACAGAGGCCGAACAGGCCCTGGTACGCCGTGCGATTACCGAAAAAACCGCAGATCAGATAAACGACATTCTCGCCGCGGTACAGCGCTGTGGCGCGTTGGATTACACCCGGGCCCAGGCGCAGCGTTACCACGACCTGGCCCTGGCCGGGCTGGCGCAACTGCCTGCCAGCGGCGCGCGTACCGCTCTGGAGCAAATTACGGATCTGTCGATCAACCGCGATCACTGATCGCTCGCAGTGCCTCATATAGCGGGCTGGCGCGCTAGTGCAGGTGGTCGATCAGGTTCAGTAACTCGGTCGTTTTAGCTGTCATCAACGCACTGTTACCGCGACTCTCTACATTCAGGCGCACCACGGGTTCGGTGTTTGACATGCGCAGGTTGAAGCGCCAATCCCCCATAACCATGCTCAGGCCATCCACATGCTCTGTGGACTGCGCCTGTGCGCGGTAGACCTCTTCCACCTTGGCCAATACCGCAGTCGGATCCTCGATAGTACGGTTGATCTCGCCGCTACAGGGGTAGGCGGCCATACGCTCGGCGACCATGGCGGAAAGGGGCTGCCCGCCACTGCTGATCAAACCGGTTACCAACAGCCAGGGAATCATGCCGCTGTCGCAGTAGGCAAAATCACGAAAATAGTGGTGGGCGCTCATTTCCCCGCCATAAACGGCATTTTCCAGCCGCATGCGCTCCTTGATAAAAGCGTGCCCGGTTTTGCACTGTACCGCCTCGCCTTTTAGGGACTCGACAATATCAATGGTATTCCAGGTCAGGCGCGGATCGTGCACGACCCGCGCCGGCCCCTGCTGTTTGAGAAAGGCTTCAGCCAACAGACCCACCACATAATAGCCTTCGATGAATTCACCACCCTCGTCAAAGAAAAAGCAGCGGTCGAAATCCCCGTCCCAGCCCAGCCCGAGATCGGCACCGTGTTCGCGCACGGCCGCTATCGCCGCCACGCGGTTTTCAGGCAGCAACGGGTTGGGCACGCCGTTGGGGAAATTACCATCCGCTTCGTGATGCAGCTTGATAAATTCAAAGGGCAGGTGCGGCTCCAGCAGGTCGATCACCCGGCCGGCGCCGCCGTTACCCGCGTCCACCACGATTTTAAGGGGTTTGAGGCTTGCCACGTCCACATAGGATAACAAGTGCTGCACATAGGCATCGCTGGTATCCAGTGGATGCAGTCGCCCCGGCTGCTGCGCGGGAGTGAACTGGTCCTGTTCGGCCAGCTCCTTGATATCAAACAACCCCGTATCACCGGAGATCGGGCGCGACTCCTCGCGCACGAATTTCATGCCGTTGTAGTCCTTGGGATTGTGGCTGGCGGTGATCGCGATGCCACCATCCATGCCGGCGTGAGACGTGGCGAAATAAATCTCCTCGGTACCGCACAGGCCGATGTCGTATACGTCCACCCCCTGCTCCAGCAGGCCCTGGGTGACGGCCGCCTTGATGGCTTCACTGGTGAGACGTATATCATGTCCCACTACCACCTGCCGCGGCTTGACCACCTCGGCGTAGGCGCGACCGATACGGCGGGCGATATCTTCATTTAACTGGTCGGGTACACGGCCGCGAACATCGTAGGCCTTGAAACAGGTGATTTCTTGCATTCAGGTCTCCGTGTAGTAGTTTTCGTAAACAAAATTGGTGGCTTCCACAAACCCCGGCACACTACCGCAATCAAAACGACGACCCTCGAACTTGTAAGCCATGACGCAACCCCGCCTGGCCTGGGTCTGCAGTGCGTCGGTGAGCTGGATTTCCCCATTGGCCCCCGGCGCGGTTTCCTTGATGATATCGAAGATGTCCGGGGTCAGAATGTAGCGACCAATAATAGCGAGGTTTGACGGCGCGTCCTTGGGATCGGGCTTTTCCACCATCTCATCCACCCGGTAGATACCCTCCTTCAGGCTCTCCCCGGCGATGACCCCATACTTGTGCGTTTGGTCTTTCGGCACCTCCTGTATAGCCACGATGGAGCAGCGAAACTGCTTGTACAGCTCTGCCATCTGCGACAGTACACCGGGGCCCGTATTCAGGCACAAATCATCCGACAGCAGCACGCCAAAGGGCTCGTTGCCGATCAGCGCCTGCCCGGTAAGAATAGCGTGACCCAGGCCCTTCATCTCACGTTGGCGCACCATGGTGAATACGCCTTTTTCCAGCACGTTGCGAATGCTTCGCAGGTAGGCCTCCTTGCCGCTGCCGGAGATCTGGTGCTCCAGCTCGTAGCTGATATCAAAGTGATCGGCAATGGCCCGCTTGCCGCGGCCGGTGACCATGGCGCAGGTTGTCATACCCGCCTCTAGCGCTTCCTCAACCCCGTATTGCACCAGTGGTTTATTAACCACCGGCAACATTTCCTTGGGCATACTTTTAGTAGCGGGCAAAAAGCGGGTGCCATAACCCGCCACTGGAAACAGGCATTTTGTAATCAATTCACTAACTCCCTGTAATGCCGGTGTCAGTTGCTCCGGCCGTAAACGTCTTCAAATCGTACGATATCATCCTCGCCCAGATAGGCGCCAGACTGTACTTCTATCAATTCCAGAGGGATATGCCCGGGGTTGGCCAGCCGGTGTTTGTGTCCCAGTGGTATGTAAGTGGACTCGTCCTCAGCCAACATAAACACCTTGTCTTCGCAGGTAACCTCGGCGGTACCATGCACCACAACCCAGTGCTCCGCCCGGTGATGATGCATCTGCAGTGACAGTGTCTGTCCCGGGTTGACCATGATGCGCTTGACCTGGAAGCGCTCGGACACGACCAGCGACTCGTAGGATCCCCAGGGGCGATAAACCCGCCGGTGCAGCGCTACTTCAGGACGCCGCTGTTCCTTCAGGCGATTGACGATGCGCTTCACGTCCTGCACCCTGGAGCGATCGGCCACCAGTATGGCATCGGCAGTTTCCACCACCACCAGGTTTTGTACACCGATGGCGGCCACCAGGCGCGACTCGCTGCGAAAATAACTGCCACTGCAGTTGTCCAGAATAATATCACCCTTACAGACATTGCCGTCGGCATCGCGCTGCGCCACATCCCACAGGGCAGACCAGGCACCCACATCGCTCCAACCGCAATCCAGGGACACAACGGCTCCCGCATCGGTCTTCTCCATGACTGCATAATCGATGCTGTCACTGGGGCACTCATCGAACGCCTGTGCGTCGGGT
>Ga0164315_10005303_pt1 | contig 10081 bp, 10 predicted proteins | sample GuaBasSedimGuay6_FD_113737 | JGI IMG/M metagenome (GOLD analysis project Ga0164315, IMG submission 113737) | Subseafloor sediment microbial communities from Guaymas Basin, Gulf of California, Mexico - Guay6, Core 4569-2, 0-3 cm | ecosystem: Environmental > Aquatic > Marine > Hydrothermal vents... | reverse complement strand
CACCAGGGAGAGTTTCACATAATTTCTGGCTACCGTTCTCCGGCAACCAATAACATGTTAAACAAAAAAAGCTCGGGTGTAGCCAAACGCAGCTATCACATGCGTGGAAAGGCCATCGATGTGCGTCTACCAGGTTTTGATACCAGTCAGCTTCACAAAGCCGCAATTTCACTGAAAGGCGGCGGAGTTGGTTATTATTCCAGTTCTAATTTTGTTCACCTGGATGTAGGCCGGGTTCGATACTGGTAATTAAACCCGTTTTATTCGTTCCCTATATATAACGCAACGCGTCAATTAATAGTCCCGCAGACCCTGACCCGCTAACCTGGCCCATTAACCTGGCGCCATACACCAAAAACCATGAATGATTATTCAAAATTTCTGAAAGAAGCTGAAGACATGAATAAAAAATTTGCTTCGATTTATCTGAACTGCGAGATCGAACCACTCGCTATGCCATTCTGGTCATGGCAGGAAATCCAGAATGGTTTGGACTTGAGGCAGGAATGGGAAGTGGATATTTCATTAATACCATTTTACGGTGACTGGCATAAGCTGTTCTGCCTTAAAGAAAGTACAGGCGAGATCGTAGCTCTGAATGATGATCGAGAAGTGCTATGTACATGGGCTTCCATCAAAAATTTTAAAAGCTGCCTGTCTGAAAAAGAAATTGAATATGATGACAGGCCACAGATAGAGAGCGCATCGCTTTCTCATGATCTTTCTGACAAATCGAATGGATTGAAGAGAAAACATTGATAAAAAATCTTAGTGCGACCCCTTTAATCCATTAGCAAACCAGTGATCTATTTTTTGACATACCCAGTCACCATCATCAAGGGGCAGATCATGCCCAGCAAGCAGGTGCGTTTCTATTGGCAATAACCAGTTTTGTGCGAGTGACACAGAACTTTTTGAATTGACCAGCTTATCGTTTTTGCTACTCAGTAACAGTATCGGCACATCGGGTTTTACCCTGGGTGAGCGGTAGCGGCTAGCGGCAAGTAACTGGCGTAATGCATTAGCGGGTAATACCGTATTTTCTTCTGCATAAAATACCCAGCGCTGTAATAGCTGTTCAGTATTCGGATAAATGTTAGAGGTCATCTGTAATATCGTTTTTTCTCTACCATCGCTGTTACCCGCTAACAGAGAATACAAAATCCGGTAATAATTTTCTGGCCGTAAACGATGGTAAAAAGGGCTTATGCCTTTAAGGCTGGTATTAATTAATACACTTGCGGCACATTCCTGCGGGTAAGATTTCATCCATTCTATCGCCACCATGGCACCCATAGACAAAGCAATAATATGCACAGGGCCACTGGCTATCGTCGATGCGATGTCTTTACGTAAAAAAAGCATCATATCCCGGATACTGCTGGGGCTTATCACGTCTGCATGATCACCATTACCCGGCAGGTCGGGTGTAATGACCTGTGTACCGGGAAAACATCGTTGCAGTTTTTCTGGAAAATCTTCCCAGTGACGATGTTCACGAGTCAGGCCGCGAAGTAACACCCAGGTTTTTACTTTATTTGACATGGATTGTTTACCTGGCTCGGATAGATATTGTTAACTACATTATATGTTTATTATTGAACATTTAATTTTTCTGCCTTTTCGTGACATTAAAGATTTTATTACAATATCAATTTCTTGTAATTCTTCAGGGTCCATGCCTGTAAACCTAATGCCGATTTTTTGTATCCATTAGAGTGTTTTTCGACGCCCCGGCATTTTTCTGATTTTATTGCGTTAATTATTTCATTAGGGTTATTATCATGACTTTATATAGTAAGGAATATATCAATGCGAATGTTACCGATTATCTTGATTGCTGTTATGTCGCTGTCTGGATGTCTCAATATCCGGTCAGATGCATCGGATAAGAAAGATGTGAAATTCGTCAATATGATTTTATATCTAGCAAAACAACAGGCCAAAGCTGACGGTTGTTACGACGGGCTGTCTGACATTGAGCACGAGTTATGTATGACCGCTGCCCTGACGAAGATTGTCATGACTAAAGACCAGGATAAATTTAATGACTCCATGGATACTGTAGACCAGCTAATGGCAGAAGGGGCACTTAAACGACCTGACATGTACTACGAATGGTTAACCAGGTAAAATGTTTGTGCTCTCTGACGGTGAATATATTTTTTTTATTCAAAAAGACTAAGCGGAATCAAAGGGGTACTTCACTCTGTCCCCTTTCAGTCGGTTCGGTACTGGTCATTAAGTCCCCTTTAACTTCTAATTGATATTAATCGTATTACCTGGCGGTCGTTTGCACACGCTGCGTGACCAAATTAACCAGGCCCTGCACAACTTCAGTACGCCCCGTGTTGATATGTTGACCCTCGGTCCAGATCACCTCGTAAGGTTGAGATGCTGAACGATGTAATGCCGCCACACTGGTAAGCGGCAATTCTTCATCGTCTTGAGAGTTGATGAAGACAAGCTTTCGCGGGCTGATACGCCAAAGCCAGTTTTCAGGCCGCAAAGACTCAACCGCAATCAGGCGTGCACCAGCCCACGCCACCAACTTGCGCAGCCAGGCGACCTTGATTCGCCCTTTCAACTTATGTGCGATGACCTTTTCCGGTTCACCCGCACCGTGTACCAGCCAGGTACGGGTTACACGCTGATCCAGCGCCGCCGGTATACTGACAAAAAACGCCCCCAGGCTGACGCCCGCCAGTTCGACCTGTTGCTTATCGACAGAGCCTTGCGCAAGCAAATAATCCAGTGCCAGTAAAACTGCCGGTACCGTATCACGTACTGTTTGCTGATACTGCCTCACATCAAAGCGTTTCATTCCCTCTCGTGCCCACTTATCGTGGTGCGGGTAAGATATTGCAGCGAGGATAACGGGCTGCTGTTGCGGCGGGACTAGATGGACCACATCACAACCAGTGCGTAGACCGCCGAGAATGAGAACAAGCGGATAACCTTGTGCAGTGCGCTCTTGTGGAAATCGTGTCGTTATTTTAACCTTCAGACCACTATTCGAATGTAATGTAATACGCCTAAAGATCGAGTTGCCATCTTGCCATTCACGTTCGATATCGATGGACTGCAACAAGCCCTTACGCTGATAAAACTCATCACTCGGGTCAGACAGGTCTGGCAGAACCCACCAGGCCAGAACGGATGGAACGATGACACACAATGCCAAAACACTCCATAGAACAAAACGAAACCAGCTGAAATCCGACGCCATATCCCCTCTATAACTCATTTAACACTCTCAATTTATTTCTTCTTGCTATTATCGGCCGTTTCGTCATGAAATAAAGCCATCAACGCGAAGAACAGGAAGAATAAAAGCCCTTTTACCAAAAGTCCAGAGAGCCTCAAAAGCAATCCGTCATTAACATTATCTAACAGGCCACTTTAATTCCTTTAGATTGCGGAGTTAGGTATTATCACTATCATGATTCAGATGAGGTTTAGTGAAATATGAAATGGTCCTGGAAACTAACCCGCATTGCAGGCATCGATGTTTACGTCCATGCCACCTTCTTTATTCTCATCGCCTGGATCGGCTATAGTTACTGGCAGATAGAGGGCACTCTGGCAGCGGTGGTCAGCGGCATCGGTTTTATCCTGGCACTGTTTGCCTGCGTGGTATTGCATGAGTTGGGACACGCACTGACAGCGCGGCGTTATGGTATCCGCACCCGGAATATTATCCTGTTACCCATCGGTGGCGTCGCTTCTCTGGAGCGTATGCCCGATGATCCGAAACAGGAAATTGCCGTGGCACTGGCAGGACCGTCGGTTAACCTGGTAATTGCATTTGCTCTCTGGCTGTGGCTCTCAATGAGTAAAACACTGGTACCGGTGGATGACCTCAGCCTTACTGGCGGAGTTTTTCTGGAAAAGCTGATGGTGATCAATATCATCCTGGCTGTTTTTAACTTGCTGCCAGCATTTCCCATGGATGGCGGTCGGGTATTACGGGCGGCACTATCCATGCGCATGGGTCGTAACAGGGCTACCCAGGCGGCCGCCAAGATAGGACAGGGTCTGGCTTTGTGGCTGGGTTTGATGGGCCTGCTATACAACCCCTTCCTGATCTTCATAGCCCTGTTTGTGTGGATAGGCGCTGCGGCCGAGGCTGGCATGGAACAGATCAAATCAACCCTGTCTGATGCGGCAGTAGGTCAGGCCATGCTGACTGATTTTCAGGTCCTGTCGCCTGATGATGTCCTTTCCCACGCCATTGAGCTGACCCTGGCTGGCAGTCAGAAAGAGTTTCCGGTACTTGAGGGGACGGTTTTGGTAGGGGTGCTCACGCAGGATGGCTTATTGAAAGGGTTGCAGGCAGTGGGAGAACAGGCGCTGGTCGGTGAACTGATGCAGACGAATATTCAGAGTGCGGACGTTAATGAACCTTTGCAGAAAGTACTTGAACGACTGCAGAGTTGCCACTGTCCTCTGCTTTCCGTGACCAAAGCTGGCCAGTTTGTGGGGATAGTAAATCTCGACAATATTATGGAGTTAATCAAGATTCAGACAGCCTTGCATGAACAGCACGATCAAACGAAATGGGAAGCTTAAATTTTGAAAACACTGTATACGTTAATGATTCCCTCCTGGAATTCTGCCAATAACAGGACGGCAAGAAGCAAAACTGTGTTTCGAATTGATATTCAGCGCTTTGCTTCACTGCATTCATAAGGCACTATACGAAGCGGTACAGCATTAGAATGTTCGCTAGAATCCATTTCCAGACCTTGCCGATATTCATTCAGATAATCCATAATACTGTCAGCCGTTAATTTAAAGGTGGGAGATATGTCCATCCCTGCACTTTTAAGTCCTTTAGCAGTCCATTTATTACATGTGTTCATAAAATAAAAAGAACCTAGCCCTTCATAAAACTGACTATTTCCATATATTCCACTCTCAAGCACTAATATTTCACCCTGCTCATCTTTATAAAAACTTTCTGAAATAAACCGTAATAGTGAAGTGTACTCTCTTCCGCTAAGGCATAATTTCTCGACTGTACTATTTGCGAAATACTTATCGGCCTTCTTAGGCACAGCCACTGCATGGATAACCGACTCCGTTGGCCAAAGTACTGCCTTTAGAGTTAGGCCTGTTGTTATTTCTTTAGCCTGGTAGAAATCTTTATCACCCCATCCGAATTCGATGTAAGGTACGTCACCAAACCTCTTCCTTAACTCAGGAAGTTGATTTTGGATTTTTTGGGCCGGGACAACAAATCCAGTATGCCAACCGTGACTTACTATGTATATCTCTTCTTGCCCTGCAACAGCGGGCATTTCAATATGATTAACAACATATGGCTTTGACGAGCACGCTGTCAGCAGAGATAAAATGATGATTAACAATTTAACCTTCATAGCATGATCGGCTTGATTAAATAAATTAAAGGGGCGAAGGGATTATTATTTAACCACATCATGTAATTGATCAAAATTTAACCCCTCCGTCCCCTTTTATTATTTTTCCAAATTTTAACCTGATACAGATCAAAGTTATATAAGGCAGAGAAGGAGTAGAATTAAATTCTAATTATCAGAAAGTAATATTCCTGAATGATTACGGGGTGCTGTAGCCTTTAACTTTATTATGGTTTTCTGTTATCACCGCCTACCCTGAGGAGAAATGCAATATCGCTGGTTTTAAACAAACACTGATCAAACAAACATAAAACAATCTGGAAAAGACAATGGCTGACACAGAAAAAAACACAGAAACTGAAGAAGCAACTAAACCAAAAGCCACAGCTAAGGCAAAAGCGAAAGCTAAACCAAAAGCCAAAGCTAAAACTAAACCAAAAGTTAAGACTACAGCGAAAGCTAAGCCAAAAGTTAAACCAAAGGCAGAAACAGCCAGCAAAGCAAACACTGCTGATGTTGCCCCTTACCTGAGTAAAGACAACAAAACTGAGCCATCCCAGACACAGGCGCCAAAACAGAAATCTTTTACCACGCTGTTAATGATAGCGGTAATCGCAATTCTGGTTGTTATAACTACCTATAAACTTAATATGGAAATCAGCGAACTATCTGCACGCGACGATACTCAGGCAAATACCATGAATGTTGTAGCAGCGCCAGTAGCCGCACCAGTAGCCGCACCAGTAGCTGCACCAATAACTGAAACACAAGCAGAACCAGCCAACATTAAAGAATACGCTGCCGTGGTAGAAGCACCTGAGCAAGTTGCTCCACCTGCTAACCAGGCACCGGTTGAACAGGCCAGATCACAAGCCGTTGCACAGATGCAGGCACGTTCGGCAAAAAACAATGAAACGATGCAGCAACGTCGCCAGGCATTCGAAAAGAAAATGCAATTGAAAAAACAGGAATATGAAGCAATCGTAGAAGCGCATAAAAATGAACGAGCAAAATTAGCCGCCGAACAAAATGATGTCATGCTGCGTATCAGACAAAAGAATGAGGAAACAAAATTGAAAGTAGATGAAATACGTAAACAGATTTATGAATTACATCAGCAAATTAGCCAGATCATGCGCGAATCATCTCAGGTACAGCGTCAACCATAAACAAATAACTCATCGAAAACTTAAAGGGACGGAGGGACTATTTGTCCCTCCGTCCCTTTAATTCTGCCTCCCTTCTATGCCTTTCTTTTTTCAGTATACGGGTCGTGGTATAGTTACGCACCGCTTTTTGGGGTGGTATTCTTGTTATGAAAAACACATTGTTACTGATAATTCTGGCCTTGCAGAGCTCCCCTGCCCTGGCATTTACAAACGACCTTTTTAAAGATGAAAATGGCGTCAGGAACTGGCAGCATCTGGCTAATTATACCGGTGGCACACTCCTTATTCTGTTATCGCTTGCGGCCGTCTATCTATTAATAGCCCGTCGCAGGCTTCATCAGGCAAACCTTGAGTTAACCGCTATTCAAAATGAACTGGAGATTCGTGTGCAGGAGCGAACTGCAACGCTGGATCAGTCCAATCAACTGTTGCTGGAGAGCAATCAGCTGCTTGAGAAAGAAGTCTCGCAGCACCTGGTTACTGCCGATCAGTTACGGTCTTCCGAGTCCTATATCAATGATATATTAACATCGATGCCGTTAATGCTAGTGGGCCTGGATAAAAATGGCTGCGTCACCCAGTGGAATAAGCAGGTGGAAGCCGCTTCTGGGGTATCATCAGAAGATGCATTAGGTAAAACACTGCAGGAAGCCTATCCGAAGATGGCCGTTCTTCCTGAACAGGTTCAGCAATCGATCGAACAAAACAAAATCATTCATCTCAAGCAGAGCCTACGCAGCCTCTATCACTACGATATTACTATTTATCCGTTACAGGGGCAGGAAGCCGGAGTTGTTATCCTGGTCGATGACGTGACGAAGCAGACCGCTGCTGAAAATATGTTGATTCATAATGATAAAATGTCATTTATGGGTGAGTTGGCCTCGACCATGGCTCTCGACATTAATCTGCCGTTGCAGGCGTTCATGACGAATCTGAGGAGTTTTCAGCAGATCATCAGCGATCGCAGTGTCATCGAACCGCAACAGAGCTCCGATAGTGATCAGGCAGAAGAACTCAATAAGGTGATCATCGAGATGTCTGCCAAAGGCGAACAGGTATCAGCCATTATCAGTAATTTGCTGGCCTTTGCCCGAAGCCGTAACGGCATAAAGCAGATGACTGACATAGTTGATGTAATGGAAAACACCATCAGCCTTGCCAATGAAGTCATTTCTGTCTGTGGTGACCTGCCTTTTAACCAGATCAGACTTGAGCGGAACTTCGAAAAAAACCTGCCCTTAGTGCCCTGTTACATCACGGAACTGAAGCAGGTTTTCCTCAGCCTGTTTCGCCATGCCTGTCATGCATTGGCGAAGAAAAAAGAGGGTGAAGGTTTTGAGCCGACAATCAAAATTATCCTGTCTGAGAATTATGATAATCTGTGGATCAAAATTCAGCATAACGGACTTGGACTGACAACTGAAGAGCAGATGAATCTGTTTGAGCCTTTTTTCACCGACAAATCTGCAACAAAAGATTTTGACGCCAGTCAGCGCCTCTCATTTTCGTATTATATTGTGACCGAACAGCATCAGGGCAATATGGCGGTGACATCTGATGTTGAACTAGGGTCTACCATCCATATTCAGCTACCGATCCGGTGATGCGTTAAACGTTCCTCTTCAGAATAAATCATAAAGGAAATTTAGTAGTTACAGAAGTCCCCTAAGGGTCGACTTTACTCTGTCAGGCACATTTCCCAGAGGTCTATTATGTGATGTGAACCGCCACACACAGTCAATCTCACCATTGGCCTTTATGGACCGAAAACAGCCATCGAGAAGTGATCAATTTTTAATCCCTCCGTTCCTTTTAATTTTCAATCTAAGGAACATACGACTATTTAACAAGCACAACATAAACCACAAAACCAAGCCATGATAATACCAGCAACGCCCACGGCAATTTATTACCTTTAACGACGACTGTCTCAACCATCTGCTCCGTTGAAGTTTCGTGTGATGCACGTAAGACAGAAACCTTATTTAACTTCCTGTCCAGCTCACGCGCCTTTTCACTCTGTTTCTTTTTATATATCTCAATGCCCTTCTGTATGCCCTGGGCGATCAATTTCGTTTGTTCTTTAGTCTGCCCCGGCTTTTGCGTACCTCGAGCTATCTTCATCGCATCATCTTTGCTTTTTTCTGAGAGTCGATGTTTTTTTGAATATTTAGCCATGTTATCTGTCGTTATTTTCGTTGGATGAGTAAAGCACAGTGCGTCTAAAACACATGTAAATCATTTTGTCATACTGGCATGTAGATGATTTCGTCATACCGGCATGTTTCTAGCCGGAGAAAAAAGTGACGGAGAGATTATTTTTTAACCACAGTGTTGAATTGATCATTATTTAATCCCTCAGTCCCCTTTAATTTATTTAGTTATAGCAGCCAATGCCTATTCCGTGACATCTTTTAAAAGCTGAAGATCATTATTTACTGGATTGTTGACACGTCGGCTCACGGGATAAGCATCAAATAATTCTGATGATGCTGGATTCAGTAACTCTCCAAGTTTCTCTGTATCCTCGTTCATAGGGTCAAGCCAGTAAGAAAATGCCTCTGCAGGTATTATTGCAGGCATTCTTTCATGCACAGGTATTATTATTTTATTTGCATCCGTCGTTATAATGGAAGTTGAATAAATGCTTTCACCGGTTTCTTTAGACTCCCAGTGATCCCATAGGCCTGCAAGCGCCATTGGTTCATCTGAGGTCAGTTTTATATAGTAGGGCTGTTTTCCATCTTCTGTTTGCTTCCATTCATAGAATCCATCCGCAACGATAATACAACGGTGTCTCTTAAAAGGTGTACGGAAGGCAGGTTTTTGATGTAATGACTCATGCCTGGCATTGATCATACTGAATCTTTTGTCAGGCCCTTTTGACCAAAAGGGAATTAGTCCCCAATGAAACCAGGTTAGATGCCGTGTTTGATCATTCTCAGCCACAACTGCCAGGATGCTATCACCAGGTGTAATATTGTAATCCAGTTCATTTTCATCAATGCGCTCTGCCTTATAATGCTCAGCATATTCCTGAATGGTTTTTGTTCGGGTAAAACGTCCACACATATGAGTTAATAATCCTGATGGTTATTATGGCAAGGTTAAATGTCTTCCTTATCAGGAAAACAGTCCTTTTAACAAAAAATTCAAAATTATCTGAGCTTAAGATTAACCGACTTTCTGTCTTTGCTGCCGCCTTCTGCATTTTCAAGATAGTGAAGCTCAACGCTGTCTCCCGGCTTCTTGCCCATTATGGCCAATTTGAAGTCAGCAAAACTTTCTACTGTTTCATTATCAACACCTGTAATAACCGCGCCTTCTACCAGGCCGGCATCTTTTACGGCGCTGTCATCTGAAAAACCCTTGATCACAAGCAGTTTGCCTTCGGTTTCCAGAAAAGCACCGATCAGGCCAGCAGGCTCCAGTGACTGTTCTGTGGATAACACCAGGAAATCTGCAATATTTGCCGATACTGGTAATAAGTCTTCCGAAACCAGGATTGAAACCTGCTCAACATCT
>Ga0164315_10005302_pt1 | contig 10082 bp, 7 predicted proteins | sample GuaBasSedimGuay6_FD_113737 | JGI IMG/M metagenome (GOLD analysis project Ga0164315, IMG submission 113737) | Subseafloor sediment microbial communities from Guaymas Basin, Gulf of California, Mexico - Guay6, Core 4569-2, 0-3 cm | ecosystem: Environmental > Aquatic > Marine > Hydrothermal vents >... | reverse complement strand
CAGAGGCCTTACCGCCGGTATAAGTACCATCGAGTGCGTGTGACCAGTCAATATCTTTTTGGGTTGAAGCCATTACGGAATATGACATTGTTGATGTGGATGACCACTGCAGATCAAGACCCAGGCGAATACCAGCTTCTCCAATGTATTCGTCTCTCTCACCACCATGTTTAAATACGCAATTAAATGTTGCTTTGGAGAAAAGAAGCATATTGGTCTTTGTGCCAGGAATATAATCGCATGTGACCACGCCAACTTCGCCTTTTGCTTCGCCAGCCTGAACCATTGCGGCAGGCGTCAGTACGAAGACTAGCGATAGAAAAATAGATGTAATTTTATTTAATGCTTTCATAGCCTATGTCCTTTTTTGTTGTGTTGAATTAGCTTTTCTATTTAATAGTAGAACCGGTAATTTTACATCAATTTATGACTATTTCATCACTATTTTTGATGAATTTGATCGGTTATTTGACAGTGTAGCCTCGATTTTCCATGCATGCCTTGAACACGAAATCATATTGTCCCTTTGCTTGCGCTGCATAATTATGCTGTTCCTGCATTTGATAGTTCTGCATAGACTGATGTTGTCTTTGCCATTCTGCTTCCTCTTCCTGTCGTTGCGCGCGTTCAACGCCACCAAAGATCGCACCGGTAACTGCGCCTATTGCCGCACCTTTGCCTGCATCACCTGCGATTGCACCCGCCATAGCGCCTGTTGCAGCACCACTGACCGCATTGACACCGGAACTTCCACTATTATATATCGGCGGTGGGACAATCGTTGCTGATGTTTCTTTTCTATATGTGTCCGGATTAAAACCGCTTTTTTCCATCGCAATAGTTTTACATTCCGCTTTATCTGCCAATAACTCATTGGCACTTTGACCCGACGCTGGAAAAATAATCAATCTTTCGGTTTTGGCGGTGTTTCTTGTTTTTAAATTTTCATTGAGAACCCAATACCTGTTTGCACTATTTCTAAACTGTATTTGATAGCCCTGGTTCTTTCTCTCGGAAAGCGTGACATATATTTCCTGGTAAGGGTCACTTAATTCACACAGGCCTGTCCGATGCAGGGCATTGGATGCAAATTGTGGATCATTGGCGACCATTTCTTTGGCCATGATCAAATCCTGATAAGAATTACATACAAGCGATCCCGGTTTGAGAATGGCCTGTTCCGTTGATCCGGAAAGGGAAAATAACAACAAACCGGAAATGACAAATATTCTTAATATAAATCTCATTGTATGAATGGTAGTCCCATAAAAAATTAAATGATCAAGGCATTGCTTATATCAATAAAGAATGCCCCAAGTAAAGGCATGTCATGCCAACCAGAGTGAAGTAAACAGTTGATCAATAGTCGTGGACTAAAGAGAAAGGAGCGTTTAGCCTTAACATCCTATGGAATTTGATAACGGTATTTTGCAAGTAGGCCCCTTTTTCTCGTTTACACTGGGCATCATCGTGCTGTTCACCGGCAAGCGAGTCAATGATGCCATCGGTTTTCTCAGGGAATTCAGCATACCGGAACCGGTCACCGGTGGGTTGATAGCTACTATACTGATTGCCTTGTTGTACATTACCAGCAATATCGAGATCAGTTTCGATCTTGCCGCACGGGATGTCCTGCTGATTTACTTTTTCACCACCATTGGCATCAACTCCAGCCTGAGAGATCTGTTGTCGGGTGGCAAACCGCTGGTGATCCTGCTCTCAATCACTATCGCCTACATGTTTCTGCAAAACCTTACTGGCATCACGGTGGCTGCGCTATTCGATCAGCCCACAGCGGTCGGTATGCTCGGTGGTACGGTTTCCCTGATTGGTGGGCATGGGACGGCCATTGCATGGTCACCGAGAATTGCAGACGATTACGGGATATCTAATGCAATGGAGGTTGGTATAGCCTGCGCCACTTTTGGACTTATTCTAGCCAGTTTGATGGGTGGACCTATCGCAAAATTTCTCATTACAAAACACAAGCTGACACCGGCAAAGATGGAATCACTGGATGTCGGCAAAATGGAAAAAGATACGGGCAAATACATGATTGATTACCTGAATTTTCTGGATGCTATTCTTGCAATTCATGTGAGTGCTATTTTTGGTCTACTGATCAACTATGGGCTGGAACATCTTGGACTCAAGCTGCCGCTGTTCGTAACCTGCCTGTTTGCCGGCATTATTATCACCAACCTGGTCCCAAAATCCTTCCCGCGAATCTCTGGTACTGTCTGGCCCAGCCGCAAACCGGCCATTGCCCTGATTGCCGAAGTATCTTTGGGTGCCTTTCTGGCGATGTCGCTGATGAGTATGCAGCTATGGACACTAATTGATCTTGCCGGCCCTATCTTTGCAATACTCGGTGCCCAGTTTCTAATTGCAGTCAGCTTGGCCCTATTTGTGGTATTCCCCCTGATGGGACGAAGTTACGATGCTGCTGTGATCTGTGCCGGGTTTGGAGGAATTTCGCTCGGTTCAACACCCACCGCCATGGCGAACATGTCTGCAGTGACTAAACGTTACGGTGCTTCACATCTGGCGTTTGTTATCGTTCCACTTGTGTGTGCATTTTTCATCGACCTGGCTAATGCCTTGCTTATTCCCTATTTCCTTGCGAACTTCTAGGCGAACTTCTAGTTTGCCTTTTTCTGGTTTTCGATATCTTTTTCGATTATTTCATTCCACAGATTGGTTACATTTGCTGCCAGCTCCTTATATTCGGGATGTCTCTCAACAATTAGCATGACTTGACTTGCGTCTTCCTGAACTTCTTTAATATATTTATGGTCATAGTCATCAAGCAACTCACCGGAATCTGTTTTTTCCTTAAGGGCCTGGGCACGAGGTAATCGCAGTTTGTTAAACCGTTCCAGCAATACCATAATCATTCCTTTATCTTTTTCATTTTGATCCATAGTTTTTCTCCTGTGTGATTTTTATATCGCCATTGTAATAATTATTACTGTCTTTTGACATGAAGGATAAAGCCCAAATTACATTAGTGGTTCTGCGACAGCTCCAAAGCCTGAGATCAGTCGGGTACTGATTTGCTTATTATTTGCACCGGTACCTGGAAATTGACCTACATTCTCATAATGATTGTAAAACTCGGGATCATCAATTGGTACAGCTGCCATTCCTTCACGTAGTTCAAAACTACTTGTATAACGAAATGGCCATATATCAAATATCGGCAGCATCCTTGATATCGATTGAACAATTCCGGTTATATGGCCTAATAGTGGAACCCGCTGCCGCTTTGCAATGGTCCAGCTATTTTGTGGCTGCATCGCCAATCTAATATCATCTGCAAGTTCTGCTGCAAACTCCTTGTCTGTAATTGTAACGGTAACTTCTGTATTGATAGCAATCCCTCTTGGATCAAAATTGTGTGAGCCGATAATAGCAATTTCATTATCAATAACCATAGACTTTGAATGTATGCTTGCTCTTGGGCCTTTAGTTTTAATAGGGGCCGTGTCATATCGGTCAATACCTGTAGGTTCTTCTGGCTCATATTCATAAAAGCCATCTGCATCAGGCGGTGACTGTAATTTCTCCAGTTCTGCGTACCTGGGTATGAATTGTTCAATATCTGCTGGCCTTGGTTTAAATTCATGCATCCTGAACTCGAGATTTTTGACATTCCTTTTCTTTCTCTTGAATGACAGGGCATAAACAAAATAATGATCAGCTGAGGCCAGACTATTTGTAGACAATGAATACTCAATATCCGGATTTTCCTCTCTAATCTCTCTAAATAACTGATAAGCGGGATTACTGATGATGAAATAGGGTGTTTGCATCAAAATAGAATGATCGGCATTCCTGATTGCCAGGCCAATACTTCTACTGGTATTGATGTCTGCTTCATCATCTTCAATAAATGGTTTCTGCGGACGATCAGCAATAAATTCGATGTCCGTTAAGCTATGTATATTTTTAACAAACTCATCATTGATATAATCATAATCCAGTGCCCGTGATATAAGTTCTTCAAACCCGGATACATTTGAGAATTCCGGTACTGGTAATATCTGCTGCTTGTCATCGATAAAGAGATGTTCCCTTACGTCTATTAACTGATCCAGGTCAAAGGTAATGGGATCGACCCAGTATCGTTCAAAAGATTTCTCCATATCTTCCGCGACCAAGCCGATAACAAGTATGTCTCGATCAACGAAATTAAATTCTGTACTCCTGTCATAATATTCATCACCAATATTACGCCCACCTGTAATAGCAATGCGTCCATCGAACACCATTACTTTATTATGCATCCGGTGGTTAAGGCCCTTAAAATTGGTAAAGAACGCTTTCATCATGTCCGTGCCTGATGACGCAGCCTTCTGGTCTAAAGGATTGTAAAGCCTGATTTGCAGGTTCTCGTGTACTTGTGCTGTTGCAGCCAGTCTTTTTGCATCATTGCCAGAAAATAATTGATCGCCAATGATACGGACCCTGACCCCCCTTTTTGCTGCAGCAATCAATTCCCTGGCAATTAAACCACCCGTTTTATCACTGCTCCAGATATAGGTTTGTATATCGATTGATGTTTTTGCAGCGCGAATTAGATGTATCCTTGCCTCTAGTGCCTTCTCACCGATATTAATAATATCTGCATATTGTTCAGCATCAGCGTTTTCAGAGTCATTGAAGTACTGCTCGGCCAAATCCTGTATTGGTGATAGAATGCTGCAGTGCGTCAAATCTGTAGCCGGGCAATTTAGCTCATTTCCTGCTATTACGCGTGGCAATATCTCCTGCTGTTCCTCTATAATGGTTACTCTGGAACAAGCAGAGAGTATTATTGTCAGAGATAAAACACTTAATATTCTGATCATGTTGTATTTAAAACCTGTACATAGGACAAGATTCATTAAAATATTTATGAAAGCCCTCGCAACATTATTTTTATTGTCATTAGCTTATTCGCCAATTGGCTTGAGTGCTGATGACAACATAATAATTCAGCCGGACTCAATTAATCAAATTGATAAGAGTGATAATAACACTTTGACGGTCATGTCCATGAATATAGCACATGGAAGAAGGGACAAATTTCACCAGGCTTTTCTGGAGGATGAGGAGATTAAAGATAATGTTGATCATATTGTCAGAATGTCCAATCGTGAAAAACCATTCCTGGTAGCCTTGCAAGAAGCTGATGGTCCATCTTCATGGAGTGGGAAATTCAATCATGTTGAATATATTGCAAATCAAACCGGACTAAAAAACTATTTCCAGGGCTATCATGTTGACAAGTTTGGACTGCAATATGGAACTGCAATACTGTCCAGTAATGAACTACATTCCTCAAAATCGCACACTTTTGACTCACGCTCATTTATCTCTTTAAGCAAAGGTTTTGTTTTATCAACAGTAAAATGGCCTGGAGAAGATAATCTTTATGTTGATGTAATTTCTGTACATCTGGATTTTCTGCTTGATAGTGTCAGGCAAAAACAAATAAATGAATTGATAGCAGTCTTAGAGGAACGGGATAACCCGGTTATATTGATGGGAGATCTTAATGCAGATTCTGATAGTGATGCAATTAAATCGCTTATCGAATTACTGGATTTAAAAGCCTACAAATTTAAACGCGATGGGCTTGAGACATTTGCAAGATTTAATAAACGTTTTGACTGGATACTGATTTCAAAAGAACTGGAATATGTTTCCTATAAAGTTCTGCCTGATAACATATCAGATCACAGCGCGACTATTTCAGAAATCAGGCCGGTAAGAGAAGACAAAGATATTGAACTAATTTCAGCAGGTATCTTTTGATTTTCTATCAGGCGGGTACTTTTATTCTATATAGTGTGGCATAGAAAACGGGTACCAGTACCATGGTCAGTATTGTACCAAACATCAATCCTGCCATTATTGTTATAGCCATCCCCACCCAGAAGATATCCTGTAACAATGGAATCATCCCGAATATGGTCGTTGCTGCTGCCAACCCAACAGGCCGTAGGCGCGACATGCATGCATGTACCAGTGCTTCATAAGGAGCCTTATCTTCCGCTAACTCAATATTGACCTGATCCAGTAGTACCACGGAATTTTTGATCATCATACCAATCAGGCTCATACCTCCTAATAAGGCGACAAAACCAAATGCAGCACCGGAAACCAGCAAGCCCGCCGTGATACCGATCAAGGCGAATGGAATCACCAGGGCAATGACAATCGGTGGGCGGAATGCATTAAAAAGAGCCACAACGATAAAGGAGATGATGACAGCGGCAGGAATCATCCCGGGTATCAGAGATGCCTGTGAATCTGCTGATGATTCAATCTCGCCGCCCCATTCAAATGTATAACCCGGTGGTAACTCTATTGATTCAACCTTGCTTGCCACATTCTTCATCATGTCAGGCAGAGTAAAACCAAGGACAGGATTGGCCTGGACGGTAATCGTACGCCTTCTGTCACGGCGCCAGATAACCGGGTCTTCCCATGCAGTATGTACATTATTGGTTACCTGTGACAAAGGTACTGTATATGTCTCCCCTTCTGGTTGTATCTGTAAAATATCCAGGCCGCCTACATTACGCCGCTCTTCTTCACCCATACGCAGGATAATCGGTAACATGTCATCCCTCTCACGGTATTGCCCGATGGTACGACCGTCAAAGGCACGCTTGGTAGTGTTGCCGATATCCTTCCGGGTAATGGATGTCCATCTGCCACGCTCCTGATTGTAGTCTGGAACGACTTTTAAGGTCCGTTGGCGCCAGTCATTCTGTACCATACCGGTAAGTGGATCGGCTTCCAGAATATCCATAGCGTTGGTCGCTAAAGACCGCAAAATAAATTTGTCAGCAATTGCAGGGCCACCGATACGTGCCTGGAATTTCCAGGTATCTGCCGGCCCGACACCGTACTTGATCATGGGCACCTGGGCATCGGGAAAGTGTTCTTCAAACAACGGGGTTAGTTCCCTGATCAGACCGTCGATCTCTTTGACATCCTTAACATTAATAATAAGCTGACCATAGGCCTCGTTTGGATCTTCCGGCTCTACTGGCAGATAAAATCGTGGTGGCCCCCCGCCTACAAAAGTGGCAACACTATCAACACGTTCATCCTTCAATAAGGCCTTTTCGACACGCTTCATATCCTCTGAGACATCCTGGATGCGTGTACCTTCTGGAGTCCAGTAATCCACCATAAACTTGGTCATGGCTGAATCAGGGAAAAATAATTGTTTAACAAAACCAAATCCAATCACAGACGTGACCAGCAAACCAACCATGATGCCGATGGTAATCCAGCGCCGGTTAATTGCCCTGTCCAGTATCGAACGGTATCTCATATAAAACTTTGTGCCATAGGGATCGGCATTATCACTACCGGCTTCGGGATCTGGCATCATGTCCATGCATTGAATTGGTGTCAGGGTCATAGACAAGACCCAACTGACTATCAGTGAAATAGCCACAACCGAAAACAGGCTGGCACAATATTCCCCTACACTCTCAACGGATGCGACAATGGGGTAAAAGGCCATGACTGCGACGATGGTTGCTCCGAGCAGAGGCATGGACGGTAATGCAGCAGCCTCTATGGCGGCTTTGGTCCTGTCCATTCCCCTGTTTAATCGAATGACAAAGCCATCGGCCACGACTATCGAATTATCGACCATCATACCCAGTGCGATAACCAGTGCCCCCAAAGACATGCGTTGCAAATCAATTCCCAGTATAGACATGATGATGAAGGTGCCAAGAATTGTCAGTATTAGTGAAGTACCAATAATAAAGCCCATCCGCAGCCCCATTGAGACAGCAAGGACGACTAATACAATAACAACGGCCTGACCGAGATTGGTAAAAAATCCCTTGATGGAATCATCGACGATGTCTGCTTGCCAATGTACTCGCTCGGCTTCGATACCAATGGGGAGATTCTCGATCAGTTCATCCAGGCGCTTGGCAACAAGATTACCCATGGTGACAACATTGGTTCCCGGGATATTACTAATGGCAATGGCAATCGCAGGAACGCCATTGAAGCGCATGATCCTTGCGGGTGGATCACTATAACCCTGGCTTACTGTTCCAATGTCTCTTATACGAATTAATTCTGAACTGAATGCCGGTGCTGCCACGGAAGATGAACTTCCAAAGTTCGCTGTAGATGTGTTTTGAAGATTCTCAAGCATCGTTCCGCGGATGGTTAAATCAGCAATATCTTCAGGGGATTGAAATTCACCCGTCGGTGCAATACGCAGGCGTTTATTCTGTACATCGACACTACCACTATCTACAACGACATTCTGTTCATGCAAGGTTGCTTCCAGGTTGGCAGTACTCAAGCCTAACTGGCTAAGCTGGGTTTCCGAGGTGTGAATGTAGATAACTTTTTCCTGCTCACCCCAGAAAATGACCTTGGCCACACCTTCAACCAGGCTCAGTTCTTTTTTCAAATGCTTGGCATACTCTTCCAGTTCAGCATAGCTAAAGCCATCTCCAGTCAATGCCAATAGATGTCCATAAACATCACTATAATCGTCATTAACTACTGGTCTCTGAACACCTGGCGGCAGGTTTGCTTCCACCTCACGGACCTTGCGTCGCATTTCGTCCCAGATCTGCGGTACCTCTTTGGTGCTGTAGGCAGGGATAATATCGGCCTTGATCAGTGACATCCCATCCCGGGACCAAGACTCAACAAAATCGAGTTGCTTCAATTGCTGAAGTGCCAATTCGATGCGATCCGTCACTTCCAACTCTACCTCATCGGCACTGGCACCGGGGTAGAAAGTTGTTATCGTCGCTGTCTTGATAGTAAAGTCCGGGTCTTCGAGCTGACCCAGAGAAAAGAATGCCGCTATACCAGCAACAAAAATAAGTACAAAGGCGAAATATGAAACCGTCTTTTTATCAATAGCGGCGGCGGCAAGATTCATAATTCTGGATCCTGCAATAGATACGAAGATCCATTGTAGTTATTTACAATAAATTTCACTTCCCGAAAACCAGGCTGATTTACCGCGAGATCTGGAATCATATTACTTCGCCTTCTCTTCCAGGATTCTCACCTCCATCCCTTCACGCAAATCATGCACACCGGCGGTAGCAATCCAGACCCCCGTATCCAGGCCTTCCGTGATCAGGATGCCGTAATCAGTCAATTTACCCTTGGTCACTTCTTGTTTTTTCACCTGTTTGGATTTTTCATCAATGATCCAGACATAGGTCTTGTCAATATCATCTGGAGAAAAAACAGCGTTTACCGGCACCGTTTTACCTATTGGCTCCGACTCTTCACCTTCCTCTGGACCCTCGCCCGTCGCCTTACCGGCCATCCCCGGCAGGATATTAATATCATCTGGTTGTTCCATGATCAGTGTTACAGGATAGGTCCTTGTGGTCTTCGAGGCTTCTTTCCCGATCTCCTTGATCTCGGCTGGAATTTTTCTGTCCGGGAATGGATCAAAAACAACCTCTATATTTCTTGCCTGGCTAGCTCTAGAGATCAAATTTTCCGGGATACTGATTATCATTTCGATGTGTGAGTCATCAATGATTCGAACAACAGCTTGCTTCTGTCGTACATCCTCGAAATTTTCTACATATTTGTTGACAACAATTCCATCGAAGGGTGCCTTGAGATGAGTATAGCTCAGTCGATCTTTTTTGGTGGCGACAGAGGCAGTCAGGGCATCCACTTTGGCACGGGCAGAATCCCGGGTTTGCAGTGCATTATCCACACTGATTTGACTAATAGCGCCGGGGTCTTTTTCAAATATAGTTTTTACTCTTTTGTAATCCGCCTCAGCACGTTTCATTATCGCAATGGCTTCATTCAACTCTCCCCGTGCACTACGTAGCTCTACCTCATAATCCCGAGGGTCAATGCGAGCAACGACATCACCTTCGTTAACCTCATCGCCAATATCTACCGGTAATGTAATTAATGGGCCTGAAACCCGGAATGATAAATCAATTTCCTGGGTTGCCTTAGCCGTGCCTGGAAATTGTCGCTGTCTGAACTGAACTGCGTCTGTGACCTGCATTGCCATGACCGGCCTGACAACTTTCTTTTCTGCCACCTCT
>Ga0164315_10005301_pt1 | contig 10083 bp, 7 predicted proteins | sample GuaBasSedimGuay6_FD_113737 | JGI IMG/M metagenome (GOLD analysis project Ga0164315, IMG submission 113737) | Subseafloor sediment microbial communities from Guaymas Basin, Gulf of California, Mexico - Guay6, Core 4569-2, 0-3 cm | ecosystem: Environmental > Aquatic > Marine > Hydrothermal vents >... | reverse complement strand
TTCTGCAGCAGGACGTTGCAGCAGAGCTTACATGGACGTATTTACGCGTCCTTATAAATCAATAACCTATACCCTTATCCCCAAACTTGCTGAGTAGTTATATTTTACTTTTATTGTTCATTATGATTTCCATATAAAACAAATAGATATAGATTTTTTTGAGCCTGTTTGTCCTGTTAAGAAATACCCGGCTTAAACCGCCTGCGCGCGTTCTATCATTTCATTGGCGTGCGCCAGTGACTGTTCGGTGACATCAACACCGCTCAACATACGTGCGATTTCCTGACGACGTTGGTCTTCATCTAATGTTATGACCTGACTAGTGGTTTGTTTGTTTATGGTTTGTTTCTCAACACGTAAGTGATGGTGCGCCTGTGATGCAACCTGTGCTAGATGGGTAATACAAATGACCTGGTTAGCCGCAGCCTTTTTAATCTGGCTCAATGCCCGTAAATGCTGACCAACAATTTCTGCGATACCACCACCGACACCGCTGTCAACTTCATCAAAGATCAGTGAAGAGATTTTACTGTTAGTGGCAATAATCATCTGGATCGCCAGGCTGATACGCGCCAGTTCACCGCCTGAGGCAACACGAGCAATGGGTTTGCATGCCTGGCCGGCATTTGCGGTGACGGTGAATTCGATCTGGTCCAGGCCGTATGCCGAGCGTTTAGCGCTGGAAGGTTTAACGGTGATTTCAAATCTGCCACCGGACATGCCCAGTGTTTGCATGGATAAGGTAATATTTTTGTTGAGTTTGTTCGCCGCTTTTTTACGACTGGCGGAAAGCTTCTCACAGGCTGTTAAGTATTTTTCTTCGAGCTCTTTTTGCTTAACGCTTAATTCATCAAGACGTTCATCAACATGATCAATATCATCCAGTTCTTTTTGCAGCTTTTGCTGTAAGGCCGTTAAGGCTTCGGGTTCAACACGGTGTTTACGGGCAAGATCGAGAATGGCCTGGATGCGCTGTTCTATTTTTGCCAGTTGCGAAGGGTCCAGATCAATATTGTCGCCATAGTTTTGTAATAATGAAACGCTTTCATCAATCTGCACCAGGGCATCGGTGAGCATTTCCGAGACAGGTGACAGGCTGTCATCGATCCCGTTAATGTCTGTAAGGGAGCTTATAATGTGCGACAGCGCTGACTGCACGTTGCTGTTTTCATCTTCACTTAACAGCTGGGTCGCCTGCTTGACGGTAGTCTGTAATTTTTCGGCGTTGGCCATTCGTCTGTGCTGATTATTCAGTGACGGGTATTCGTTTTCTTCAACTGCCAGCGCATCAAGTTCCTGAGTTTGAAAACGCAATAGATCAAGGCGATCATTTTGCTCATTACTGGTCAGTTGTAAGTGCTGTAACTGCTCTTCTACCAGTTTTAATTCAATGTACAGGTTGCTGACAGTTTCTATTAGAGGTGAATGTTTTGCCGAGTCGTCCAGCAATTGTCTTTGCACCGTGCTTTTCATCATCGACTGATGTTCATGCTGGCCATGAATATCGATTAACATTTCGGCAAGTTCACGAATAATCTGTAAATTGACCGGCGTACTGTTTATGTAGGCGCGTGAACGACCGTCTTTTGCAATGCGACGACGCAAGATACACTCTTCATCCGCATTTAATTCCTGTGAAACTAACCATGCTGAAACATCATTTAGTTGCCGGATATCAAACTCAGCGACTATTTCTGCAAATTCACAGCCCTGTTTAATGCTGTCATTATCTGCGCGGTCACCCAGCACCAGGTTAAGTGCACCGAGTAAAATGGATTTCCCCGCACCCGTTTCGCCAGTGAGTACCGTCAAACCAGAATTAAAATCCAGTTCAAGCTCATCAATGATGGCGAAGTTTCTAATGTATAAATGTTTTAGCATGTTTTTTAAAAAAGTTATAAGTTATTAATTTTAAGTTTTAAATTATAAGTTTTAAGTAAAAGCACCGACTGATACTTTAAAACTTACCGCACAAATTTTCAGCCGTTATGTGTTTTTGGCTTAAAACTTAAAACTAATAACTTAAAACTTAAAACTATTTTTTAAGGGTGTTCACTCCAATGTAATTTAGCGCGTAAAATTTCAAAATAATCATGCTGTTTTGGGTGAAGCAGGGTTATTTTATCTGCTTTACGTTTTACTTTAATGCAATCACCAACGTGTACGTCTGTCGATAAATGGCCATCGCAGGTTGCCTGTGCGATACCTTCTTTGGTATTGCAAATTAATATTTCGATCCGTGAGTCAGCATCAATAACGATGGGGCGATTACTCAAGGTATGTGGCGAGATGGGTACCAACGTAATGACATCAAGTGTTGCATGTAATATTGGTCCACCCGCTGACAAAGCATAAGCGGTCGACCCTGTGGGTGTGGCAATAACAATACCGTCTGCGCGCTGATAATTGACGAACTCTTCATTGATGCGCGTTTCAATCTCAATCATGCGTGCAACATCACGTATATGTACAACAACGTCATTAAAGGCATCGCCTTCAAAAATAAGTTCGCCCTTGCGGAACACCTGCATTTCCAGGAGAAAACGCCGTTCCTCACGGTAAGAGCCATTGAGAATTTCCTCCAGTGAGCTTTCAAGTTCATCAGGTGAAATATCTGCCAGAAAACCTAAGCGGCCGACATTAATGCCTAGCAGGGGAACATTGGCATGCGCCAGTGAGCGCACGGCACTCAGGATGGTGCCGTCGCCACCAACGACGATGGCAAGATCGCATTTTTCCCCGATGACTTTACGACTGGCTTTTTCGAATTTACAGCTATTTATTGCATCAGGTATTTTTTCATCAAGGTAAACCCTGCAGTTTTTCTTTTTTAAAAACTCACATAGCGAGCGCAATGTCGGGCTTATAAATTCAGCATTTGGTTTGGTGATAACACCGATGGTCTTAAATTTCATCTTGCTACACTAACATTGAAAATTGTTATTGGAAAGGTGACATCATTAAAAGAAATGACATTAAGTCCTGGCATTAATGGCACTTACCTTAAGCCGAAAAATGCACATTATCTTAGTAAATGCGTCATTGCGAGGTACGAAGCAATCTCGTGATGCGGTGTACATAGCTAGAAGATTATGAATTACTTCCATGTAATTCACCCTTCGGGCCGCACAAGGCTCGTTCAATTTTTCTCCCGAAAAAAATTAGTGCGTCGTACCTGGCAATGACGGGGATTTAGGCTCTAAGTAAGTGCCCTTAAGTCCTGGCGTCATTTTTAAGCTGGTAAAGTAAATCCAGCGCCGCTTTCGGGCTTAAGTCATCAATATTCAAGTCCTGTAACTTTTCAACAACAGGGTGAGGCCGGTCGCTGAACATTTCAAACTGACCGGATTCATTATGATTGCTGATGCTCTGGTTTTCCAGTTCAACCAGTTTGTTTTTTGCCAGTTTAATAACCGCGGCCGGGACACCGGCTAACTGCGCAACCTGCAGGCCATAACTCTGGTTGGCCGGACCGGGTTTAACACTATGCAGGAAAATAATTTTTTCACCATGTTCAATTGCATCAATATGAATATTATTGATGCCTCGAATTTCATCCGGTAAGGCGGTGATTTCAAAATAGTGGGTGGCAAATAAAGTATAGGATTTATTCACCGTGCTTAAGTGATAAGCACAGGCCCATGCCAGCGAGAGGCCATCAAAGGTGCTGGTGCCACGACCAATTTCGTCCATCAATACCAGGGAGTTTTCCGTCGCATTATTGAGAATATTTGCCGCTTCCGTCATTTCGACCATAAAGGTTGAGCGACCACTGGCCAGATCATCCGATGCGCCGATACGGGTATAGATGCGATCAATGGGGCCTATCACCGCGCTTGTTGCCGGTACATAACTGCCGATGTGGGCGAGCAGGACAATAAGCGCGGTTTGTCGCATATAGGTTGATTTACCACCCATATTGGGGCCGGTAATAATGCTCATGCGTTTGCTATCACTTAATAGCGTATCGTTTGCTACAAAGTGCTGGTCACAAACGCGTTCTACGACGGCGTGACGCCCCTGTTTAATAGCGATACCTGACCTGTCTGACAGTTCAGGGCAGCAATAATCCAGTGTTTGTGCACGTTCTGTTAAGCAGCAGATGCTGTCGAGTTCAGCGATAGCGCTTGCGCAGGTTTTTAGTGGCTGTAAAAAAGATTGCAGTTGCTGTAATAATTCTTCATAAATTGATTTTTCTAATGCCAGTGCACGTTCTTTGGCGCTTAATACCTTGTCTTCATACTGTTTTAATTCATCAGTTATAAATCGCTCGGTGGTTTTTAGTGTCTGTTTGCGCGTGTAATGCACAGGAACATTGTCCGATTGCAGACGACTTATTTCAATATAAAAACCGTGTACACGGTTGTAATTGACTTTAAGGGTTTTGATGCCGGTCTGTTCGCGTTCACGGCTTTCCAGTTGCTCAAGAAAAGCATTCGCGTTTTTACTTAAGGCGCGCAGTTCATCGAGTTCCCTGTTATAGCCTTTGGCAATAAATCCGCCGTCACGTATTAATACCGGCGGGTTCTCACAAATAGCGAGGCTGAGCAGCTCAACAATCTGCGGGTGTGTGCTTATGCTCGATGACAGTTGCTGGCTAAACGGCGCATGGTTTTGCTGCAAAAGTTTTTGCAGTTCAGGTAATACCGCAAGAGAATTCTTCAGCGTTTCAAGGTCACGTGGTCGTGCAGAAAGCAGGGCCAGGCGACTCATAATGCGTTCAATATCACCAATTGAACTCAGACAAAATTGAATATCGACTGTCAGTTGATTATCGAGTAATTCTGCAATGGTCTGATGGCGTTGTCTGAGTAATTCACGGTTACGCAAAGGTGAGTGTAACCAGCGGCGTAAACAGCGGCTGCCCATGCTCGTGGTGGTGCGGTCAATGACGGAAGTCAGTGTATTTTCAGTGCCACCGGATATATTGATTTCAATTTCAAGGTTGCGGCGGCTGGCCGCGTCCAGCACGATAACATCGTCCGTATTTTCAACATGTAAGCCGGAAATATGCGGTAGTGCAGCGCGTTGTGTATCCTGGGTATATTGCAGCAGGCAACCGGCTGCCATCACGGCGGTGTTCAAATCTTCACAGCCAAAACCGGACAGGTCTTTGGTGCCAAATTGCGTGTTTAACAAACGGTTGGCACTGTCAAAATCAAACCACCACGGTGGTTGCTGGCGTACACTTATATTGTTGTTTAGCGTGTTGTTGAATTCATCAAACAGGGGATCATCTTCAGCTAATAAAACTTCAACCGCCTGCAGGCGTTCAAGCTCGGCATAAAGTTGTGCTTTGTGTTTGAGTTCACTAACATTAAAGCGACCGGAAGTGATGTTTAAGGTTGCCAGGCCGTAGCGGTTATTATGAAAATGAATGCACATCAACAAATTGTCTTTGCGCTCATCAAGCAATGCTTCTTCGGTTATCGTGCCGGGAGTGACGATACGTTTAACTTCACGGTTTACCGGTCCTTTGCCTTCCCCGGGTTTACTGGTTTGCTCGCAGATAGCAACCGACTCGCCACGTTTAATCAGGCGGGCTAAATAATTGTCGGCCGCATGATAGGGGATGCCCGCCATAGGAATGGGTTTGCCGTTAGACTGGCCGCGTGCGGTGAGGGTAATATCAAGTATTTTAGATGCTTTTTTTGCATCATCAAAAAACAACTCGTAAAAATCACCCATGCGATAAAACAGTAATGTGTTTGGGTGGTCGGCTTTGATGCGCAGGTATTGTTGCATCATGGGGGTGTGAGTGGCGCTATCTTTGGTCTTTTTGATATTTGCAGTCGCTGTTGTCATAGATGCTTAGTGTACAAGATTTGCTGGTCTGATGGCATACTGTCCTATAAAGTACAGCAACTATTTTTTTAGTGCGGTGTTCGCGGATAGATTTTTTTAGAATGAGAGTGTAATGAGTCCATCAGAGCAGGAACTAGTAGACCTCGCCGAGCAGTTAGGTGAGTGTATGAAAGCAAAAGGCATGAAGCTGGCATCAGCGGAATCCTGCACCGGTGGCTGGCTGGCAAAAATTATTACCGATATTCCAGGCAGCTCTGCCTGGTTTACCGGTTCTGTGGTGAGCTATAGCAATACAGCCAAACAAAGCCTGTTAGGTGTTGCTGAAAACACGTTAAATGAATTTGGTGCGGTTAGCGGCGAAACCGTACTGGAAATGTCTGATGGACTGTTCTCTCATACCGATGCCGATGTCGCGGTGAGTATCAGCGGCATAGCCGGGCCGGATGGTGGCAGTGAAGATAAACCGGTTGGCCTGGTCTGGTTGAGCTGGGGTAAGCGCGATAAATCAGTGTTTGCCAATCCGTTTAATTTTGAGGGTGACCGGGAAGATGTGCGCAAGCAGTCGATTAAGCAGGCGTTGAATTGTTTACTGGATTTACTGGTTTGCTAAATAAAAGCTTTTCACCACAGAGGCACAGAGAGCACAGAGGAAGAATTACTGTTAACTGCGCCGCAGGCGCAGCTAACAATAAATCTTAAATGTTTTTCTCTGTGCCCTCTGTGCCTCTGTGGTGAAAAATAAGTTTTTCTTTTGTGGTTAAAAGTTCTTTAGCGAATCAATGATTCCTGTAGCTTTTTTATATTGACTGGGAATTTAAGAGTATCGTGCAACTTAATGATTTCATTTAGTTTGTCTACGTATTTATATTCATCTTTATCCACCAGAACAATCACCCTGGTGTCTGCCGAGTATTTTTGCAGGCTGTACAACAGGACATCCAGGTTGCTGATATTGACACCTGCGTAGTTATTACCATAACCGTAAAAAAACTCCGCGACAATAAAATCTGGCTGTTGTTTTTTTAATGCTGCAATGGCTTTGCGCATGGAATTGATCTTTATTTCTTTAAACCCCAGTGTCTTATAAAGTTCGCTAAAGTTCGGCTGTAGCGATGATTCAATGATGGAAAATAAGGTTTTTTCTGGCATAAAAAAACTGCGTATCTAGGGAAGCTCTGATCAAGTCCAATTATTTCAGACTTGTTAAAATCGCCCGTATCTTCCCCGAAGATCGCCGCAATAGAATAACTATTACGACTCACTTCGAGAAAGATACAAACAATTTTTCCTGCGCCTGAATTTAATTAACTTAATCAGAGATTCCCTGGTAAATGATACGCAGTTTATTTTGTTTGATTTATTAAATCTGTTTCGGTTTATGTATCAGGTGGTGGTAACGGTAAACCGGCCAGCTTGCATATTTCAGCTACAGGATCCCTTGGGAATAAACTGTAAATATGTTTTTCATAGTTTTTTTGATCATGGAACTGTTTGTTTTTAGCGCCCAGGTCACGCACTAATGTGCGCATGGTTGGGCTTGTCATATTTTCTTCGTGGTATTCACGAAAATAATAGATCAGTTCCCAGTGGTCGTTAAACAGTCGAACACCATCTCTTTCTGCCTGCTCTCTGGCAAAATCTTCGCTCTATTCTTCCTGATGTTGCAGGAAGCCCTGAGCATCGGTTTCGACATTTCTGCCCTTTACTTCTAACATCATAATCAATCGCTCCTCACTGTAATACGAAATAAGTAATAGTTTTTTTCAAGCCGCTAAAAAAGCCGCTATTTAGTTGCTTTCAATGTTTCAGGTTAATGAAAACAACACCAGTCTGTTCTGATCTCTATGCCTTCTGATTATTGATCATCACGTTTTGAACCGCTGTATTATTTGTATCTGTGCGACTCTACTTTGACAATACGCCGAGAAAAAGTCTTTAGCAAGAAAAAGCCAATAAATACTTATGTATGCATAAAATAATTTTATAGGCATATTTTTAGTGTGGAAATAAAAATAAAAATCTTCTAAAAATCTGTGGTTTTCAACATGACAGGACTATCTGAGCACATAATTCTATGTGATAATCATCCGGATTATTATTACAACAAAATACCACTAGAGGAGTTCTTAATGGACGACAATCGTAAAAAGGCACTTGCGGCCGCTTTATCTCAAATTGAACGTCAATTCGGCAAAGGATCTGTCATGCGCATGGGTGATGATGGCGCGTTTCCTGATATCGAAACGGTTTCAACCGGTTCACTAAATCTTGATATCGCTTTAGGCATAGGAGGCTTACCAAAAGGCCGCGTAGTTGAGATCTACGGCCCTGAATCATCAGGTAAAACAACCTTAGCTTTGCATGTTATTGCAGAAATGCAGAAAGCAGGAGGGACCGCAGCGTTTGTCGATGCAGAGCATGCGCTTGACCCGGTTTACGCAAAGAAACTCGGTGTTGATATTGATGAAATGCTGGTATCACAACCCGACACCGGCGAGCAGGCATTGGAAATTACCGACATGCTGGTTCGTTCTGGCGCAGTTGATATTGTGGTCATTGACTCCGTTGCAGCATTAACACCAAAAGCTGAAATCGAAGGTGATATGGGCGATTCGCATATGGGTCTGCAGGCACGTTTAATGTCGCAGGCTTTGCGTAAGTTAACCGGTAACATCAAACGCTCGAATACACTGGTTATTTTTATTAACCAGATTCGGATGACAATTGGCGTCATGTTTGGCAGCCCTGAAACAACCACCGGCGGTAACGCGCTTAAATTCTATGCGTCTGTTCGTCTGGATATTCGCCGTATCGGTGCCATCAAAAAAGGCGATGAAATCGTCGGTAATGAAACCAAGGTTAAAGTGGTTAAAAACAAAGTCGCACCGCCATTCAAGCTGGCCCATTTTGAGATTTTGTATGGTGAGGGTATTTCCCGTGAAGGTGAGTTGATTGACCTGGGGGTTGAACACAAGTTAATCGAGAAAGCCGGTGCCTGGTATAGTTATAACGGTGACAAGATTGGCCAGGGTAAGGAAAAAGTACGTGTTTTCCTGAAAGAGAACCCGGATATTGCCAATACCATTGAGCAGACCTTACGTGATAAGTTGTTAAGCAAACCTGATGCCGATGAGAATGAAGCTAAACTGGGTGCGGTCGAAGAGGGTGTGCTTGAGGAAGCTTAAGCTCAGTCATTAAACTCTGCTATAGAAAACCTGTTAACCTGAGTGAACGTTTGTCATTCTGAACGATAGTGAAGGATCTTGTGCACTGAATTCTAAGATCCTTCACTATCGTTCAGGATGACAGCGTTTATTGGATGAGTGTTTTTAATGGTTTGCATTAAACTCCCGTAAAGCGGGAGTTTTTATTTCATCGATACTGTTTATGGATATAACTTACGGGGCAATGTCTTGAGCGCTAAATCCGTTGCTGTAAGGTTACTATCACGACGTGAACACTCCGCCTTCGAAATTCGTGACAAGCTGCACAAGCGTGATTTTGATGAAGCTGAAATCGAGCAGGCGATTATTGAGCTGCAACAGGGCGACTGGTTGTCTGACGAGCGATTCGCTGAGGCTTATATCCGAATGCGCCAGTTGAAAGGATTTGGCCCGATCCGTATAGCAATAGAGTTAAATGAACGCGGTGTAAAGGAAAGTATCATTGATGATTATTTACAGGCAGGTGATGAGGTCTGGCAGCAGACATTAGAGCAGCAATACCTGAAAAAATATAAAAACAAAGCCATAGCTGATTATAACGACAGAGCAAAGCGAATACGTTTTCTGCAATATCGGGGTTTTGCACTTGATCTAATATGTCAGCTAGTAAGCGATTAGAAAAGCAATATAAATCAATAAATTAAATATTTTATTTAAAGTAGTTTATCATGAGTATAGCAGCGGTAAAAACAAGCACAGAATTAAGGCAGGCCTTTCTTGCATTCTTCAAAGATAAAGGCCACGAGGTTGTTAGCAGTAGCTCACTAGTACCTGGAAATGACCCAACCCTGTTGTTTACCAATGCCGGCATGGTGCAGTTCAAAGACGTCTTTTTAGGACGTGATAAAAGAGCTTATACACGAGCAACATCCAGTCAGCGTTGTGTCCGTGCTGGTGGCAAACATAATGACCTGGAAAATGTGGGTTACACCGCGCGCCACCACACCTTTTTTGAAATGCTGGGTAATTTTAGTTTCGGTGATTATTTTAAACCGGAAGCGATTCGTTTTGCCTGGGATTTATTGACAGTAGAGTTTGGCTTGCCGGCCGAACG
>Ga0164315_10005300_pt1 | contig 10084 bp, 10 predicted proteins | sample GuaBasSedimGuay6_FD_113737 | JGI IMG/M metagenome (GOLD analysis project Ga0164315, IMG submission 113737) | Subseafloor sediment microbial communities from Guaymas Basin, Gulf of California, Mexico - Guay6, Core 4569-2, 0-3 cm | ecosystem: Environmental > Aquatic > Marine > Hydrothermal vents... | reverse complement strand
TTTTTAGATGTAAATTTTCAAAGCTAACCGTTATTTATCCATCTTGTGGGGTGTAGCGGATAGCATTATCCAGTAAATTCCGATACAGCAAATATAAATGCTCTTGATTGCCAATAACTATGTCATGATTAGCAGTCTGTTCTAAGCCCAAATCTAGGTTTTTATCTAAAGCTTGGGGCGTTAAATCCATAACCAGTTGACGGAGTAAAACAAACATATTGACTGAAATAGATGGCATTTTTTTGGTAGTATCCATATGAGATATCGTAGGGGTAATCCCTTGTGGTTACCCTAAAGTTGTCGAAGTTATTTCATGCTTGTTCCTTAGTGATAAAAACCTACCAGGTCTTTAAGCCAGGTCTTTAATATCTGGCAAGTTTACGCAGGGGTTTTCGGCTAGTTAGTGTCCATCTGGAAACTTCTTTAAAAATCACTACGCTATAGCGAAGGATTCTAAACTTTCAACACAACTAAAGAGGTAATACTATGACTCACCATTTGAACAAAGCAATTCCATTAGGGCTAGTGATCGCCTTATCAGCCAGTATGGTGTCAATGACGGCACAGTCCGAAGAAATGCCAGGGTGCTACTAACGCTCCCGCTTTTTCCAAGTTCGATACCAATAGTGATGGACAACTGACAGAAAATGAATTTGTGGCAGGGCAACAAGCACAAATGGAAAAACGTCGCGGTATGGGAATGGGACGTGGAATGGGACCGGCAACTGTTCAAGAACCCAATCAACCTGATAGTAACAATTATTGATAAAAAGGAATAAAGAAAATGAACACGACAGAAACTTCTTATGACACCCTCAAAGAATATCCCGTTTGGGATCGTACCACTCGCTGGTTTCACTGGATTAATGCCCTGGCAATTATAGGGCTTATCGGAGTGGGCTTAGTGATTTTATACGCCAAAACACTTGGCGTTAGCACCGATGGTAAAATCTTGCTCAAGACAATCCACGTTTATATCGGTTATGTGTTTTGCTTGAATTTAGCATGGCGGATTATTTGGGCTTTTATTGGCAATAAATATGCTCGCTGGAAAGCGATTTTACCGGGGGGCAAAGGGTTTTTCACGGCGCTACGTGAATACCAAGCAGGGTTTCGTACCGGTAATATCCAATATTATCAAGGACATAACCCCGCTGCAAAACTGATGATCACACTGCTATTTGTGGTACTAATGACACAAGCAATCACCGGCTTAGTGCTGGCAGGAACCGACATTTATTTTCCGCCTTTTGGGCAGACTATGAAAACATGGGTTGCCGAAGATGTCAGCAAAGTCGAAGTGCTAAAACCTTATTCCAAGGAAAACATCAACGAAGAAAAATTTTCCGAAATGCGAGCCTTCCGTAAACCATTTATCATCACTCATGTTTACGCTTTTTATACCCTCTTGATTTTAATGGTTTTGCATATTGGTGCCATTGTCGTCACCGAAATTCGGGAAAGGAGTGGCTTGATCACTGCTATGTTTACAGGGCGAAAGGTTTTTCCTAAGCAGCCGGTTGATGCTGAGAATTAGATGTGTCATTTTTCCAGTCAAAATAGGCTGTGAGTTTTGAGTTGGTAGGGTGGGCAAGGTCCTTTTCTTGCCCACCATCTTGCCTACAAAATACTGTAGAAGTTATAGACTTTCAGAAAAATAGGTTCAAAAAAATCCGATTTTTTAAAAAAATCGGATTTCTAAGTCCTGCAAAAACTTATTTATTTAAAACATTACCTAATGAATATAAGAGTCGCTACAATTTCTGATTTAAAATCAATCATTGAGATATATAATCAAGCTGTTGACGAAGAATTTTGTACTGCTGATTTGGAGCATGTCACCGTATCTGATAGGGAAGAGTGGTTTAAACAACATAGCCCTCATAAATACCCAATATTTGTGGCAGAAAATAAAAATATCATAAGCGGTTGGTGCAGTTTAAGTCCTCATCGTTCCGGCAGAAAAGCACTAGAATCCATTGCGGAAATAAGCTTTTACATTCATAAAAGTTTCCGAAGACAGGGAGTAGGGCAACAGCTTATAGAATATTCTTTACGAGAAGCCCCTAAATTAGGTTTCAAAAATTTATTTGCCCTATTGATTGATCTCAATAATGCCAGTATCAACATATTGAAAAAACATGGTTTTACTCAATGGGGACATTTACCTGAAATAGCCGATTTCAATGGCAAGATATGTGGGCAATTTATATATGGAAAGAGGCTATAAGAAGTGTTTTTTTATTTGGGAAAAAGCGCAAGGAGACATCTATTGCTTTATCCTTGCTTACATGCAATCCCTGTAGTTAGTTGGTGTGAAAAAAAACTTGAACATAATCCTGAACCATTCATTATTCTAAAAAAACATGCAAGGTACACCTATATCGAAACTTGTCATCTCCATGAGCATCCTCTGTTGCTTGCTCGGTCCAGCACAAGCTGAAAATGCAAGCCCAGTGGTTCTGACAGAAGTCATACAAAAAAAACTGCAACGGGAAGTCAGACTATCTGGCGGCTCAATACCTTGGCGGCGTGTATGGCTCTCACCGATGGTAGAAGGGCTGGTTAGTAAAATCCTGGTAGATGATGGCACTTGGCTTAAAACTGGGGATATCGTCTTAAAATTGGATGCCCGCCTAGCGAAAATTGAGATTGATATCGTCAGGGCGCGTATCGACGGAGCAAAAGCTAGGCTGCTGGATGCACAGCGTCGGCGCGATGATTTGTTGAAGTTGAGAAAAAATAGTCATGTCTCAAAGACTGCTGTTGAAACTGTACTCACCGAGGTGAAAGTGGTCACAGCGGAATTAGCCCAGGCACAGGCGGAACTAGCGCGTGCGCGAGAATTGCATCAATACCACACTGTGTTTGCTCCTTTTGGCGGGATGGTAGTCAGTAAACAGCTTGAAGTGGGGCAATGGGTCAAGCCAGGGAATAATCTGGTTGAATTGCTAGCCATTGATACCTTGCGTCTGCGGGTGTTACTGCCGCAACGCTATTTCCCCTTGGTTACCACAGGCTGCAAGGCGCGAATACGTTTTGATGCCCTCCCAGAACGCGAGTTCACCGGTCTGGTGTTGGCGCGTATTGCCCTTGGCAACGAAAACTCACGTAGTTTTCCGCTATTGTTCGATATTCCAAACCCTAAGCGGCACTTAGCACCTGGTATGTCCGCACAGATTTGGATTGAACTCAATGATCAAGATAGGGTACTCATGTTACCACGCGATGCCATTATCACCAAAAGCGATGGCAGTCAATTGGTCTGGCAGGTGAAGGAGAAAGAAGGTATGTTGAAAGCCTTTCCCCTCACTATTGAGACCGGCAGATATCAGGGTAGCTGGGTGGAAATTTTGAGCAACAAGATACAGCTAGGTGAGCGTGTTGTGCTTTTGGGTAACGAAAACTTGCGCCCCAACCAAGCGGTGAAGGCGCTGCAATAATAAACCGAGGTTCCCATGTTAAAATTTTCCATAGAGCATCCGGTCATAATCAGTGTTGCAATCCTGATTCTGATGTTGTTTGGAATCCTGTCGATTTTCAATGTGCCGGTGCAAATGATTCCCGATCTGGACGCACGGGTGATATCCATCCGCACAACTTGGCCGGGTGCTTCGCCTCAAGATGTGGAAAAAGAGATTATTGTCGAACAGGAACGCTATCTACGCCGCCTTCAGGGCTTGGAACGCATGATCTCAACGGCTAATACTGGCAAGGCCGAAATTGAGCTGGAGTTCCCTTTCTCCATTAGGGTTGAAGAAGCACTGCTTAACGTCAATAACGCCTTATCCCAAGTACCTAACTATCCAGAAAATGTGGATCAGCCCACCATCAGATCGGAAGCCTTTTCATCTAACTCATTTATGTACTTTAGGCTGATGCCCATTAGGGGTGACTTCACTGAAGAAGACCTTCTCAAACTGCGTGACTGGGTTGAAGAATATGTACAAACGCAGATGGAACGGGTCCCCGGGGTGTCCAGCGTCTCCTTACGCGGCGGTGCCAGTCGCCAAATCAATATCTATGTTGATCCGGCCAAATTAGCTGAACGCGGCATCCGCCTGATGGATTTACGCACTGCCATCCGTGCCAGAAACCGCGATGTCTCAGGTGGTGATCTGGATAGTGGCAAACGCCGATATCTGTTACGCACCATTGGCCGTTTCGAGAGTGTCGAAGAGCTAGAAAACCTAGTCATTGCTGAACGCGATGGCGCATTCATCCGCTTGCGAGATTTAGGTTATGCCGAACTCGGCTTTGGGGAAGTCCGCAACTATGCCTACTCCGAAGGCAAACCCATACTTTCTCTTTCAGTCAGTCGCCAAATTGGCAGCAATGTCATTGAAATCAAACAGGATATGTTGGCAACGGTAGAAAAGCTCAATCAGGGTATTTTGAAAAACAAAGGTATTGAGCTAGTACGCACCGCCGACGATGTCGTCTATGTGACCGATGCGGTGTACGTGGTGCAACGCAATCTGGTGATTGGTGCCGTGCTGGCATTGGGGGTGCTGTTCCTGTTTTTGCGCTCAATGCCGGCAACACTCATTGGTGCTATTGGTATTCCCATTTGTACCTTAGCTGCTTTCTTGGGATTGTTGCTCGGCGGACGAACAATTAATGTTATCTCTCTGGCGGGAGTCGCCTTCGCTATTGGTATGACCTTGGACAACAATATCGTCGTATTGGAAAACATCTATCGCCATCTGAATATGGGCAAACAACGTTTACAAGCGGCCTTGGATGGGGTGCGTGAGGTCTGGCCAGCTGTGCTGGCGGCCACCCTGACTACCGTCTGTGTTTTTCTGCCCATTATTTTTATTGAAGAGGAAGCAGGACAACTTTACTCGGATATTGCGATTGCCATCGCCGCGTCGATTCTGATGTCGATGATCGTTGCCATCACCCTGGTGCCAGCGGCAGCCGGTCGCCTGTTACACAGCAACAATGGTCGCATATCCATGCTGTCTCGCTTAGGAGCAGCACTGGGACGCGGTGTTATTGTGTCTGTACATGGGTTGGCACGCGGGATTCTGCGACCGCTGGTAACCATTACAATTGTGCTAGCGGCTACTTTCGCCATTATTTATTACCTGACTCCGGATGCAGAATATCTACCAGAAGGCGAGGAATCTAAAATTTTCACCCTGATGTTTGCGCCACCGGGCTATAACATCAACATGATGCGCGATGCCTTTCGTGAAGTGGATAAAGACTTTATCCATGCTGTAGGTCAAGATCCGGCTATATTTGAGCAGGGGGATAGTGAGGTACCGGCACTCAAGTTCACGATTGGTTTTGCTAACCAAAGCCGCGTTTTTGTGGTGCGTGAAGCGATTGATCGCCGTCAGACTGAAGCACTGATGCAAGTGGCGACGGATAAAACCAGAGAACTTCCCGGATTGCGTAGTTTTTCCAGCCGAGGCTCAATCTTTTCCAGTAATTTTGGCGGTACCCGCAGTATTAATATTGAAGTCAGCGGCCCTGATCTGGATTCCCTGTTCCAAGCCGGTTTCAAAGTTTTCATGAAATCTAAACAGATTTTTGATAACCCTAGAGTGCGTTCGACACCGTCTAACCTGAAAATGGGACAACCCATGGTGGAAATTCGCCCGGATTGGGAAAGGGCAGCAGAGCTGGACATCAACCCTTACGATTTAGGCTATACCGTTTGGGTTTATTCTGATGGGGCTTATGTGGATGAGTTTTTCCTTGGCGATGATGAGATAGATATTTTTCTCTACTCAACCAAAGGCATGATTAAGCATCCCCAAGATATTGAACAAGTGATGCTCTACTCATCCCGTGGTGGAATGATTCCCCTTAGTGCGGTTGCTCATCTTAAAGAAACAGTGAATACCGAGACAATCCGCCGGGTCGATGGTGATCGCACCATCACACTCAGCATTATCCCGCCGCGAGAAGTGCCACTAGAAGAAGGTGTGCGTATTGTGCGGCGTGAGATCATTGAGGGCATGAAGCATTCAGGCGAACTCTCCCAGGAGATTAATCTTAGCATCAGCGGTGCCAGTGATCGACTCAATGCAACCCGCGAGGCACTCAGCAGTAATTTCGCCGTGGGACTGCTGATTGCATACTTGTTAATGGTGGCCGTTTTTTCCCACTGGGGGTGGCCTTTGCTGATCATGAGTAGTGTGCCGATTGGTATCAGTGGGGGGATTGCAGGGCTTTATCTATTGAATCTTGGCGGTGCCCATTTAGACAAGCTTGGCTTATATCCCATCCAGCAGTCATTCGATATGATCACGATGCTGGGATTTTTGGTATTGATCGGTACTGTGGTTAACAATCCAATTTTGATTGTTGAACGGGCGGTTTCTAATCTGCGGAAACGCAGCATGGACGTATTGGAAGCCGTCACCGAAGCCGTGCAGATCCGACTGCGCCCGATTATGATGTCGATGATGACTACCGTCGCTGGTTTGTCACCATTGGTTTTTAACCCCGGTGCCGGCACAGAACTTTATCGCGGTTTAGGTGCTATCGTTTTGTTTGGACTATTGTTCTCAACCTTGGTTACTCTAACCTTTATGCCAGCTCTTTTGTCCTTGATATTACAGCTTGCGGTACGTTTTCGCCAACCGACATGAGTAGCTACACAGTATCTCAGTACCTTATTAATAACTATACGGATTGAGACTTGACTCAATCTCTGAAATTGATCTGCTACCTGGCTATTATTAAATAGGATGTATAGTTTTTCAGGAAAATAAAAGTTATCAGACCTGCCAGGTTTTCAAAACATGGCAGGTCTTAAAGCCAAAATATTTATCTGAACATCTATAGGGCAATGTCTATTGCCCACTATCATAACGACTATTCTTATTGAGTACAACGGATTATCGAAACTAACGGATTTTTTATTGGGAACGATCAAAAAAATTTAATCAATCCGAATAAATTCAACTCGCCGATTGATGGCACGCCCTGGCACAGTCTCATTGCTATCAATCGGCTGTTCTTCTCCATAAGCCCTAATAATAAGACGCAGTTCAGTCAGTCCATAGCTTTCCATCAGGTAATTTTTCACCGATTCAGCCCGACGATAAGAAAGGGCTAAGTTATGAATCTGGGTACCTGTGTTATCGGTGTGTCCAGCAATCATTAAAATAGAATGTGCCAATTCATCACTTCGCAGGGCTTGTCCAAATTTATTTAATAATGGCTTAGAGTCTTCAAAAATAATAGCTGAATCAATTTCAAAATGAATCAGGGCAGCGATTTTAGGCGGTTCATCTTCTACAATACCGTCTATATCACGATAACCCCGCATTTTTTGCTTTTGCAGGGCTTGAATAATATCTGTTACGCTGGTTTCTGAATCAGCCATAATTGGCTTATCTGCCCAAGCGAATTGGTAAAAACACAAGGAAATAATAATACATAATGGTTTAATCATCATTCCAAATCTCCACTAAAAGTACAACATATACTGCACACAGGCATAACGTACACTTTTAGGTAGTTGAAAACCTGACAGGTTTCTAAAACCTGTCAGGTTTAGCCAGGTAGGGTGGGCAACGTGTTTTTGGTGCAACGGCATTTCCTTAAAACCGAAAAGAATTCACAAAGACCATCTGATAGGTAATGAATGCCGATGCACACAAAAACACGTTTGCCCACCCTACATGGCTGATGGTCATAGCGAATAAATTTAAAGGGCAAGTTAATTTCTAATTCAATTAGCAATTGCTAATTGCCAATTAAACATAAGAACCGATAAAAAGATTTTTATATTGGCTGAAACCTTTAAAATTATCATATTTGAAGAAATATTTCTTTTGACCTAGAAAATTTTTTCATAAAATGCTTGACCTTTTTTTCAAGACGTGGTAATATCCATGCCCAAATCATGAATCCAATTTTTTGCAATTAATGATTGACTTCCGCCACTCAGGTCCCGGTCCATTAGCCAGCGTTGGGTGGATAGAGTGAAACGATACGAAATCAGAGAAATGGTGGGTTGCAGCGAAGCTCCTATCCACCCTACGCTTGCTTTTTCATAACTTTGCCTTGCTCCCGACCTTCGGCGGGAGAAGAGGGGTGTTAGGTACTCAATGGACAATAATTTTTGGCCAAAACGGCTTTTTACTTTGGATGTTTCAAGGAGTTTTGCAGCATTGGCAGTTGTATTATCACATTGGCATAATTTTTCTCTTGATGAAGGTTTTGACAGGACAACTTTGCCTTTATATTCAATACTGAAAATATTTTATGAAAATGGTTTTATGGCTGTAGCATATTTTTTTCTTGTTTCTGGCTTCATATTTTTCTGGCTTTACAAATGTCCCATAAACAATAAAGAGCTAAACTTTGGAAAATTCTGGATACAACGTATTTCTAGGCTATATCCACTACATCTCATAACGTTATTAATTGTTGCACTATTGCAGACTATATATAGTTTATACAATGGTAATTCATTTAATGGTGGGGTTAATGATATATATCATTTTTTTCTACATTTAGGTTTTGCATCTAATTGGGGATTTGAAACTACTTTTTCATTTAATACTCCAGTATGGTCGGTATCAATTGAAATTCTGGTCTATTTCATATTTTTTATAATTGTTTACAACAAGATAGGTGGTGCGTTATTTTGTTTAAGTACCTCAATCATATCTATTACTTTAATACCGTTTGCTAATCATTATCATCATGTTTTATTACTTAAAGGGGTAGGAGCATTCTTTTTAGGTGGCTTTATTTTTCACCTAACGTTCCTTATCTCAACAAAGTTACAGAGTTTAAAATTGCCAATTTATGGTGTTACAATACTTCTTTGGTTTTTAACGATAATTCACTTTTATATATTTAATTTTAGTGATTTTATTCTAAAATTTGGTATGATTGGTACAATGTTTATACATGGATTTCCTTATGTGATTCTCTTCCCTTTTACAGTATTAGCACTTGCTATAGTTGGGATTGATAAAGTGCAATTTTTAAAGTCCATCTCTTGGGTTGGGGATATTACATATTCGACATATTTATTACATTTTCCTCTCCAAATAATATTTGCATTATTTGTTAGTTATGGAATATTAAGTCAAAATTTTTACTTAAATCCTGTGTATCTTGTTATCTTTTTCTTTATACTTATTTCTTTATCGTATTTTACTTTCATTGGTTTCGAGCGTCCAGTACAAAATATAATCAGAAGTAAATATAAAACAGCTTGTACAATCAAGGGAGCAAATTAGTGAACGTAGGGTCCGATAAATTAGACTTTAAAGCTTTAGGTTTTCCTAAACCTTCAAAAGGCTCTCTTTGAATATCTTTGATGAGCGTATTAATTTTCTTAACAATTTACGTTCATTAGCTTGAAACAAAAGATAATCTTCCCAAGCACGTTCAGTGAAAGTTAGTTTCATGGCTCAATTAACTTCCTTTCCTGGGTTTTCCCCATTTTAGCTTGGGCAATTGATTCGCGTAAATGTTCAGCATTTGCCGGATTAGATAACAAGTAAAGTGTTTCCTGCCATGAATTAAATTCATCCATTGACATTAATAAGGCTCTTTCGCCTTTATCATTACAAATAATGGTTGGTTCAACATTAGAAATGACTTGTCCTATCAGATGATTTAGGTTTTGTGTCGCGTGATTAACCGTTACTGCATCCATTAAAATACCCCTTCAAATTGTAATCAGTCAATAAAAATCATTCGCCCTGCAAATCGGAAAGCGAAAAATGTCCCGTCTTTGAGCTTATGCAAAAACGGGACATCGGAGCCACCTACTATTTATTGATGTTTAAATATCATCAATAGTGAATTAAGTGAAAATAGGTTGGGTGATACTCCCGCGCTGAGAGTATCACGATGATTGATGAGGTGCGCGTACCAAACCCTACGCTCGCTATTAAAGCAAAAACCTAAAGCCAGCATTGCGTAAATTTTCTAAAACCGTTGGTAAATTTTCAATAATTCCCTTTTCTACCGCCTTTTGTAAAATGGCTATTGTTCCAATAACAGGCAATTCTAGTTCTTCTGCGGTTTGGCGTGCTTTCCAATCATCAAGTATTATAAAATCTGCTTGACATTCATTTGCCAAGGCAATAAC